>Ga0114940_10000425_pt1 | contig 20705 bp, 20 predicted proteins | sample ColdCreekSource_FD_87195 | JGI IMG/M metagenome (GOLD analysis project Ga0114940, IMG submission 87195) | Groundwater microbial communities from Cold Creek, Nevada to study Microbial Dark Matter (Phase II) - Cold Creek Source | ecosystem: Environmental > Aquatic > Deep subsurface > Groundwater ... | reverse complement strand
TTCTTTTCTCTCCACCGCATCTAAGCAGGGTTTTAACCTGTTAGAAGTGATTACTGCCGCACTCCAGGATAATGTTTCGGTTTTTCTGTTCTCCGATCTTACTAGCTAGGCAGTTACAATAAAACAATTTTCTGGGATACTTTTATCATTTATTGATATTGGAATAGCCGATTACTAATAGCTCAAGAATCATGAAACCAACTTTTAAAAATACGTTAGCTTGGGAGCAGGCTCAGGTGTTGATGCAGCCAGCTATGCTCAGGGTTGTAGATAATATTCGCAAAGAGATCGAAACTTCTAATTGGCAAGGAACCTATAGAGAGGTTACAGCACCGATTCCTGGCTATCATCTTTGTCTGGCTTCTTCTAATTATCAAATAGAGGTGGATGTTTGGGAGCTTTGTTACAAAGTCTGTTTTCAAGAATATGAGCCAATGCAACATATATTTAGTGAAGAGAATGAAGCGGCTTATCCTGTGGAAATAGATACTCGTCTGCTAGATGAGTTAGGAGAGATAGACTGGCAACTATTAGAATCAAAAGCTCAACAGTCCGTCAGGAAGGTTTTTAGTACTCTGCCTGACTGTAAATGAAATAGACTTCTCTGCGTCTTTGCGGGAAACTCTTATTCCCAACCACACAACACCCCATAAATCCCCCAAATAGCCATCGCTCTCAAATAATGACTTGCTCTAAAAGTCCCCACGGCGGTAATCGCTTCAGGAGTCCTAAACTGCAAACCGTTTTCATACACTTGCTTAACTACAGTTTCCGTTAACTTAAAAGCTTCTTCTTTCATATCCATTTGCAGCATAAAGGCAGCCAACCCAAAGTTGATTCCTGTCCAGACTTCTAGGGGATGGGTATCATCAGGATTAACAGCACTACCATCGGGTAGCACGCCATTAGCTGCGCCATATTTACCACCATGAAATTTGAGGAAACAGGCATCATAAATTTTGTTCAGAGTGGATTTAGTATATTGTTCCTCTACCACGTCGGGTAAGCCGAGCAAACGAGCGTAGAATTGTCCACAGAGTTGATCTGCCATGACTACATTAGAGCCACTGTTTGTATCGAGACGATAGTATTCACCATTCCAGAGAGCATCATGATAGAGCGATCGCGATCGCTGTAACCAATCTTGATAAACATCAATGGTAATTTGGATGCTTGTAGGATAATCGGCTGGTTGTAAATTAGGATTCATCGGTGGGTTGGCAATCAAAATCTCGCCTATTTTAATTGCTGCTTCTAAGGCTGCAATCCAAAGTCCTCCGCAGTAGGCACTGATTCCTTGTAATCTCCAATCGTCGAAGGTTTGGTCGGGTGCGCCAGAGTTTTCGGGGATGCCATCATGGTCACGGTCAAATTTTTTGAGATATGCCAGAGTCAGAGTAATGCTACTCCAACATTCCCAGAGGAAATTAAGATCTTTACTACCTGTTAGAACATAATCACGATATACCTGCAACACGAAATCACTGGGTAAGTCTTTCCACTGGTTACAGTCTTGATAAGAGGTGTAGTTGGATTCCTTCCAAGGATGTTCATTAGGTGCGCCCAGATCATGGGGTGTGGCACCAGCTTCTTTGCGGATGGCACTAGAGCGATCGTAACCCACAATGCGGGGGGTATCATCATGGTGGGGAATGGCTCGGGCAAAGGCTTCTAGCACGGATTTATCCAGCTTTGACCACAGCATCATCAAGCCAAATGAACCATAAAGACGGACATCAAGGCTTTCATACCAGCGATAATCCATACATTCTAGTACCCCAAACTGTCCTACAGGATCATCTTCTGTAGCAGCAGTCCAGAGAGTTCCACCATCCGCAAGGAGATATAGCTCGTTAAATAGCGCCATCTTAAACCAATCAGGCAGATCATCCCGTTGCAGAATCGGCTGTTGCCATGCCACAATTTTTGACCGCCACAAGTCACCATGCTTGAGAGAAGTACGCACCATACTCCAGGCATTCTTACCGTTCCGCCCAAAGAAGTCCGTGTAGCGACGGTAGTAATTAACCCCCTGTTTAAATTCCGTGATGGGTAAGTCCCAAGTGAGAGTAAAAGGAATAGTCTTAGTTTGACCTGGTTTAATCGTAAAGCGAATGGCGATCGCACAGGCAATTTGTTCCCCAGCCTCCCCAGGAGTTTCATCTTGTAAATCGGGTAAAGAACCATCAGCGGCAAAGTTATCCCAAACTTCTGCTCCATCACCGTCGGGATTCCAACGGCTGAGATAGAATACTTCGACACTAGGATTAGCAACGGAAGCGATCGCCATTTGTCCATCTCCTTCCTGGACATCTTCCTGGAGCTGTCCCCGATTCATCAAACAGCCTACCCGATAGTTATCTTGAATCCATTCGTTATAGTTGCCTGTGCTGTCCCGCCACTTGGGTTGATATTCATATTCAGGACTACCATCATCTCGCACTTTCACCGTTGGGGATTTAATAGCGTTGGTAAACCAGCCGACGGTATTTTGCCATGTCAGCATGATACTAAGAGTTATCGGCTGCTCGGTAGGGTTATGTACCGTCCAATCAAAATTAACGACGGGATAGCTAGATTCCTGATAATTTTCAGCCCAAATCGGGGAAAATTGCTCACAGGTGATCTCCGTCGCAAAAACTCCTTGATACTCATACCAACTACGGGGATATAAAGCACTGTAAGTTCCCTGTTCTGAAGGATACCATGACCAACGAGACAGAGTATTATCTTCTGGTGCCTCTGTACTTAAAGCGTAAGCCTGAGTGGCTGATGCCGTCTGTTCAAACACACTAAACTGACAGGCGGGAAGAGACTGGAAAAGATGCTCTCCTCCGTCCAAATGCCAAAGATTAAAATCTCCTTTACTCGATCTACCAATACATCCCGCCCCCATGCCTCCCAGGGGTATTCCATGCCAAGGACCATCATCCAGATTGCTAGGGTAGCGAACTGTGTAGGGATTGTCCCAGCCTTTGCCGAGGGAACGTTGCCAGGCACATTGGGGAATCTGAGGACTTGGCGGTTGGTTAAAGGTCATATGCTCAAATAACTGGTTAAAGCAAGATTCAGGATAACAGCAAAATCGTAGATTAACCAGAAGTTCTGTTAGTGCATATTTAAGCGATCGCACTTTAATCCCAATCGATAAACTGAAATGTTTGATCGCGATATGCAAGAAAATTTTAAAGCCTTGGTTGTCTTAAAATAGTCGCTGCGCGATCGCTTTTTTTCCTTGTCAGTCAAGAGATCGCCAGAATTTGCTCGTACTATAGTCTTAAAATTGAATAGGAAGACATACTCAGTTTATAGTTATGACTAACATCAGAGAAGAATTAGACCGCAAACTTAATAACCTATCACCCGCAAAACTCAATTCTGTTCGTCAATTTGTAGATTCTTTGGAGGATGAGCAACCAGTAGCCGCTCCAGAGATTCCACTGACTAATGAAGACATAGATCGAGTTGTCGAGTCTTATCGTCAGCAAAATAAACCTTTGCCAATTGGTTTAGCAAAGGGAGAATTTACTGTTCCAGATGATTTCAACGATCCTCTACCCGATGAAATTCTCGATTTATTTAATAATCCTCAATGAAACTGCTTTTAGATACGCATATTTTTCTTTGGCTGATTAATGACAATCCTCGGTTATCCGACAACTATCGGCAAGCAATTCACAATCCCAACAATGAGAAATTCTTAAGTGTAGTTTCCATTTGGGAGTGCGTTATTAAATATCAAGTAGGCAAACTTAGTTTTCCTAGATCTCCAGAGATTTATTTACCGCAAGCAAGAAGAATACATTTAATTAAGGCTTTGACTATGGATGAAGACAGTGTTGCTCAGTTAATTAAACTTCCCCTACTCCATAAAGATCCTTTTGACCGTCTCATCATGGCTCAAGCAATACAACACGATTTAATGCTCATGACTGAGGATAAATTGATATTAGGTTATCCAGATATTCAATTCCTTTGATTTAAAATCAAATTTTTTGTCATATTACATCAAGCGATCGCACCTTAATCCAAATAAAATATCCTCAATTCAGTATTATCTCACTCTGTACTGTTAATACGGTTATCTCTGTTGATGGTTTGATTCTCCCTGGAGCGCATAATGGAGTAGATGCGATCGCCATAAACTTTAGCTCATAATGGTACGATATACGGTACGTAACAACAGCAATTTTAATGAAACCATTTTAGGCTAGTGGACGTGGGCGTAAATGAAGTCACCATATGCAAGTCTTCAAAGCCATACAATTAAATACTACATGCGGCTAAAGCCTTTGTGACTTCTGACTTCCGCGCAGCGGTACTAGCTACAAATAAGTTTCGTGATTGCCATCTTGTTCTATCAATAGCTTGTTCGCAAACCTTTTTGGAAGATTTACGAAGTGTATTAAGCAATCTGAATAAACGATTTGAAAGCTGTATTGTTACACTTAACAGCTCTCAATTCTAAGCCTCGTTCAAATATTTCATCGATCGCCAACATCTGACCATCACTAGTCATAAATTTATGGTCTTTAGTAGCTTTAATAGTTGCACCGTTATCTAAAGTATATTCAAAGACTTCTTGTTGACCGCGATCGTGCCACTGGACAATAGGTTGAGTACAAACAAAACCATTGCTATCTACTGAATAAACACTACATTTAATCTGTTCTGTAACAATCTTGCCGATCGCTAATGCACCATATTCCACAGTTTGAATCTCCGTATCGTAACTTAAGCAGTATTCCGCAAACTTAATCATCTCCTGGAATAAATCTTCCGCAACCGCTTGGGGTACGCCATTTTTAGCTGAACCATCGATGAATTTTTCAGTATGCTTTTTCATCTCATCGACTTTCTTTTTACCCATCGCCCGTCTGAGTAAATCTGCCTCCCCCAAAGAATAGCCCGCTAAATCTTGAGCAATTTTCATGATTTGCTCTTGATAGACTATCACCCCGTAGGTTTCTTTGAGTATTGGTTCTAAAAGGGGATGTTTATAGCTAACTTGTTCTCTGCCATGTTTGCGATCAATAAAAATGGGAATTAACCCTGCATCCAAAGGGCCTGGGCGATATAAAGCAGAAATTGAAGAGATATCTTCGATGCCAGAGGGTTTTAAGTCTCTGGTGATCTGCTTCATGCCATCAGATTCTAGTTGAAAAATACCTTCTAAATTTCCTGCCCTAAATAGTTTGTGGGTTTCTTGAATATCTGGGGGCAATTTCTTTTGCTTGCCCTTGGCAATAATCTCTAGAGCTTTCTTTTCATCTAAAGGTATTTGATCTAAATCTAAAGTAACTCCCCTGGTTTTCTGTACCAACCCCGCTGCCCGTTGAATAGTGGTAAGGTTCTTCAAACCGAGAAAGTCCATCTTTAATAGACCCATCGCCTCCACATCTTCCATGTAATATTGAGTGATAACTGAGCCATCATTATTCCTCTGGAGTGGCACAATTTCATCTAAAGGCTGGGAAGAAATTACTACTCCCGCCGCATGAACCCCAAAGGTTTTATTAGTACCTTCAATCCTAATCGCCATATCCACCCAGTTACGAATGGTCACGGAACCGACTTCTTCTTTATTGTCGTTATAGACAGGAATCGTCTCGTGGTCGTAAGCCTCTTTAAAGGCTGGTTCAGGGGTTTTGGCAGAAATCATCACGTTGAGCTTAGTGGGTTTACCCCGCACCACAGGAATCATCTTAGCAATGCGATTTTGATCCCCAAAGTCTACCCCTAGAACTCTTCCCACATCCTTGAGTACCGCCTTGGAAGTCATGCGGTTAAAGGTGATAATTTGCGCTACGTTTGCTTCACCATACTTTTCCGTGACGTATTTGATCATATCAGCACGGCGATCAGGACAGAAATCTGTATCCACGTCAGGCATTGACTTCCGTTCAGGATTCAGAAACCGCTCAAATAGTAACTTGTGATGGATGGGGTCAATATTGGTGATTTTGAGACAATATGCCACTAAAGACCCTGCGGCCGAACCTCTTCCTGGCCCCACAGGAATATTATTATCTCGCGCGTATTTGATGTAGTCCCACACCACTAAAAAGTAGGTGGAGAAGCCTTTATCCTGCATGACCTTTAGTTCTACTTCAATTCGCTGCATATATTCAGCAGGAACTTCATTGTGATTACGACACTTAAGTCGTTCGAGTAATCCCAGACGGGTAACTTCTTCTAAATAACTATCGGCGGTATGTCCTGCTGGGACGGGATAGTCGGGAATACGTGGCTCTCCCAAGATATTATAAGCTTCAACTTTATCTGCCACTTCTAGAGTAGTGGCGATCGCTTCTTCAATTACTTCGTCTTCTAAGTGATCACGAAACAACAACCGCATCTCATCTGCGGATTTAAGATACTCTGTGCCGCTATAGCGCAGCCGTTTTTCATCGGTGATCCGCTTTTGGGTCAGAATACACAGTAGGGCATCATGGGCTTCTACATCGTAACAAGAGATAAAGTGAGAATCATTAGTGGCAACGATTTTAATCCCCAGCTTACGGGCAATGTTGACAATTGCTACATTCACCATCCGATCCTCTGGGGAACCATGATCCTGGATTTCTAAATAGTAATCCTCCCCAAATAAATCTTGATACCATTTAGCTACTTCTTCCCCATGAGCGAGATCCCCTCTTAAAATTGCCTGGGGTACTTCTCCTCCCAAACAAGCACTAGTGATAATTAACCCCTCGTGATACTGCTTCAACAATTCCTTATTAATACAGGGACGAGCAAAGATGCCACTTCCTTGGTAACCCTTGAGGTGGGAAATGGTGGTGAGCTTAACTAAATTCTTATAACCCTGGGTATTCTTTGCCAACACTACCTGATGATACTTACGGTGGCGTTTTTTCTTCTCGGTAATATTGACTTCAATGTCGCCATTGATCACATACATTTCGTTGCCAATGATCGGCTTAATGCCTTTGCCACGACACACTTTAATTAGTTCGATCGCCCCGTACATCACCCCGTGATCCGTGAGGGCGATCGCTGGCATATCTAATTCTAAACAGCGATCGATTAACTGGGGTATCTGGGATGCACCATCCAGCAAGCTATAGTCGCTATGGGTATGTAAGCCAACAAAAGACATAGATCATTTAACAATTAACAGTTATCAGTGAACAGGTATTTATTATTAACGATTTACAGACTATGTGGGGAGAGAAAGTAAGAATATTTAAGATTTAGGTTGAAGGGGAAGTAGGGCGATCGCTTGAATAGAAACAGTATGATCGTTACCACATACAACACTAAGAACGAATACAATGTTCGGATAGTTTATGGCAATAACACCAGTTGCTCTGTATCGTAGAGGTAATTATAACTCTCCACGAATCGTCATTGACTAAAACCTGAAGATGAGCAAATTTACTTTCGTGTTTTACTGTTGCACCTGCGACATGAAGTAAAAAAGAATTTTTTAATTCTTTCTTTTCATTATTAGCCATTGTTTTCTTTATGATAATTCAAAATATTTATCTAATCTTTCTCACCTAAGAAGATACCGCAAACTTTCTTGCTTCTGGCAATGTTTCGCCTTCTTCTAAAGCAGATTCGATTAATAACTCTAGTACTTCTTCCGCATTCTTAAGTGCTTCTGCATAAGTATCGCCATGAGTATGGCAGAATTCGCCCCATTCTGGAAGACTAGCTATAAAACAATTATCTTCGTCTGACCATTGAATAATCACGGTATAATTTAGATTTTTCATAAGCTATTATTTTATGTTTTTTAATCTTCTTAAGGCTGTTTCTACATCTTTTTCTTGATAAGGTTTTGCATCACTTCCATCTTTACCTGATAAAACTATTTTCCCTGATAATAATGGATGCGACCATTTTGTATGACTTCCTTTTGCACTACTTTCTTTAAATCCTGCTTTGCGTAGTATATTTTTTAGTTCTCTAACTTTCTTCGGCATTCAGCAGATCAAACTTATTTTCTTTATTGTACTGGCGATCTAAAAGCTACGGAAAGTGCGATCGCTTGATAAATCTAGCAGACGTATAATAGATAAAGAGATTCAAGGAATGACGATGGAAGCAATTTCTGTACCCAAGGGATTCAAAGTAACTCCAGATCAATTTGAGCAGCTAGCATACGGGGAACAAACCGCACGCATGGAGTTAAGCAAAGATGGAGAATTAATTGTTATGAGTCCCACTGGAGGAACAGCAGGCAGAAAAAATAGCCGTCTAACTCAGCAAGTTAGAAATTGGGCGGATCGCAATGGTCAAGGAGAAGTGTTTGATTCGTCAACTGTGTTTGTCTTACCCAATGGCGCAAGAAAAAGTCCTGATGTTAGTTGGATAGAGCTGAGTCGCTGGAATCAGCTAACAGGCGAACAACAAGATGGTTTTCCTCCTCTTGCCCCTAATTTTGTCATTGAGCTAGTTAGTCCCAGCGATCTTAAGAACCAAAGATACGAAGATTTACAAGCTAAGATGCAGGAGTATTTAGATAATGGTGTTCAACTTGGCTGGCTAATCGAACCATCAGCAAAAACAGTCGAAATATATCGTCCTGGCAAACCCGTGGAGATTTTAAATAATCCCCAAACTCTATCGGGTGAAAATGTTTTACCTGAGTTTATTTTGGATTTAAGTGAGATTTTTTGAATAATTTATAGTGGTGTACTCGCTCCATACATTACCCCGTGATCCGTGAAGGCGATCGCTGGCATGTCTAATTCCAAACAGCGATCGCTCAACTGGAGAATCTGGGATGCACCATCGAGCAAGCTATAGTCACGATGAGTATGTAAGCCCTCAAGGAGTGACAAGCAGGTTGTCACTACAGTATTAATTCAAAATATCGCCCCCCATCAGGCGACGATAACGAATTTCTAACTCCTGTTTTAATGACGGAGAATTCTCCAATAGTCGATCCGCTGTAATAATTTTTTCCGCTGCTTCTCTGGCTAAATTAAGCACCTCCTGATCTTCCACCAAACTTGCTAGGGCAAAATCAGGTAGTCCTGACTGGCGAGTACCCAGCACTGCACCAGGGCCTCGAAAGCGCATATCTGCCTCAGAAATAAAGAAACCATCTTGGGACTCTTCTAGAACCGCTAAACGCTGTCTGGCTTCGATATTTTTGGTGCTGCTCATTAAGAAACAATAGGATTTACTGTTACCTCTACCCACACGTCCTCGCAACTGGTGTAGCTGGGATAAACCAAAGCGTTCGGCGTGTTCGATGACCATGACGGTGGCATTGGGGACATCGACTCCCACCTCAATCACTGTCGTGGAAACGATTATCTGAGATTGATTATCGCGAAAAGAAGTTAAGGCTTTGTCTTTCTCGGTGGAACTCATTCGACCATGTAACAAGGCAATAGTAAACTCAGGGAAAATAACTTCTGATAAACGCTGGTGTTCTTCCGTGGCGGCTTTGAGGTCTAACTTTTCGGATTCTTCCACTAGGGGAAAAATAATATAGGCTTGTCTACCCTGAGCAATTTCTCGGCGAATTAGATCGTAGATTTTTTTGCGATCCTTGCCTTGTTTCATCATGGTGTCAATTTTCTGTCTGCCAGGGGGCAATTCATCGATCTGACTCACATCCAGATCTCCGTGGAGGGTTAAAGCCAAGGTTCGGGGAATTGGTGTAGCTGTCATGGTCAAAACATGGGGAGATTTTCCCTTAGCTAGTAAACGCGCCCGTTGTTGGACTCCAAAGCGATGTTGTTCATCAATTACCGCCAAACCAAGTTTATGGAATTTTACAGGATCTTGAATTAGGGCATGAGTACCTACTAGCAAAGGTAATTCGCCATTTTGCAGTTGGGAATGAATTTCTCGACGTTTAGCAGTTTTCGTGGAACCCGTGAGCAATTCTACTGGTAAATGCAACAGATTAAACCAAGCCACTAATTTACGATAGTGCTGTTCTGCTAATACTTCAGTCGGCGCCATTAATGCTGCTTGATAACCTGACTGAATTGCTGCCAAGATCGCATATACTGCCACAATAGTTTTTCCCGAACCGACATCTCCCTGTATTAAACGATTCATCGGTGTATCAGAATCATCTAAATCCTCAAAGATTTCTTGAATAACTCGTTGTTGAGCATTAGTTAAAACAAAGGGTAGTATTTGCTCAAACTGTTCAATTAATTTTCCTTGGGGTGTAAAACTAGCACTGGACTGATTTTGCTTTAGTTGTTGACGGCGCTGAAGAAAGCCAAGTTGTAGATAGAAAAACTCATCAAATACTAGTCTCCGTCGAGCATGGGCGAGTTCTTCGCTATTTTCGGGATAATGGATGCAGGCGATCGCATTTTTTAATTTAACTAAGCCATAAAGATCCCGCAGTTCCCTAGGCAAAGGATCGGGCAATTTTGCAGCAGCGGGTAAGGCAGCAATCACTGAATTTCTTACGGTATCCGCAGGTACCCCTTCGGTTAAGGGATAGACAGGTAACAATCGACCAATCTTGATAGATTCAATACTTGCCCCAGGGCCGTCTAAAACCTCGATTTCGGGCTTATCTAGGGTAATACCATATTTGTTATGTTTAACCAGTCCTGATGCTGCCACAATGGAACCCACAGGATACTGATTTTGATATCTTTCTTGAGAACCCCGATTACTAAATCTTGCTCCTGTTAGAAAGCGATTCAGCTTTAATCTCCCACTAGCATCACTGAGGATTAATTCAAAGATGGTTAGCTGTTTATTTCTGGGACTGCTAAAACACTTACAGCTTCTAACTGTCCCAATTACCGTTACCGTTTCTCCTGGTTCTAGATTAGTAATCTGCACCTGTCGGGCATAGTCCAAATGATCGCGGGGATAATAAAACAGGAGATCGCGTACAGTATACAACCCCAAACGTTCTAGATAGTTGCTCCTACGCCCAATATCAATTACCTGACTTAGAGGCTGATCTAAATTAATTTCTTGCCTGAAATAAGTCTTTGCCTTGGGACTACTTAAAGTTGCGGTGCGGGGAGTTTTCGGATTAGGTGGGGTATTGGTCGTTTCGGCGATCGCTTTTTGCTGTTGGAGAAAATTACGGGTACTAATCACTAACTGCTTTCTTTGAGTCGAACTTAATTCACCATAGCTAGCAAACTTTTGAGCAATATCATGCCACTGCATCTTATCTCCCGCAGCCACATTTCTCGGTGGCTTACCCAAACTCAGACAGAGAAACTCACTAAAGCGAAATTGATTGCCCACCAAATCTGCATATCCTCGTTCCGCCTCTACAGATAATGCTTTTTGCAACCTCACCCAATCTAGTTCACTCATGCCCAATCTTTAAGCTATCAATAATTGATATTTTAGTTCTTATGCAAGGTTATTAACTCCCAACCCAACTCCGAATTCTTAGTCTGTAGGTTAGTTGGCATCGTTAATGTGCAGCATAGTTTTTACCACAGCCCAATTTCTTTGAGGACATCAGCCAAAGAAGGAGAATTTGAGCTAATTACATTACCCTCACTGCCATCATGTTTATGATGAGGAAAGTTAAAAAGATTGAGTTTTCGATGATGTTCTGTATTGTCGTAGCGAAAGATTAAATCATTTTGGGCGTTCATGTATTGATAACTGTACATTTTTCTGTCTACAGTAATTTCAACACAAACAAATTCCCGTAAATGCAGCACCGAATCATCTTTATATTTAGTCTTACCTCTGATAAAACCTTCATAAAGTCCTCTTTTTTCACAATCGAGATTAAAAAATTCCACATTTTCACAAGATTCAATTAAATTTTGAACCTCCTGGAAATAGATTTCAATTAACAAACTCAACTTCCTCTATGGCTTCTTTTGTTTCTCTTAAATGTGTTAGCATTCTGGATTCTCCAATCCATTCGTCAAAGTCAAAACTATGAGAAATCTCATCATTATTGAATTGTTTGATAAATTCGTCTGTTGATAATTGATATTTAGTTTCAAATTCCTGAAGACGTTCTTTTGTTCGTTTAATTCCTGCTTCAATGCTAAGTAATCTTTGTGATAAAGCACTTTGAATAATTTGCCTGAGTGAATCTGAGTTTTTTGCTCTTAGTTTAAGTTCAGCCATCTTCTTTGTAAAAATTCTTGTAATGATGTAGCGATCGCCTCGCTAATTTTTTCTCCCACAATTGATATTAAATATAGCTCGAAAAAGCGATCGCCATACTCTACACATTACTTACTACAAAATCTTGGCGTTTTTCTTTGCCCCAAACTAAGCGGGATAAACGCCTTTGTGCCTTTGCAAGGACTTCATATGACTGCAAAAAATCAATCCTCATACCAGCTAGATCTCCAAGCCGCCTGAGCCTCAATTACCGCCAATTCTTGTTGAATTGCCTGATGTTGACTGGCAAGTTTGTTTACTTTGCTCATCAGATTGCGAAGCTGTCCCCGTTTGGCATTTAAGAGATGGTCGGAAAATTCTAACTCTGCCAAACGTAAACGCAACAAACTAATTTGCAGAGATTTTTTACCTGACTGGGATTGTTTACTTTTGTCATCTTCAATAGTTAAATTCATCACGTGGGGAATTTGTGGTGCCTTGAGATTATTTCTCATACCTTTGTCCCCATCTGTCTGCATTGCCACATTGATTACTTGATTTGGGAGACGATCTGGAATGATTTTTGACTTTTGCAGTAGGTGATTCACCTTTTTCGAAGTCTCATCTAAAGTTCTTTTGATACCTCGCTCAATCTGCTGGTGCCACAGAATTAGATGTTCAGGGTTCTCAAAGTTGATTTGTTCCCTTGGTGCTGCTTCTGTTGCTTGATCTGGCTCAACCTCCTCATCTAAGTTAGCAGCGATCGCACTAGCATTAATCGCAATCAATTCGATATCTTCCAGGTTTTCGATATTTTCGATACTGGCTATTTCGGCTTTGATCAACTCTAGATCTTTTTCTGTTAAGGTATTTCCTCGCTCTTCCCTTGTCTCTTTTTCCCCTGTTGCTTCTGTTCTTGGTTTTGCCTTGGGTAATTTTTTAATCAACTCTGACATCAAATCAAGCTCTGGAGGTTTTGGCTCTAGTTCTTTTTGGGCGACAATTTCCGCCAGTTGAGTTTTTAGTTCGGTACTCAAGTTGCGGAGATTTTGCTGTAAGTCTTGTTTAGCACTCAAGGACAAATTGATAAATGGTTGAGGATAAAGCTGAGTACAAATCTGATAACAAGCTAAGATTAGCTGCTGTTTGAGGGAATGACTTAGAAGTTCTAAATAGTTACTATGTAGCTCCTCAAGTTCAGTTGCGGTTTCGGCTACCTGTGATTTTAAAATTTCGAGGTTTTGCTTGACTTGCTGAATCGATTTTGTCATCCTAGGTTTTAAGTATTTTCACGGACAAATCACGGACAGATGATTAGGAGTAAATAGCAACCTTGTAATGTGTAGCTAATTTAGCTTAAAGGATACAGATACACTTCGTTATCTTAATTCCATCTTTTGAAAAAAGCAAAAGAGCAAAAAAAGTCCCCCAGGCTTGGAGGATTTAGAGCGGAAATATATAAATAAGTCTGGATATTTTGATATTCGACCTATTTTAGTCCTGTTTGAGCCGCTACTTCATCTGCGAAGTTGGATTCCTCTTTTTCAATTCCTTCTCCCAAGACAAAGCGAACGAAACGGCGTACTTGAATGTTTTCTCCCAACTGAGCAATACTTTGTTTGACCAATTCGTCGATGGTGATACTCTGGTCACGAATATAGGGCTGAGGAAGCAAAGCGATTTCGTTTAAACGCTTATCAATTCTACCCGTAACAATTTTTTCTTTGATATTCTCTGGTTTACCATCTAGGTCATCTCGACCCATTTCAATTGCTTTTTCGCTAGCGACAGTATCTTCAGGAATATCGCTTACCTTGACGAATTCTACATTAGGACAAGCAGCAATCTGCATGGCAATATTTTTGACTAACTGTTGAAACTCTTCACGACGTGCCACAAAATCTGTTTCACAGTTAACTTCCACCAACACACCAATTCTGCCACCAGTGTGAATATAGCTTTCTACCAAGCCTTCCGCTGCCACACGACCCTGTTTTTTATCCGCAGAGATAGTTCCTTTTTGACGCAACCACTCGATCGCTTTGGCCATGTCACCATCATTCTCTGTTAAGGCTTTTTTGCAGTCCATCATCCCTGCGCCAGTTTTTTCCCGCAGTTCCTTGACTACTGCTGCCGATATAGTTGCCATATTTTTCTGTTTTTAATTTTGGTTTAATAAGCTATTTACCTAAGTAACCTTGAGAACTAAAAGCTGATAGCTAATAGCCATCAGCTTTTAAAGTTAAAGTCTATTCTTCGCTATCTGCGCCTACTTCAGGTTCTGCTGCTGCTTCTTCTGCACCTGGATATTCATCTGTATCGATTCCTTCCTCTAGCTCATCATAATCATCCTGATTATCTGGCTGTCCATGACGACCTTCGTAAATAGCATCCGCTAGTTTACCGACAATTAGTTTGATTGAGCGAATAGCATCATCGTTAGCAGGAATTGCCACATCCGCTACCAAGGGATCGCAGTTAGTATCTAAGAGGGAAACCACAGGAATTCCCAATTTTTGACACTCGGCGATCGCATTATGTTCCCGCTTTTGATCAATGATCACCACAATATCAGGTACTTTCCGCATCATTTTGATGCCACCTAAGTATTTTTGTAGTTTGCTCATCTCGCGACGTAACACAGAGGCTTCTTTCTTGGGTCTACGGTCTAAAGCTCCAGTCTCTTCCAGATTTTCGATTTCTTTGAGTCTTTCTACTCTAGTTTTGATGGTTTCCCAGTTGGTCAACATGCCCCCCAACCATCGTTGGTTGACATAGTAAGCACCACAGCGAGTCGCTTCTTGGGCAATAATTCCTGCTGCTTGACGCTTAGTACCCACAAAAAGGACTCGTTTACCTCGCTCGGAGGACGAACGCATATAATCGTAAGCTTCTTCCATTAACTGGGCGGTCTGCACCAAGTCAATGATATGTACTCCATTGCGAGCGGTATAAATGTACTGAGACATCCGTGGATTCCAACGACGGGTTTGATGACCGAAGTGAACCCCAGATTCTAAAAGTTCTGCGAGAGAAACTACTGGCATATTATTTTTTACTCCTATTTCGGGTTAATCCTCCATTCAGGTACATTTTTAATCAAGGTAAAAACACCCGAAATCCTGAACGTGTGAATTGTTTATTTTGCGTATACTAGTCTAGCATCTTAAGTTCTTGTTACACTTACATCACTCTTCAACCTGATAACCAAACTCTGCCAAGCGCATTCTTGACTGTCGCCATTTGGGTTCAACTTTAACAAATAATTCTAAGTGAACCTTGCCAGCAATTAGCTTTTGGATCTGTTGACGAGCCTCTGTGCCAATGGTTTTGAGCATAGCTCCCTGCTTGCCAATTAAAATTCCTTTCTGGGAACTACGTTCAATATTAATTGCTGCATTCACCTTGGTTACTTTAGGTGTTTCAACAATTTTCTCGATGGTAATGGCTACGGAGTGGGGAATTTCTTGGCGAGTCTGGAGCAAGATTTGTTCTCGGATTAATTCGGCGATGATAAAGCGTTCTGGCTGATCTGTTACTAAGTCTGGAGGATAGTAATAGGGGCCAGTTTCTAGTCGATTAATTAAAGCCTGTTGCAAGTCGGTCGTACCTACCCCTGTGGTGGCAGAAAACTTGACGATAGACCAGTTAGTATCGGCGATTAAATCGGCGTAGGTATCATCAATGAACTGACAGTTACTCGGCTGGAGGTCAACTTTGTTTAGACCCAGCACCACAGGAGTATCAATCCGTTTGAGAATATCAAAAATAAAGCGATCGCCTGTTCCCGCCTCACTCGAACCATCGACCACAAACAAGACTAGATCTACGGATTTAATCGCCATTTTGGCATTCTGTACTAGTACCTTGCCTAATTCATGATGGGGTTTATGAATTCCTGGGGTATCAACAAAAATGATTTGCGCTGCGGGGGTGGTTAGGATGCCCCGTAGACGGTTGCGGGTAGTTTGGGCGACGGGGGAGGTAATAGCAATTTTCTGTCCAATCAAATGATTCATCAAGGTGGACTTGCCCACATTTGGTCTACCAACGATGGCGATAAAACCCGATTTAAAATCTGGAGGTGCGATGGGAATTGTCGTCTGGAGACTATTTAGGCTATCTATGTTTGTTTGTGGGGAATCCATGAAGTAATTGATAATTGATAATTGATAATTGATAATTACCTCTTATTCTTGGTAAAAGGGGAAAGGGGAGTTAGCAATCGAGAATGTCCATTACGTATTCTCCTTGATTAACCGACTGGTTAGTGGAAATATCAAAGACGATCCCTGATGTTTCGGCATGAATGCTGATTATCTCTGGAGCAGTTCCTTGCTTGTTAAAGCTTAGAAGCTGATAAATTTGCTCTCCAGATTTGACTCTAGTTGCCAGGGGTAATCTAGACTGTACCATTCCTCCCGTCGGGGCGTAGTAACTATTTATTTGATGTTTTGATACTACGGTGGTTTCGATTGTGTTGATGACTCCAGGCAACATTTGTTTATGGGTGAGGTAGTTTTTAATGCCCGCAAATCCTTTGGCAACAGAATCGGGATTCATAACCATTCCTCCCCCCAATTCTAGAGTCCAGGCTTCAATATCAAACTGGATTTTTTGACCTAAATTAGCCATCTCCTGTTCTAAAGCTAGCCAAGGCTTGAGAAATGCTTCATCAAAGGCATCACCATCGTACTGATCCATCAACACCCCATATTCCAGCAATAGGTACTTAATGCTCTCAATTCTTTCGCGAAAGCCAAAAGTGTAGTCGATCGCCTGATTACTGGAACTATGGATATCAATCACGTAATCAGCATCTAGAGCTAAAGACTGTAACTGATAGCGATATTGCTGGCTCACAGGAGCGCTACGGGGCAAACTAAGGCGTTCTAATTCTGTTGCCCAGGCTTGGGTGATTTTCGCCAGATAATTACGACGAATCTCGGTCACAGGTAGATGTAGCTGAGATTGAGCAAATTCAGTTAAATCGACTGGGGCATAATCCCAGAAAATACGATTCCAATTTTTGCCATCATAGCTATTAAATCGACCCGTAGAGAAAAAATGCGATCGCTGATTAACCCCCAAGGGATTGCAGACAGGTACTAGCCAAATTTCTCCCTGAAGTTGACCAGGATCTAAAGCCATTAAATATTCCATTAACTGGTGAATGACCCCGTTGCCGACAATTTCTGCACCGTGGAGGTTTGCCTGAATATAAGCCTTTTTACCAGGGCGCTCCGTAAGGCTACGGGTCGCGCTCCGCGTAGCTAGTCCTTTAGGGTAATCTCCTCTAAACTGATAAATCTGTAAGGATAAAACATCTCCAGAAGCTAATTTTAGTAAATCAATCGTAGAAATCTGAGGAATCATAACTTATGCCAAATTAAATAGCTTTTCCTGCACATGAATCGTAGGGGCGAACCGCGGTTCGCCCCTACACAAATGATCTGTTGTCTTTTAAATGGTATTACCCTGATCAAATGAATGTACTAGAGAGCGCTTAGTTTATCTCGATTAATCTTGATGGCGCTAGTATCTACCTTGATTGCTGTATTAGGAGATTTATTAACGTAAATTTCCAACCCACTCAGGGAATAGGACATTTAGAATATAATTTCTGCGTATATGTACTTAAATATTTAAAATTCAAATTTTTCGGGGAGTAACCATTATGAAACTAAATTTTTGCACTAAAATTCTGAGCAGTACGGCGGTCGCCTTAGCCGCGATCGCTCTTAGTACGGAATCGAGTTCTGCTCAAACTCAATTTGCCTGTGATCTCGACCAGGTATCTACTACCGTTAGCACCGAAAGAGGCTCAATCCCTCTTATTAAATGGAGCGATCGCTCTTTTCCTCCGCCTTTTACTCCCGAAGAACGCTGTCAAATTGTTTCCGCAAGGTTTAAGAAATTTTACGATAACGGTACACTGAAATATATCAAAGCCGACACCGTAAATAATTTGCCAGCGCTGTGTGTGGCAGCCTATAAGGGAGGCTCTTGTTTACCAGATGGACTGTTAGTAACCTTCAAACCAGGTACAGATGCTAACCAAACTCTGTTGAAAATTCTTGATCGCCGCGTCTGGGCGGCCAGTGGCCCGATTCGACTTTCTAGCGCGGGAAGTTCAAAATCTTTGGTTTCCCAAATCGATGGTACAACCTATGTTGACATGGAAGCATTTTTGAATTGGGGCAATAATACTCAACCTTGATAGCTTCTAGCTTTTAACTTCTGAGCAACTTTGCATAAAGCGGGGGATCTCAAACATATATTAAATCAGCCCAAACAGTTAATTATGCTCAAGGATTATGATTCATTATTATTACTCAATCATTTCTCTCTCAATCTTTTGTCTTTACCTGGTTAAGTTTTTTCTAGACGATAGTACAAATAAAAATGATTTGACATCTTGGCTGGCATTAATAATCACTTTGATCTTCTGGCCAATTTTATTACCTATATCTAGCTGGGAATTAACCAAAAAATCTTTTTATATGTCTGATGCGAATTAGTTTCATTTTATGGCTTTAAATCAATTCAAATCATTAACACAAAAAGCCATTTGAACTCACCTGTCCAAATGGCTTGTTATATTACCAGCAATCAAGCTAAGGCTATAGATGAAAACAATGATTCTTCGATATTAAATTACCATCAAGAACTATTTGATCCACTATAAAACCCTATCTTAGATTACTATTATGTCCTATGAATCAGAATCGTCAAGAAATGATATGAATATTTTTTATTGCAAGTAAAAATTAGTTTTATAGAAATAAAATATTGATAAAACCTAAATAAAAACAATGTCAAATAAATTACATTTACTTTAAAAATAGGCATTGCTGATCAAGGTATAATTCTCAGTTTTTTACTTGGGAACGATGAAAAAGCTGATAGCTGACAGCTAAGAGCTAAGGACTAATGTTTGTTCCAATGCCTGTTGCAAATTGTGAGTTAGATCGGCTACTGCTTGGCGACGATTGCCTTGATATTGTTCCCAATAGTCTGTAATCAGGAATGGTGGAACGGCGGTAATTTTTGCCCATTTTTCACCAAGATAGGGAGTTTTAGTACTAGGATCTCCTTTTAAACGGGCGATCATTTTCCAGAGCAATAAAATTGTATCGGCAAATCTTTCGACACTGGGCTTTTCAGCGACATAATGCCCTGTGACGCTGACAAAGTTTTCCACTAATCTCATGTGCCACAGTCGCAACTCGGATTCGGAAGCAACTAAGTCGGCTAATCCTCTAACGGCGGGGGCAAGATTGGCTAACTCTGGGATATCTTCCCGATAGATGCGACTCCAGGCTGCATGTTCCACTCGACGACAGCGATCGCCAATTCCACCATTTGGTTTAACGCCAAAGGATTGTTCTGCGATGTTTAAAGCAGCACTCAGGAGGTTCTGGAGGCGAGCAGGCAAGTCTTTATTCATCGTATCTAGTTGCTGTTGATAGAACTTGTGATAAAAATTCTCCATCAAAGTTAAAAGATGCTCCGCTAGGGTAATTAGCCGTTGATAGAGTTCCGCTTCCTGATCTTTACTGGGAGTCTTGCCGTTAACCAAGCCTCTTGCACCGAGGGGGCGATCGCATAAACCACTATCTAGCTCTAATTTGGTTAGTAACTCAGCTAAATACTGCCAGGGGGCTGTTTGATAGAAATATCTGACTCCCAAAGGAGCGATCGCCACTTGTTCCTGGCGTTCTGCTTTAATTAAATCTTCTTGACACCAAAAGCCAAATTGAGCAATACCTGGTTCAATGGGACTAACTATTTCATTGTGGCCATTAGTCGCTCCTTCAGGGGCAGCAGCCAAAGGAAACTGTCCGTTAACAAATAATTCCCGAATTGATCGCAAACCCATCCGATCAACTGCGCCACGGCGAATGGGTGTTCCCCCAGTTTAGAAATCCCCCACCCCACTCGCTTTCCCGCCCACAGAGGAATGCCTCGATCATAAATAAAATGAGTATGGACAGGCGATCGCAAAGAGATTCCTTGGCGTTGGGCTAAATTTGGTAGTTGATTCCACAATAATTGGGCAAGACAGGGAGGATCGATCACGGAAGGATGGCGGAATGCCATCATAAACCGCATTTTGCCCTGTTGAAACTGATCATAGAGGTGGACTAACTCTTCGGCATGATCTACCTCTACCCTGACAATACTATGGTTGTAGCGTAACCAAAAGGGAATGATTCCTTTGGCAAGATTCCAAATAACTGGGCTGTAGGCAGGGGGAATAAACTCCAAGGAAGACTGAGCCTGGGTCATGTTCGTCAACTCAATTATTTAAACTGTAGCTGCCAGTTTAATCCTTTTTATTCATCGCACCAACACCTTGAAAGAGCAAAAATAAACCACTCACAACAATTAGCAGCGCAGCTACTCCGAAGGTGATGTCTGTCCAGTTGGTATTTTCCATTTGCTTTTTCAAATTGAATATAGAATACTTAAGACATTATCTATCCTTGAACAACCCAACCGAGCAAGAATGTTTCGAGTTATAACTCCTGGTTTTGAAGCGCATTATGAGCGTTGGACTGATGCGTTAAATCAAGCAAACTCTTTAATTCCTAATTGCAAAGGGCTATTCAAAGATATACGGATTTATTACGGCGAAAACTTAATTTGGC
>Ga0114940_10000424_pt1 | contig 20749 bp, 20 predicted proteins | sample ColdCreekSource_FD_87195 | JGI IMG/M metagenome (GOLD analysis project Ga0114940, IMG submission 87195) | Groundwater microbial communities from Cold Creek, Nevada to study Microbial Dark Matter (Phase II) - Cold Creek Source | ecosystem: Environmental > Aquatic > Deep subsurface > Groundwater ... | reverse complement strand
GTGATTCTCCTGCGGATGACATAGCTTCCCTTTTATAAAATGAATTGTAATAAAATAAGCACCGAATAGATTTAACAAGAAAATAGAATAGGCCAAGTACTTAACCGTGTCAATATCTAACGCATAAATATTTAATGGCTCCGCTCAATAGTCTCTAACAAAGTTGCACTGTCGGCGGCGTAGTCCATGGCTTCCCGGTAGGTGACCGAGCCAGCTCCAGCCTGTGTCGAGGCTTTCTCGAGCTCTTCGCTCACGCCGCCTAGGCTGTCAATAATAACTTGGAGGCTATCTTGCGCCAGTTGCACCTGTGTGGTCGCGCTGCCAAATGTCTCCTCAAGTGGTGTAATAAGGTCCTTTGCTTCTGTAGTCTTTGTTCGCATTGACTGCATTGCTTTAAGCGCAGTCTTAGTATCTTCGCGTCCAGTCCCTTCGAACAAAGCTTCTGTGCGCTTGGATAAGTCTTCGGCGGTAGTCGCGTCAGTCGCCGCTATATTGCTCAGCTCGCCAGACTTCTCCTCATTTCTGGTAAGTAATATTTCAAGGGCATACAACTTAGCAAGTGTTTGTTGAAGTGCTACCGCTACTTCATCTTTCAGGCGTATGCGCTCACTATTAATTCGCCTACACGGGTTGCCTGCGATGTTAGTCGCCCTTCTCTGAATGTATCTGTATTGGCTTTTAGCTCGCGCATCATGCCTTTGCGCTCTCCAGCACTTGCCATTTGCGTCCTCCCTGCTTGATAAAAGCACCATCATAGCATGGACGTAAAACATAAGCCAAGAGGCGCTATCTGTCGGATGGGTCAGTTAGCATAAAAGCTGCTGCAGCAATGCATCGCATTGTCGATTCTTTTCTACGCAGATCCATAAGACTGCCGCGGTGTATCCAATTAGCTTGGTCTGGTAAGCCTAAGGTTTCACCGGTCGGTGGGATGATGGGTGAAAAGCCCTCGTCACCAACCACCCTATGCCTTACTGCTGACAGTAGGGTTAGAACTGTGCGTGGAGGCTCGGTAGCGGTATAATCGGTAACCTCGATAGCCACGTAACGAGATGTGTACACGCCCGATACTGTTTCACTGGCTGGCTCTTCAACCAAGAAACGCTCACTGACAGTACTGTCGCCCTTAACCTCAAGGCTAATGATATGCAAATCTGTCGGTTCATATTCTGCTTCTAACATACGACACACCTCCTATATAGAATAATTCTAAAAATATATGCCATAAAAGTAAATAGCCCCCGGAGCGGAGGCTATTTACTACTTGTGTCGACATTAGCGTGTAAATGCTAGGTTCGGGCAAAATGAGCGAAGGCACGGTTGGCTTCGGCCATCTTGTGAGTATCTTCACGCTTCTTAACAGCTGAACCAACACCGTTGTAGGCATCAGTGAATTCAAGTGCTAGGCGGTCAGCCATGCTCATACCCTTGCGGCCACGGGCAGCAGCAACAAACCACATCATTGTAAGGTGGTTCTGGCGTTGGCCTTTGACCTCAAAAGGAATCTGGTAGTTGGCGCCACCGACACGGCGGGAGCGAGTCTCGACGTGTGGCTGGACATTCTTCATAGCCTGCTCGAAGACTTCGAGAGGGTTGTCAATCTTGAGCTTGTCAGCTGCCTTTTGCAAGCCAGTGTAGACAAGGCGCTCAGCGATTTGCTTCTTACCATCACGCATGACACGGTTGATAAGGCGCTGTAACTGGACGTTGCCGTATATACGGTCAGGTTGGATATCGCGTACGAGGGACGCGGTTACTTTACGTGGCATGTCTATTTGCTCGCTTTCTTAGTACCGTACTTAGAACGGCCCTGCTTGCGGTTGTTAACACCCTGTAGATCCAAGCTACCACGGACAATGTGGTAACGGACACCAGGAAGGTCTTTTACGCGGCCACCGCGCACAAGTACGACGGCGTGCTCTTGCAAGTTGTGACCTTCGCCACCAATGTAAGCCCAAACCTCGTAACCGTTGCTTAAACGGACACGGGCGACCTTACGAAGTGCAGAGTTTGGCTTCTTTGGAGTCTTGGTAGTAACCTTGACACAGACACCACGCTTAAACGGTGATGGCTTCTCGTAGTTTTTGTTACGCAAGTTGTTAGTAACCCGCATCATAGCTGGTGACTTAGACTTGGTAGTAACCTTGACGCGCGGCTTGCGCACGAGCTGGTTGATTGTTGGCATTATTTCTCCTTAATATGTGATCTACACGCATTGCTTGGGGTCATAAGGTAAGTGAATGCCAACTTCACTTACCCTTTCCATTTCTGGCCCAATCAGCTCGGATCTTTATATTGAACTTTAGTACTGTAACAGATTTAGGCTGTGGTTGCAACAGGGGTGTCGTCAATTTCGTAGACGGCTTCCATATCGACTTCGGCTTCCTCGCGGTAACCAGTACCGACTGGGATCTTGCGACCAAGGATAACATTCTCCTTAAGGCCGAAGAGTTTGTCGACTTTACCGCTAGTAGCGGCAGCGATCAAGACACGGGTGGTGTCCTGGAAGCTGGCTGCACTCAAGAATGAGTCAGTGCTCAGGCTTGACTTGGTGATACCAAGCAATAGCTGGTTGAACTGCACAAGTTGCTTGTTTTCCTTAGCGAGCTGCTCGTTAGTCTCAACGACTGACAGCTTACTTACGACGTCACCAGTAACGAATTCACTGTCACCTGAGTCTTCGACTTGGACGCGGCTAAACATCTGACGAACGATGATTTCAAGGTGCTTATCGGCAATGTTCTGCCCCTGACCGGCGAAGATACGAAGGATTTCGTTCATGATGTAACGCTGGGTAGGCTGGACACCTTGCAAACGAAGCAAGTCGTGCAAGTTAATCGAACCGTTGGTCAGCTTTTGGCCAGCAACAACGATATCGCCATCCTTGACATACATTTGCTTGTAGCCAGGGATTTCGTAACGGACAACACTACGGCTTGACGGAGAGATAGTTGCGGTCTTATCGGTAACATCCATCTTACCGGCAGCAGTAGCGATCAATGGGCTTGAGCCATCTTCTTCTGAGGCAATGACATCACCAAGGGCGACATCAGAACCGCTAGCCACTTTGAGGACGCGATCACCGATTTCTAGGACGACGTTTTCTTTGTCGCTAGCAGTGACTTGGACAACGTAGTGGTCGCCCTCTTCCCAGACATTGGCAATGCCAGAAACGTCGGTCAAGTAAGCTTGCCCCTTTGGAGTACGAACTTCGAAAAGTTCTTCGATACGTGATAGGCCTTGAGCGGTATCATCAGCTAGGATAGCGCCGGAACGGTGCTTAGAGTCCAAGCTCAGCTGAGTACCCGGTTCACCGATACTCTGGGCGGCAATGACGCCGATTGGGTGGTGGGGCTTAACAACTTCACCGGTAGCAGGGTCAAAGCCGTACGATTTCTGAGGTACTCCACGAACGCTGGTTGCGCTCAGGACGCTCATGATCTTAACACCGTCGAGCTTGTCATTAGCATCGATTGTAGCGGCAATTTCTGGAGTGAAGGCTTCACCGCGCTTGATGAGTCCAGCGATATCTTCGGCAGCGTAACGGCCTTCGAGGCGAGATGCGTAGGTAACGCCAATCTCAGCAGCATCAGCACGTTGCATATCAAAGCCTGGGTCTTGGTCAATATCATCATCGGCAGTATCGTCGGTGATAGTAAGCGTAAAGACATCCTGGGCGACATCAACTAGACGACGGGTTAGGTAACCAGCGTCGGCGGTCTTAAGGGCGATGTCGATCAGCGCCTTACGGGTACCACGGGTACCGGTAAAGTACTCTAGTGGTGACAGACCCTTGACGTAGCCTGACTTAATTGGCAGCTCGATGGCGCTACCAGAAGCGTCAGACAAGACACCTAGCATACCAACGGCGTGGTTCAGCTGGGAAATATTACCACGGGCACCAGAGTTGATGGCGATTGCCAACGAGGTATCCTGGCCAACCATCTGTTGGTTGAGGAGTTCGAGGACGCGGGCTTCTACCTTAGTCCAGGTGTCGACCGTCAAACGGTGACGCTCGTCGTCAGTGATGAAACCTTGCTCGTACTGGTCAGAGATAGCAGCGCCTTGGGTTTCGCCTTCGTCAATCACAGCATCCATACCGTTGATAGATACGAAGTCGTCCATACCCATGCTCAAACCTGAGTGGGTGGCGTACTGGAAGCCAAGGTCTTTAAGGTTGTCCGCAACGATAGCTGTCTGGTCTTGGCCGTACTGCTTGTGCACCTGGGCCATGACTTTTTGCATACGCTTCTTGGTCATAACTTCGTCCTGGTATGGGAAGTCATCTGGGAAGGTCTCGTTAAACAAGGCCCGGCCAAGGGTAGTAGTACGGAGTTCGCCACGGAATGGCATACGAACGGTTGTCTGTAAAGTGAGTAGACCATCGCTGTAGGCCATCATTGCTTCACCGATACCGGTGAATGAACGTGGGGTCTCTTGCTTGGCGTTCGGACGGTCGTAGGTCATGTAGTAACAACCAAGGACGATATCTTGCTCGATGTGCAAGATTGGTGAACCGTCGGCTGGCTTCAGGAGGTTGCGGTTGGCGGCCATAATGTCACGGGCTTCGTTCTGAGCATCGTCAGACAGAGGCAGGTGGACAGCCATCTGGTCACCATCGAAGTCGGCGTTAAAGCCCTTACAGACCAATGGGTGTAGCTGGATAGCCCGGCCTTCGATCAGTACTGGCTGGAAGGCCTGGATAGACAACCGGTGGAGTGAAGGCGCACGGTTCAGGAGAACGTACTTACCCTTGATCACTTCATCAAGTGCATCCCAAACGGCGATTTCGCCAGTTTCGATCATGCGAGTGGCGCTACGGATGTTATGGGCTTGCTCACGGGCAATCAACTCACCGATGACGAATGGCTTGAACAATTCAAGGGCCATCATCTTAGGCAAACCACACTGGTGGATCTTAAGCTCTGGACCGGCAACGATAACTGAACGGCCAGAGTAGTCAACACGCTTACCGAGCAAGTTCTGTCGGAAACGACCCTGTTTACCCTTGAGCATGTCGCTCAAAGACTTAAGGCGGCGGCGTTGGCCAGTTGCGGCAACGGCGCGGCCGCTACGGGTTGAGTTGTTGTCGATCAAAGCGTCAACTGCTTCTTGAAGCATACGTTGCTCGTTGCGTCGGATGACTTCTGGAGCATTGAGTTCCATCAGCTTCTTCAAACGGTTGTTACGGTTGATGACACGACGGTATAGGTCGTTCAAATCGGATGTCGCAAAACGTCCACCGGTAAGCTGTACCATCGGACGAAGGTCTGGTGGGATAACTGGCAAGACGCTGACACACATTGAGCTTGGCTTGATGCCAGCACGCTGCATACTTTCTAGCAAACGAAGGCGCTTCATCAGCTTCTTCTTGCGTTGACCCTTGGCATCTTCAGCTTCTTTACTCAGTTGTTCAATCAAGACAGCGAGGTCAATTTGCTCGAGGAGCTGGCGCAATGCTGCGCCACCCATACCGACACTGACCAACTCACGGAATGAGTCAGGCATGGCACGGAAATCGGCTTCGCTCAGCAAACGCATCATCTCTAAGCCGTTCAACTGCTCTTTGATAAGCTCGTATTGCTGTGAGACTTCTTCCTGTTCTTTGGTGTGTAGCTCAGCTAGAGCCTTGACGTTGGCGTCTTCCTTCTTAGCTTCGCTTTCGTAACGCATCTTAATGACGTCCTTGGCAGCTGCAAATTCAGCTTCCTTGTCGGCCAATAGTTGGTCACGCTTTTCGGTATCTACACGGGTAACGATGTAGCTTGCAAAGTAAGCCACACGCTCCAAGTTCTTGACGGTTACGCCAAGTAGCAGGCCGATTGCCGATGGGGTACCGCGGAGGAACCAAATGTGGGCAACAGGAACTGCAAGTGAGATGTGGCCCATCCGCTCACGGCGGACGATGCTCTTAGTAACCAACTCACCGTTCTTGTCGACGGCAGCTTCACGGCTACGGACACCCTTGTACTTGGCATCGTGCGGGTTGATATCCTTGACCGGTCCAAAGATCCGCTCACAGAACAAGCCGTCACGCTCAGGTTTTTGAGTACGGTAGTTAATAGTTTCTGGCTTGGTAACCTCGCCATAGCTCCATTCGAGGATGTCGCCAGGGCTGGCAACTGCTAGGCGTACGCCATCAAAGGCGGCAATGTTGGTTCCGTGTGAGTATCGCGCCATATTAGGCCTCCTTCCCTTCTTCAATAGTGTCGGTGTTTTCGTCGAGGTCATCGGCAGCGATAATCATGGCAGTATCGTCATCATCATCGTCCAAGATCATACCATCATCCAAGGCGGCGAACTCGGTAGCTACAACTTCTTCGGACATATCAATGTCGGCAATAGTTGGCACTGGCACTTCTACCGTCGAAGGGTTGCTAGCTTCTTGCATAACGCTGTTAGCTAAGACGTTCTCAGCATCAATAACCTTGTCGGATGACACGAGGTCAACCTTAAGGCCAAGACCCTGAAGTTCCTTAACAAGCACGTTAAAGCTTTCTGGAACCTTTGGACCAACAATTTCGGTCTTCTTGATGATTGCTTCGTAAGCTTTGGAGCGTCCGTAAACGTCATCAGACTTGATAGTAAGCATTTCTTGTAGAGTCGAAGCGGCACCGTAAGCTTCCAGTGCCCAGACTTCCATCTCACCAAAGCGCTGGCCACCGTTTTGGGCTTTACCACCCAAAGGTTGCTGCGTAACCATAGTGTATGGACCAGTCGAACGGGCGTGGATCTTGTCGGCGACCATGTGGTTCAGCTTGATCATGTACATGCTACCAACGGTAGTGCGCTCAACAAACGGTTCACCACTACGGCCATCAAACAGCTGCTGCTTGCCATCTTCTGGTAAGCCAGCTTCGGCGAGCAATTCTTTGATCTTTTCGACAGGCACACCGTTGAACGATGGGCTGGCGACTTTGATGCCTAATGAACGGGCAGCCATACCCAAGTGGGTCTCAAACAGCTGACCGATGTTCATACGGCTTGGGACACCGAGTGGGTTAAGGATGATGTCAACCGGACGGCCATCTTCCATGAACGGCATATCTTCGATAGGTAGGATACGGGCGATAACACCCTTGTTACCGTGACGACCACCGAGTTTGTCACCAACAGAGATCTTGCGCATTTGTGCGACAAAGACCTGGATTTGCTTAATGACACCACTCTTTAGTTCGTGGCCATTTTCGCGGGAGAAGACTTTGACACCAACAACTTTACCGTGCTTGCCGTTAGACATGCGCTGTGAAGTATCGCGGACTTCCTTAGCCTTTTCACCGAAGATAGCCCGGAGCAAACGCTCTTCGCTCGATAGTTCCTGCTCACCCTTAGGGGTAATCTTACCGACAAGGATGTCGCCAGGGTGGACTTCGGCACCAATACGGACAATACCGTCTTCGTCGAGGTGGCGGAGAGTGTCTTCTGAGACGTTAGGGATATCACGGGTAACAACTTCTGGACCTAGCTTGGTTTCACGGACTTCGATCATGAAGTCGACAATGTGGATGCTTGTCAGAGTGTCATCTTCGACCAGCTTGCGGCTGATGATGATGGCATCTTCGAAGTTGTAACCGCCCCAAGGCATGAAGGCAACAACAAGGTCTTTACCAAGGGCGAGTTCGCCATTTTGGATCGACATACCTTCAATCAGGACATCGCCCTTCTTGACGATATCACCAGTACTGACAACAACCTTTTGGTTGATGCTAGTGCCTTCGTTAGAGCGTACAAAGTGTTGTGGCTCGTATGTGATGTTGCCATCAGCATACTTGACGATAACTTCGTCACCATTGGCTTTGACGACTTCACCGTCAGCATCAGCAAGGATAACCTGGCCAGTGTTACGGGCGGCAGAGGCTTCGAGGCCAGTACCAACAATTGGCGACTGTGGCTGTACCAAAGGTACGGCCTGGCGCTGCTGGTTACTACCCATCAATGAGCGGTAGACATAGTTCTTTTCAATAAATGGAATTAGGCCGGCGCTCGAACCAATAATCTGGTTACGGGCGGCGTCCATGTGGGTAACGTCATCGCCATCAACTTCACCAGAAGCCTGGTGGCTACGGGCAGAGACACGCTCTTCGACGAAGTGGCCGTCGGCGTCGATAATAGTACCGGCACCGGTAATGACAGCTTTGTCTTCTTCGTAGGCATCAATATATTCGACGTCGTTCGTAACCTTGGCTTTGACGGGCCATGTGGCTTGCTTTTCTACCTTGGCGAGCTTAGCAGCGTCAGCTTCGGTGATAGTTGCGCCAGCTTTGACGACAACAACACCATCAACTTCTAAGTCAACTGAGGCGACGTGGCCAGCAATATCTTTAGCAGTGGCGGCGGTAATAACCTTACGGTAAGGTGTTTCGACAAACCGTAGTCGTTAATCCGGGCGTAGTTGGCCAAGTTAAGTACCAAACCGATGTTGGCACCTTCTGGAGTTTCTACAGCACAGATACGACCGTAGTGGGTAGCGTGGGCGTCACGGACTTCAAAGCCAGCGCGCTCACGGCTTAGACCACCAGGGCCCATCGACGACAAGCGGCGCTTGTGGGCCAGCTCTGACAACGGGTTGATCTGGTCCATGAACTGTGACAGCTGAGAGCTAGCAAAGAACTCACGGACAGCAGCGACGACTGGGCGGGCGTTGATCAACTGGCCGGGCTGGACAGTTTCAATTTCGCTCATCGACATGCGGTCTTTGGTGTTGCGCTCCATACGCAGCAAACCGATACGGAATTGGCGCTGGACCAATTCACCTACCAATTTGACACGGCGGTTAGCTAGTGAATCGATGTCATCAGCTGGTTCTTGAGTATTGTTAAGACGGATAATCTCGGCAATGATTGCTTCGAGGTCTTCGATGCGCATAGTGCGGTTTTCGATAGTATTTGGCACGTCTAGGTCCAAACGCTTGTTGATCTTGTAACGGCCGACGCGCGAAAAGTCGAAACGCTTGAAGTTGTAGAACATGTTCTCAATAAGGGCACGGGCGTTGTCAACGGTAGCCAAATCACCAGGGCGGAGACGGCGGTAAACTTCAATCAAAGCATCGTTAGTGCCACGGGCTGGGTCTTTTTCGAGAGTAGCCTCGATGTAGCTCGACTTGCCGGTGTCAACGTGTTTAAAGTGGTCTTTCATGACATTTTCGGTCAAGCCAAGGGCACGCAACAGCGTAGTGACAGGGATCTTACGCTTGCGGTCGATCTTAACGTACAAAGCGCCATTAGCGGCGGTCTCAAACTCTAGCCATGCGCCACGACCAGGGATAACCTTGGCGCCGTAAAGGCTAGAAGTACCATGTAGGTCGGCAGTAAAGAATACGCCACTCGAACGGATAAGCTGGGAAACAACAACACGCTCAGCGCCGTTGATCACAAAGGTACCGCGGTGGGTCATCCATGGGAAGTCGCCAAGGTAGATCTCTTGCTCTTTGACTTCGCCAGTGACTTTGTTAGTCAGTTCAACAGTAGCCTTTAGAGGGGCTTCGTAGCTGACGTTGTTTTCACGGGCTTCGGCTTCAGAAGTCTTAGGGTCTTCAAAGCGGTAATCTTTGAACTTCAAAGACAGCTTGGTGCCGGTGTAGTCGTCGATTGGGCTGATTTCAGCCAATAACTCACCAAGACCTTCATCAACAAACCATTGGAATGACTTGTTTTGGTGGTCAACTAAACTTGGTAGATCAATTGCGTCGTCAGCCTGAGTGTAGTAAACACGCTTGCTGAGAGCGTTCTTTGCAGTCTTCGCCATATGCGAGCTTGCCCCCTGTAATTAATAACTTATATATGTTGTCTAAGCACATAAGGGGATCAATGACACGATAGTCATAACGACAAGGTAACAGATATAAGACTGCGTCCCAGGCCAGTTGGTCCCGATATAAACTTGAACTATATTAGCTGGTGTTTGTTTAGGATTTGGTCTTTCGCGCGAAGGAAACTAAATAAGAGTTTTTGACGCTGGATAATCAATTGAATAAAAGCGTTACTTACTTACACTACTTCTTAATTTACATTGTAGAGGACTTGTCGCAGCAGGTCAAGAGTTTGATGGATATGTACGCCTTATTATAGCCCAGGTTAGGCGTAATCTCTACGATCATTATAGTGTAGTGGTAGGCTGGGTTATGTAAAGGGCGCTCTTTGGCGGAACGTCCGACTCCCCGTCGTAATAATAGCCGACGTCGTCAGGTTCGGTATTGTAGCCACCCGTTGCCAATGCAACGCCAAAATCAGGATATTTCTCAAAGACCCTTGTTGGCACTACTGTCCAGTCTGGACGAATCCGTTGAAGCTGTTGGCGGGCTTGGAGCAGTGCGCTGGCCATTTCTCCAAGATAATCGTCACGACGTGGGTCAAACCAGCTGGCTAGGTTATCGCCGATCTCATGCGGATCGACCCGCCGGCTTGTTACGCCAGGCGCTAGCTCGGCTATTCTGTGATGTACGGGTAAAAGCTGACGACGCAACGGAAGTGTCCGCATAGTTGTTATACTACCTATTAAGCGTTCTCCATCCACAGGAGTTTTAGAATATGCCAGGAATGACCGCATAGCGCCCTTGCCGACTTCTCCTTGGAGTTTTCGTAAGCTATCAATTGAACGTCTGCCCGACATCGCATCCTCTGTGCCTGGTCTAACTGCGTGACGCTTAACGACACCAGGCAAGTTCATAAACAGAAGGTGTTCCGTAAGCCCATTGACAAGCCCAGACAGTTCTCTGCCTACTGGACCAATGTGATCGGTGTCGATGTCTTCGACCCGCTTGATATAGACGTTTGGGTTAATCATCCGATTACTCTACCGTAGTTACAGTCTTAGTTCAACCCTACTCTCCCGTATATGGAGCTAGGCTTTTGGCTTGGGCGGAGAGTCGATGATGGCATCGACCAAACCGTAGGCCTTAGCCGCTTTGGCGGGCAACCATTTGTCGCGTTCCATATCCAAGTGGATACGCTCGCGCTTTTGGCCGGTATTGGCCATCATAATGTCTTCAAGGAGCCTCTTGATGCGTAACGACTCTTCTAGGTCAATCTCTTGGTCGGTAACCTTACCACGGGTGCCGCTCGAAGGCTGGTGGATCATAACCGTTGAGTTAGGCAATATAAATCGCTTGCCTTTAGTGCCGCTGCTTAACAAGAAGGCGGCGGCCGAAGCTTGCATGCCGATACCGACCGTTTGGATGTCGTTAGTAATGTACTGCATAGTGTCATAGATCGCCAAGGCGTCGTAGACACTGCCGCCCGGGCTGTTGATGTAGAAGAAGATGTCCTTCTTAGGGTCTTCGGCGTGCAAGAATAGCAGTTGGGCGACAATTAGATTAGCTGTCGTTTGTTCTACGGCAGTACCGAGCATAACGATACGGTCTTTTAATAATCGGGAATAAATATCGTAGGCGCGCTCATAGCGGCCTTCGTTTTCGATAACGGTTGGGACTAGTACACTCATATACACCCTTTCTTTCATTACCTTCGCGGCATGTCGGCATTCAATGTCAGTGGTTCTATAGTATAAAATTAGCACTCTCACGTCAAGAGTGCTAATTTACGATTATTATCCAGATTACGCTGTACAGCTTATTTGGCTAGAGCGTATTTGACAAGTTGCGCAACGGTCTTTTCCGTAAGGATACGGCTGGCGATCTCGCGGCGGTTCTCAGGCTTGTCGAGTTCAGCGACCATTGCTGGGTCCTGGTACTGCCCTTTTAAGAGATTGATCCGTAGGTCAAGCTCGTCACGGTCGACGTCGACTTGCTCTTTTTCGGCAATTTCGGCCAAGACTAAGCCGGCTTTGACGCGGCGGGTCGCTTGTTCGCGGTTCTTTTCGCGGTGCTCTTCATCGCTAATGCCTTCGGCTTCTAGATGTTCTTTCCAGGTTTGGCCACGGTAGGTAAGCTCTTGGCGCTCGCTGGCTTCCATACGGTCGATCTCGGAGTTGACCATACTATCAGGGATGGCAACTGTTGAAGCGTCGGCTACCATGTTGATCAATTGCTCTTCATATTCACGGTCGGTTTGGCTTTGTTTCTCGGCTTCGAGCTGCTTTTTGATATCAGCTTTTAGCTCATCAACTGTCTTGAATGGGCCAATCTTGGCCGCAAATGCGTCATCAACCGTAGGACTAACGATTTCTTGGACCTTAATAACTTTAACGGTAAATGTTAACTTGCGGTTCTGTAAGCTTTCGACGGTATAGTCCTTAGGGAATGTAATATCGAAGGTCTTCTCTTCATCAGCCTTCATGCCGATGATATTTGGCTCAAAACCCGGAATGAAAGCGCCGCTACCCAATACTAATGGAAAGGCTTTGCTGTCAGCACCCTTGATAGGCTCTTTGGTCTTAGCGTCAACGCCGGCAAAGTCTATGACGGCCTGGTCACCGTCATTAGCTGCCCGGTCGACATCTTTGCGTTCGGCTTCGCGGGTTTGCAGCTGCTTGATTACTTCTTTGACGTCGTCAGCAGTAATCTTGCTGGCTGGCTTGGCGAGCTTAGTCTTCTTGTAGTCTACGAGCTTAATTTCGCCGATGATATCAACTTCAGCTTCCAATTCAAGGTCGCTAAACGGTACGAACTTCTTTACGGTGACCTGCGGCTGGCTAACCGGACGGATATTTTCGTCATCGAGGGCCTTGCCATACATAGCGTTCATTGCCCGCTCCATAAAGTCCTGCTGTAGGGTATTAGGGTCAGCATTCTTTTCTACGAGTTGCAGAGGCGCTTTGCCAGCACGGAAGCCAGGCAACTTAAGTGACTTGGAGATAGCGCGCAATGTTTGCTGCTTGGTCTCGTCGAGCTGGGCCTTGTCGGCGACCAGAGTTAGTTGAACTTTAGTATCTGAGATGTTATTACGTGTAACTTGCATAGTGAGATCCACTTTAACAGATAGCGATCCCCTTGCCTACCCCTGGAAAGCGTTACTATGATTAAATAGCCGTACGGTCTCATTGGTCGGCCTATACACCTGAGCTTCGATCAAGAGCGCACCAAAAGCCAGCTTTCGCGGCCTCCCATCATCACGGTAGCCAAATAGTTCTGGCATATCAGGGCTGTGGTTGTAGTCATCCCAGCCGCCGATGGAGATATTCGCCCCTTCGATATTAAGCCTCTGCTGGTGCTCGAGCGGTATTTTAACTGGGGTAAAATAATCTCTCGACTGCAGGGGGTGTGCTTCTAACCAGTCAACTAACTCGAGTGTGTCTTTATCGACTGTCCCGTCAAACTTAAGCCGCATAAGATCAATCTGAGTATGGTAACGCATCAGCGGGTGCATTTTTTCAGCAATACTGTAACGTTTTTCGTGAGACCACTGTGACAGCTCGATCAGCTTCGCATGCCAGTATTCCGGCTGTAGTAATGGATTACTTTGCGGCGTTGCAGCCGTCTCTACAGACACTAGCGTCGGAAACAGATCATAGAGTGGGTATCCAGGTAGTAGTATTGCATTATTAATCCCAAGTACGTTGGCTAGCGCCAATACGCCAAGCTCGATTCGACTGCCAAGCATAACAGCATTAGCATTTCTAGAAGGTGCCGTATGGATATCAATAATCATAGACCAGTCAGATGGTCGATTTAGACTGTCCTCTACGACGAACTTATGGACTGCTCGCTCGTCTGCGTTAAGCGTATGGAGCGGTCTATCGAAAGTCGAGTCACAGAAATATCTACCAATTTCTTTGTCATCCAAAAAACGGACACCTTTTTGGACCGCCTCAGGATGTACTCTTGATGTAAAAAATCCTGAACTAGGATTACGGTCCAGGTAATCGACCACAGCTGTACCTGTAGGTTCAACGCCAGCATGAATACCGTCCCAAACCCAAAGTGGTGCTGGTGCTTCTGACATACAACTATCCGCTCAATCGTATTATTACTTAATGCTTACGATAATCTTTGACTAGACTGATGATTCGGAAGATACCATGGCGCTCTTCGTCCCCGGTAACAAGGTTGCGCAGTTCGTAGACTTCTTCGCTTAACTCGCGCTCGCCAATAAACAATGCGTAGTGGATGTTCTTTTTGGCGGCTGTTTTGATCTGCTTGTCGGGCTTGCGTCCAGTAGTGTCGACGGCGACACGGATGCCGTTATCACGCAGCTCGCGAATAGTGCGCTGGGCTTTGGCGTTAATATCGCCAATCAAGACAACATAAAGGTCAGTCTCTACTCGTGGCTCGGGCAGCAGTTCATGTGACTCTAAGAAGTTCTGGAGCGTTACGTCGCCCATACCAAAGCCGACGGTAGCAACTGGCTCGACACCAAATAGGCCGACGAGTCCGTCGTAGCGACCACCGCCAAACATCGAGCGGTTATTCTCGGGGTTAGTGTCAAAGACTTCAAAGACGATGCCCGTGTAATAGTCAAAACCACGCATCAGGCTGGCGTCATAACGGACGTTAGTGACCCCGGCTTCGTTGAGCATCTCTATCAAGGATTGTAGCTCTTTGACTGATGGCTGATCTTGCAGAGTAGCTGGCAATTGGGTTAGCTTCTTTACATTAAGGAATTCGATAAGTTTTTCGGCAATACCGCCTTCGCGTTGGTATGGTGTGCACAATGCGTCGACTTGCATCATAAAGGTTGGCACATCCATCTTGTCTTTACGGTCGATAAGCTTAGACATACTGTAAGCCTGGACGGCATCCATACCCAGGTAGTCTTTGAGGACGTAGTCCATCAGCTTGCGGTCATTAAGGCGGATTTCGTACATGCTACGCTTGGCGCCAAAACTCTTGAGGATGTCATCAGCTACCGAGATTATTTCAAGTTCGGCGAAGTTGTCGTTCAATCCAAAGACGTCAACATTAAGCTGCCAGTGCTCCCGCAAGCGGCCACGCTGTGGGCGCTCGTAGCGCCATAGGTTAGGTATGCTATACCAACGTAATGGGTAGCCTAGCTCTTGGCGCTTGGCGGCGACCATCCGGCTGACCGTCGGAGTCATCTCTGGACGGATAACGACCTTGCGGCCACCGCGGTCCTCGAAGGCATAGGTTTGCTCATTGACGATCTCTTCACCAGATTTGGCGAGGTAGAGTTCAAGCGGCTCCAGGATTGGCGCGTCGTACTCTTCGTAACCAAAACGCTCAACGCTCTGGCGTAGTTTTTTGAACATATACTTCTGTATACGCTTGTCCTCAGGATAAAAATCCCGAGCACCTTTGTAGGGTTGTGTTGGTAAACTCATAATTTTCTCCATTATACCACCTGTACTAATAATATTGAGACCCTTCTAGCGCCCATAAGCCGCAGAGCGTCACCGTCTGTAAATCATCGAGTACTACTTCCAAGCCTTGGTCGCGACATGATTTTCCGCTATCCACTAGATCTATAATGCCGTCGAGCCGTGGCAGGAGGCGAGGGAGCTTTTCGATTTGGCCACCGTACACCGCACTAACCTGAAAGTCTATAGCTGTATTAAGGGCTATGGCTCCGACAGTTGCAGGGTTTGACGTGCCAATTATTATTGGGTCACCGGCGTCTATTTTTTTACGGACTGTTTCGGTGTTTGGCACTAGCGCCATCAGGGCAAAACGCAGATTAGAGATCGAACGACCTAGGTCTTCTATACGCAGTTGTGCCCGTAGTCTGGGGGATATCTCAGCAATTGAATCGCTGCCGGCCAGACCAAAGCCTCGTTCAATGTCCGGGTCAAGCAGTAAGCTGGGAATGTCGCCTTCGCGGAAGACCCGGGGGTCATCTTTAGTGAAGACACTCCTTCGGCAAAACATCAACCGATTGCAGCCAGCTAGTCGCTTCGGCGAGATTACCCTTAGGTAGTAGCAAAATACTAGCATCAGCAGCCATGCTAGTTGCGCTACAGGCTTCGAGAGTTTGGATCATATATATTCCTTGTATGATAATTTTTAATATAAAAATGCCCCGGTTTAACCCGGGGCATTTTCGTCACAAGGACGCTTTTAACTAACCGAGTCTCCGAGGCAATATATGCAGATGGTTTTGGTTAGTTGTAATCATTGGTACTATTATATCATTTCCGTCAACGACGACGGTTATTACCTACTTGGTAGGATGAGTTGGAGGCGCAGCGGGAGTGCTGCCGTGTGCCTTGTGGGTGACTTCATTGCCGGTGATGATAGCATTGCGCATTTGCTCACTAATGTCACCCATGCCACCAGGACTGTGAGGAATCATAATAGTATTACTCTTGCCTGACATACCAATTTCTTTGAGTGTGTCAAAGTACTGCGTCATCAGGACTAAGTTCATCACATCCTCAGCGCTTGTGCCGTCGATACTTTTGTTAAAGTTCTCGACACTCTCTTTAAGGCCATCAATAATCGCCTTACGCTGGTTGGCGATACCCTGGCCTTGGAGGGCTTTGCTTTCGGCTTCACCCTCGGCTGCCTTAACAACACGAATCTTGTCAGCCTCAGCCTGCTGGATGGCGGCTTCACGCAAACGCTGGGCAGCGTTAATCTCATTCATGCTGCGCTTGACGTTGGCGTCTGGGTCGATGTCGGTAACCAAGGCTTTGACAATGCCATAGCCGAAGTCGTCCATAACAGTATCAAGTTCACTCTTAACATTCATGGCGATTTCATCTTTTTTCTCGAACAAGTCATCTAGTATCATGCTTGGTACGCGGGCTCGGACGGTATCAAAGACGAAGGCCGTAATCTGACCTTGGGGGTCTTGGAGCTTGTAAAAAGCCTCAACAACTTTGCTCGGCAGTACGTAGTACTGGACGCTAACGATAACATTGACGAAGACGTTGTCTTTGGTCTTGGTCTCGATCTTAACATCCAATTGTTGGATACGTAATGATAGACGTCCGGCAATCCGGTCGATGAATGGAATCTTTAGATTAAGTCCGGCTGGCGCAATCCGGGTAAAGCGCCCGAAGCGCTCAACAATCGCGGAGGTCTGCTGACGTACCGTGAATAGGCCACTAAGAATAGTAGCAATGAGAAGTAATAATAGTATCCAGAACACAAATTCCATCACGTCACCTTTTGTTAAGTTATATTAATCATTATACCACAGTATGCACCTAGTTTGTGTAGCGTACTGCCATGATAAGCACCATAGTGATAACGAAACCAGTGGCGAAATTGAGCCATATAAAGCGCCGCCAACCACTATTGGCACTTTCGGCAGTTGCATCGGTAACCCGCCAAAACTGGACAGCATTGGCGACATACAATGTGAGCGGCAACGCGGCAATCAGGCCGGGCCAGCCATAGGTTGCGACGCCCGCTACAGCAATTAGATACAGACCAATAACTAACCGCATGGTCAGTCGTGCGCCAAAGATGGTAGCGATTGAGGCTATGCCGCCGGCGCGGTCAGCTTTGATATCTTGGACAGCACCGAAGGCGTGGCTGGCCATACCCCAAGCATAAAAGGCTATAATCGCCGGCCAAGCTTGTGTCGGAAATCCAGTCAAAAGCAAGGCGTATACCATTGGACTCACAAAATGCGTCGCCGAAGTAAACGAATCGAGCACTGGCCGCTCTTTGAACCGCAAGATTGGTGCGCTGTAAGCTACAACCATAAAGATGGCAAACAATAGCCAAAGCTTTGCGCTGACCGGTCCGAGAGTTAACAAATACGCGATGAATGGGATACTCACTACCACCGAGGTGATGAGGATTATCCGATGATAGCTGCGGGCCATCAGCGCACCTTCGATCCCACCTTTGCGGGGGTTGCGTAAGTCTGATTCGTAGTCGAAGACATCGTTAATGCCGTACATCAGTAGGTTGTAAGGTATTAGGAAGAAGATCGTGCCTATGACCAATACGCTCCAGGTAACGTCAGGCTGTGTTACGACATACGCCGCCGCAAACGGATAGGCAGTGTTCACCCATGACACTGGCCGTGATACCCAAAACAGCTTTTTGAGTTGATCTGCGAGTGAGTGTCTGCTAATCACCGTTTAAATCTCTCCCACAGCCAAGGTACGGCTATTGCAGCCGCAACCGCATAGGCAAAATCTTCGATTGGCGCCCGGCCAAGGTAGATGCCGAGTATCCGTTCCGGATTGTAGGCGAATATGCCATTGGCGATCATTACGTTATCGAATATTGCCGTCAAACATATAAGTATGGCCGCGACAATAAGCATCCGCTGTCGCACAGGTTTAGCACTGATATAGAACATCCAGGCGACAGGTACAAGAAATAAAGCATTCAGTATGAAGTAATGGATATTCATAGCTTTGCGGACCTGGCATTACGAATAATCTCAATTCCCTCCCAAAATACCAAAGCTTGGTAGCAAAGTAAGGTTAGGAATACGACCTCTTCAATAGGAAAGCCAGGGGCAAGCAACAAGTCGAGAGTATAGCGCGACGTGCCCGGGAAAAAGATGTCGCGGGCAATTCCAAACCCATCCCACAATGCAAAAAACGCCACAGCAACGGCTAACGCCTTTAATGCCGCTTTGGGATAGCGCCATAACACCAGCCGATAGCGCCAATCAAGCACTGCCAGACCACACAGACTAACGAGCAAACAAGTGATATACACTAGGCTCATTGCGTGGCCTTTACAGCGTCGCGGACCAGTTCGGAGCTAATGAGACACATCGGTAGGCCGACACCAGGCCGGACATTAGTGCCGACGTAGAATAGGTTGCTAACTTTTTTGGAACGGATGCCAGGGCGGAACATCGCGCTTTGCATCCAGGTATGTCCCAAGCCGAGCGCCCCACCCTGCCAAGCGTTGAGCTGCTCAGCGAATTCCGACGGTCCAAAGCTTTTTTGGACAATAATGCGGCTGCGCAAATCCGGAGCATTGATGGCGACCGCAAGTTGGTCGAGGTACTGTTCGATATGTCTTGTCTGTTCAGCCTCGTTGTGGGTCACTGCAGCTGGCAACGGTACCAATACGAATAAGTTTTCTTGGCCTGTTGGCGCCACCGATGGATCGGTCCGGCTTGGCGCACTGACATACATTGATGCTGGATACGGCCATTTTGACCCTCCAAAGACGTCAGCAAAGTTACTCCGCCAGTCGCTGGTAAATATTAGATTATGATGGACAAGCTGCGGCAAGCGGCCTTTGATGCCAAGATATAGCAGTAAGGCGGATGGTCCTGGTTGGGCCTTTTTCCAGAAAGCTTCAGAGTACGTTCGTTGTTGAGGCTGGAGCAAGCTATGCTCGGTATGGAACAGATCGGCAGCCGATATGACGAGGTCAGCTTGGAGCGTATCTCCAGATACAAGACTAATGCTCTTTGCCCTGCTATCATCAACATCAATACCGGTGACCTCGGTGTTTAAGCGATAGCTAACTCCAAGGTCGGTACCGATCTTCTCCATACTTTTGATAATTTCATACATCCCTCCGCGTGGATAATAGACGCCCTGCTTAATATCAAGATGGCTCATCAGACTATACAAGGCCGGTGCTTTGTACGGCGAAACGCCGAGAAACACTCCCGGATACTCTAGAATTTGCCGCAAGACCGGATGCTTAAATTGCTTAGCCACATAGACATGGAGGCTACGCGAGCGTGGTATGAGCGATAAGTGTTTGAGTAAACCAGGATTAATGAGTGACGCGGGCTTTTCGAAGTTAGTATATAAGAACTGGTTGAGCGCCAAGTCATACATTGCTTCGGCGCGCTGCAGATACTTGCGGAGCTTTTGGCCAGCGTCGGATTCGAGACTTTCGAAGGTAGCCGCAGCTGCCTCAACATCAGATTGGATGGTGATCGGTGCTCGCTCCGGACTAAATACACGGTAAGCCGGGTCGAGGCGCACTAAATCCAATAGATCGCCCGTCTTGTACCCAAGTAAACTATAGTAGCGGTCAAACACTTCCGTCATAAGGTACCATGATGGCCCAGTGTCGAAGGTAAAGCCCTCAGCCTTAAGTAAGCCAGCCCGGCCGCCAAGTTGGTGGCGTTGCTCCAATACGGTTACCTGCCAACCATCGTGGGCTAAAAGGTTAGCCGTGGCCAGGCCCGAAATGCCGCCACCAATAACAATTGCCCGTCGAGCTGTCATTTGCGCATCATCCGATTCAATTGATTGGTAGCGACGACTTTGCTGAGTAATAGTAACTTATACGAAGCTGGCAAACGGATACGTTGGCGCTTGAGTTTGGCGACTGGAGTGGCTTGGAGCTTACGGAATAGTTGGACATAGTAGGTATAGGCTGCCTTGACTGCCGGCTGCGCGCTGGGCGGGAGCTGTCGGATGGCGACTGCAGCCTGGTCAAATTCCACCTGTATCTCTGACTCAAAAACTTTTTTGGCAGTATCGTCAAAGTCTTCCCATGTACCATTAGAGATATACGTACGGCCGAGTTCTGTATGGTCGGCCGCCAAATCACGCAAAAAATTAACCTTCTGGAACGCTGAGCCTAATGCTTTGGCGCCGGGTGCAAGCTCTATATAACGTTTGTTATCACCTTCCAGGAATACTTTTAGACACATTAGGCCAACAACCTCAGCCGAGCCATAAATATATGCCTTGAGTTGGTCATCCTTATATTCGTCAGTTGAGATATCCTGGCGCATACTTGCAAAGAATGGCTTAATAAGATCTTCGCCAATACCATAGGTGCGGGCCGTTTGGGCAAAGGCATGGGTAATAAGGTTGCTGCTATAGCCGGTTTTGAGACTTGCTATTACGTCAGCCTCAAGCTGGTCAAGGATAAGCCGCTGATCAGGGCCGCCATAACTATCGACGATCTCATCCGCCAAACGCACCAGACCATAGATCTGGTAAATATGGCGCCTCATCGGCAATGGGAATAATCTGCAAGCTAAACTAAACGAAGTGGAAT
>Ga0114940_10000422_pt1 | contig 20852 bp, 11 predicted proteins | sample ColdCreekSource_FD_87195 | JGI IMG/M metagenome (GOLD analysis project Ga0114940, IMG submission 87195) | Groundwater microbial communities from Cold Creek, Nevada to study Microbial Dark Matter (Phase II) - Cold Creek Source | ecosystem: Environmental > Aquatic > Deep subsurface > Groundwater ... | reverse complement strand
GCAGAACCAGAACCAGAACCAGAACCAGAACCAGAACCAGAACCAGAACCAGAACCAGAACCAGAACCAGAACCAGAACCAGAACCAGAACCAGAACCAGAACCAGAACCAGAACCAGCACCAGACCCAGAACCAGAACCAGAACCAGAACCAGAACCAGAACCAGAACCAGAACCAGAACCAGAACCAGAACCAGAACCAGAACCAGAACCAGAACAGCTCGCAGTGATGGACGAGCGCAATCGGTAGCGCGCACGAGCGGCTAATCTCGCAACGAGGTCGCTTGCCCTCGAGCGTGGGGTCTCGGCGACCTGCTCGTGACGAGTACGCGTAGAGCTCTCGTGCCAGCGGAAGGACCAACGCGTTACTACGCCCTCTAGTCCGCTCGACCCTTTACCTGTGTGAGGTCATGGCTTCGGTCGCGGCTCAGTGCGGCGGTCGCGAGCCGCGACGGTGGCCTCGCAGACGGATCCACGAGCCGTCACCCGCTCAGCTGATCCAGCGGCTCGACCCTTGCCGATCGTGGTTCCACAGTGGACCAGCTACGCGCTCGGTGGCAGCGCATGCCGAATCCACCCAGCACTCGCAGCACATCCTCCCGAACAGAGTTGCGCGCCATGGACTCTTGAGCGCGCCCGACGCGTTCGCGGTTCCTGATGCGAGCCAGCAACTGATGACCGGCGGGAACAACAGGAGCGCGCCACAGCGCGCCGCACCGTCCGTACGAGCGTGACGAGCGAACAGTGACCCAACTTCTTGCGTTGCACGTAGACGCGCCGCGCTGCCGACATGAGCGAACCTCAGCTTCCGCCGGTCCGGCGTCGCTACCAATCGCCGGCGAGCCGGCAACGCAAAGGCTCCAGTTGATGGCAGTTCGGCTCACCTGCCCCAGGGCTGACTGGACCGGGCGTCCCACTCAGCGCTTGACCTCGCTAAGCAGAACAGGTCTCGCGCATAAATGTTGACCGCGCTCGCCGGGCATCTGTAGCTCGGCGAGGCTCAGCGCTGCGGTCTCAGCGTGATCTGCCAGTCGGCGCAAGCAACAGCAGTTGACCGCATTGACTGCCCTTCGAAGGACGAGAGTTCTCCCAGGAGCGCAGCTACGGCACCTTGTTCTCGACCAACGACCAACGACCGAGGGCCCCACGCTGCACGTCGCCAACCACAGATGTCGCTCGCCCTCGCAACTCCCGGGGAAACCCGCAGTACACGAACCACAAGCAGACATCCGGACCGAACCACTGTTCACCGAGGCCCATCAGCGCCGACCTCCGATCGCCCGGACGAGTAGATCGCAGCGGTCCAACGCAGCGCCATCAGCACATGTACGAACGGACCGATCGCACACCGATTGAACAGCGGGCTTGAAACTTCGTCGCCTCAGCAAGCTCGTCTAGTGGGTGGCGCATTGATTCGAAATGGTGTCGCTCGACCAGCGCTCTGAACGAAGACCTCGATCCGCAAGCAAGGCGCGGCACCATTGGTGCCCTTGCGCACGGACCGTGCGGGTGTGCTTCGACAAGCCTCGCTCCACGCGCCGGCCAAGCGGCGCTTGGCCTGGCCGTTGACACTCCTCACTTTGCTGCAGCACGAGCCACGTACTTAGTCCGTTTCACGTGGGGGAACTCCAGCACCAACCACGAAGAACTCGATCAGCAGAGATAGGCCACACCCAGCGACGACCCTTGGCGGGGGCTCTTCTCGTCGCGCGACGCCGGAGGGGCGGCGAGTTAGCTGCGTAGGCAGCGCCGGCCCTATTCGAAGCCCGTCCAAGGCGGGAAGCGGTGGCAGCAGTGATCGACCTCCGCCGAAAAGTCGGCCGCCCGCTGCCTCGTGGAGCAGATAGCTTTCCACCTGGAGGCGCAGCACAAACATCTCGCCTTGAGAGCACTGGACTCGCGCCACATATGGTCCGGACCTGACGTGCAAAGCCCGCTGACCAGAGGGATAGCCGGCGGCCGACACGCGCCGACAGCCTCGTGTCTCACCCAACCGGCAGTCCACCGTTCGAGCACTCACCGCTCCTACCCACGGTGGTTCCGGTGTTGCACGTGCCGCTCGCGCGCATCAGCGCCCGAACAAAGCCCCACTATCCACAGTAGCGCCGATCGTGAAAGCCGCCCTCCGCGTAAGAGCACGGAGATGCGTCCCATGCGGTGGCAACTACCCAGGCGCTAGCGACTTCAGGTGAGCCCTGTTCTGCGCGAGACAAACCGAGAACCGAGAACCGGGCGCATACGGTGGACAGATCGCAATCGGATTGCACGTGCAACACGGCGAGATGAACGCCGCCCTGAGCCAAGTCGCCGTAGCAATCAATCCTCGGTATGCCTCTCCAAATCGAGAGCTGTCTCATGCGGCACGGGCCAACTCGCTGAGTAAAACCCGCATCGCTCAACTGCTCAGTCAGGGCATGACCACCGAGCGCTCTCGCTCCAGCCTTGCGTGCGCGCCCGACGCGGACTCATCCGACGCGCCGCGTCGCCTTTAGCTTTGACCACCATTAGACAAAGGCCACCTTTCGAGCTGTGAATGAACAGCTCCTGAAAGCCACCGGATACACCAATCCCACCCCAGGCTTCTCGGGCGGGAGCGTTCGCTCTGCACATCCCACCACCCAATCGAACCTCCAAACAAAGGGCGCCCTGAGTCGCTGGGAACTCAACTCCCGCGGTCGCTCAGCTTGATCGCGCTTGAGCGAGAGTCGGCTGATGTTGCTCGTGAGACGCGAACGAGCTCGAGACGCTCATCACCCGGAGGAACTCCTCGATCAGCACTACATGCAAGGTTTCTTTATTTTCCGAGGATTGGCTTGTGTTCCACATCTTGCGCAACTGACCCCAGCCGTATCGGATCGAGCCATGCCGTCGTGCACATACAGAACGACGATGAAGCGATCAGCGATTCGCTGCTCCGGATGACAGCGCTGAGGAGACGTGGACTGGCTAATCAAGATTACTGAGATCAGCCGTATGGAGACTCAAATCAGAGCCCCATCGCCCTCGAACGATTCGACACTTGGCAGCCGCAACCCACCCCCATGGGAAGCATCGGGCGACGCTGCTTTCCCGAACTGGCGCATGCGCGAGGCTCCGTGAATCGTGAAACCACAGAGCGTAGCAGCCGAACCCGTGGTCCTTCGCAAACTCCGCCGGCGAGCAACTTTCCACCAGGTTGACTCAACGCTCAAACCGAGCTCGCACAGGGTCCGAGCTGCACTGGACAACAACGCCTGCCGCCGCGTTACAGCTGACACGCAGCGCCAAGCGCCGGCCCGGCGGTCAGCCAGCAAGCACCGGCGACAGAACGAGCAAGCGCGTCAAAGCCTCGCGCAACCATCGCCCACGAACGCACGCATCACCGTCGCGCCCGTTTCACGTGCAACGCACTCACGCGGCCCGACAAACAACGCCAACCGCCGGATCGAAACCCGCGAGCTCAACAACCCCACCCACGAGAAGACGGTCCGTCTGTGCAGGTATACGCCCGACCGACCCTGCTTCACAAAATACCGGCAAGCGAGATCGCCGATCGAACAACCGCGCGGATCCGTTCCACGAGTTATCCACCACGTCGGGTGCGCAACTCACGGGCTCCGAAAAGCGCGTTTCTCTCGGCGGTTTCAGGGGAAAACGTGCAACCGCCGCGACACGCTCCAGCAGTTGACCACGACTTATCCACCGCGGTGACGGGCTGTCCCGAATCAGATTTCAGCTGCTCAGATTCGGAGACCAGAACGTGGTCCATCACCGTACAAGCCGTCGAGCTCTGCGATCGCGCGGTCCGCGGCTTCGCTCTCGACTTCAGGCAGACGTATCTGAAGGGTGACGATGAGATCTCCCGACCCCTCGGACTTCTGCACACCCTTGCCACGCAAACGTAGCTTGGCACCGCTTCGCGCACCTTTGGGGATGGTGAGAGACACCTCGCCCTCGAGCGTCGGCACATTGATCTTTGCGCCCCGGTACGCCTCTCCGACCGTCACCGGAACAACCATGTGCAGGTCGTCGCCTTCGCGCCGCAGCACAGGATGGCTCTCGACGTGAGTCTTCAGGACGACATCGCCGCCGTTCAACCCCTGTCCACGCAGACGGATCTGTCCTCCGTCCTTCACGCCAGCAGGAAACCGAACACGCAAGCTCCGCGGGTCATGCTCACCGGGCACAGCCAAGAGCACTTCGCGCTCACCGCCGCGCAGTGCTTCGATGAAACCCAGTGTCAGCTCGGACACAAGCTCGGACTTCGGCCCTGCGTTCTTCGGCGGCGCATTGCCGCGACCACGCTGTCGAAAGAGCTCTTGCACTGTCTCGCCACCAACGAAGTCTTGAAAACCGCCAAAGCCGCCGCGACCAAAACCCGATCCACGCAAGCCGCCAAGCAACTCTTCGAGGTCGCTCAGGTCACGCGGACCCGCGCCGCCGAACCCTCCAAAGCCGCCTGTACCGCCGCCCGAGCGATACTGTCTGAAGGCATCAGCGTTGAAGCCGTCCTTCAGCCCGAGCTCCCCGAACTCGTCGTAAAGGTCGCGCTTTTTCTTGTTCAGCAAGATATCCCGCGCATGCGCGATATCCTTGAACCTCTCTTCCGCGGACTTGTCACCCTGGTTCTTATCCGGGTGATACTTGCGGGCAAGCGTCTTGTAGGCCTTGCGGATCTCCGCTTCGCTCGCGGTCCGCGGCACACCCAGGATCTTATAAAAATCGCGCTCTGCCATGCCTACGTCGACGGCCGGCCACGGAAACTCTTCCGCCCCGGCGCCTTTCCACAAGCCACGTTAAGCCTCTTTACGCCCTCGCGCATCGGTTTGTTTCTCGCACCACTCACACAACCGACACGCCGACTCCGCGCTTGCCGACGGATCGACCTACATGATAGTCGCGCCTGCGTGGCGTTCGCAAAGCGCTATCGCTATCCTGCCGAATCCGTGTCGCGACAAACGATGAGGCGCGTGCGTCGCATTCACATCCGACAAGGCGCCTGTACCCATGGCTGACCCAAAGCGCAGCAACCTCACGCTGCGACTGCTCACAGCGGGCGTGACCGTACCGCTGATCCTCTATTCACTGTTCTTCCCGCCGCGCTGGCTCTTTCCTTTACTGACCGCGCTCGTGTGTACGCTCAGCGCGATCGAGCTATTCGGGATGGTCGCGCCGAAACACCCGATCACGCGCGCGTGGGGTGTGACGAGCAGCTTGTTCTTGTGCCTCGCTGTCGGTGGCATCTTGGACCCCCAGTGGACGACACCCTCGTTCATCGCGATCACCGTCGGCGGCCTGCTCACAAGCCTGATCCAGGTCGAGCCCATCGCACAGGCAGCCAGTCGTGCGGCATGGGCAGTGGCCGGCCCGTTCTACCTCGGTGGCCTGTTCGGGGTGATCTCGTGGCTGTTCCATCAGCCGCACGGCGGTGAGTGGGTGGTTTTGGCCATGCTCTATGCTTTTTGGAGCGACACCGCCGGCTACTTCGTAGGACGCGCGTTCGGCAAACACCGCCTCTACGTCGCAGTCTCTCCCAACAAAACGATCGAGGGCTCGATCGGCGGAGTCTTCGGCGCGCTACTAGGTAGCTTGATCGCCCACTTCTGGTTCTTGCCGAGCCTCGGCCTCCTACCAGCCATCTTGCTAGCCATCGTTGCGGCGATCCTCGGTCAGCTCGGCGATCTGTGTGAGTCGCTGATCAAGCGCAGCACCGGCTTCAAAGACAGCGGCACGATGCTGCCGGGACACGGCGGCTTCTTCGACCGCGTCGACGCCCTGCTGTTCACGAGCGCAACGGTCTACTTCTACGTCGTGTGGCAGGGACCTTAGCCCTCGGTCCGCGGCGGCAGCGGCGGGACATCCGAAAATCCTACAGGTGCGATCGTCGTGCGGATGTCTTCCGCGATGATGATCGCCAGCTCGCGCAGCATAGTCTTCGACACTTCGGGTCGCGTCTCCGACCCCGCGCGCAGCACGACCGCGCCGACCAACTCGGTGGTGGAGCCACCTTCTCCGATGGGCAACATCAGCAACCGATCGTTCGCAACCTCCGCCGCCGCTGCCTGCTCGAGCTGATAAGTCACGCCAGGCTGCATCGCAGTCGCGGCCTGTAGACCATTGAACAGCGCGAGCGTCACGCCAGGAATCTCATCCGAGTCGGGAACCGACGCCACGAGCACAGGCGCCTTGTTTTGAAGTCGGTAGAGGTAAACAGCCTCGCAGCCGGTGTAGCGCGCCAAGAGCCACAACGCTTCACGCCCGCGCGCGCGTCCCGGCGGCGTCTTAGCGAGGAACTTCGTAACCGCCGTCTTCTCCTCGCCACCACGACGCGCAGGCTCCAGCTCACGCGGACTCGGCAGCGGAGAGCTGCGGCGCTTGGCACGCAGCTCTGCCACGCGATCCGCGAGCAAGATCACCGCGGGCAACCCCGAAGTCAGCGCCGCTTCACGCATCGCCTGCAGCGACTGCGCGACACCGGCGTCATCGTCGACCAACTGCGCCATGCGCGCCTGGTACTGATAGAGATTCACGATACTCGCGTGCTCGCCATGCACGCGCAGGCTCTCGATGCGATTCGCCACGATCTTCTTCGCGCGCTCGTACTCACCCGACACAGCGAGTGACGTCGCGTACGCAACCTCGAGCGGCGCATACATCACGAAGTAGCTCAGATCATCCTGACTGACGACGGCCAGTGCCTCTTCACACAAGCGCCGCGCGCGATCGATCTGACCGAGCTCGATGTACGACAACGCGATGATGCCGTAAGCCGGTGCCCAACCCACCAAAGAGTGCGGCGGATACGCTGCGACGTAGCGAGCACCGACTTTCGCTGCACGCGCGAACTCACCGCGCCGAAAGTGATAGGAGATCCGCGACGAATCGCGCATCGACGCCAGCGCTGGCACCTCTTTCGCCAAACGCTCTAAGCGTTCCATCGCACGTCGTACGCCGACCAGATCAGACCAAGTCGCGCCCGCCAAACCTTCGAGCGGAACTGAAAACCACTCGCCCTGCCACACCGTACCGCCCTGAATAGCCTGCAGCTCGATGCGGCGACGACACTCCTCGGCGCGCTCTGCATCACCACGGCGTGCGTAGTAGATCATGCGGATGCGCTCCGCGCTGGCGCGCGCGATGTGTGTACCAACACTCTCGAGCATATCCGCGCGCGCGAGCGATTGGGACGCCTCGCGATAGCTCTCGTTGAGCCCATCCGACAGCAACATGCCGACCAGCAAGCTGTGGTACTCGTACTCGCTCATGTCGGACTTGCGGCCGCGCCGCAGCTCACGCAGCGCTTCCTCTGCGCTGCGCTTGAGCTCCGCTTCACGCCCCTGCATCTGCGTGTACAGCGTGCGACACGCCAGATAGATCACGCGTCCCGAGGTACCCGACGGCGCCGCTGCGAGCGGCGTGACCTTCTCAAAGATCGCTCTCACACCGGGCTGATCCAAGCTCGTCGCGCGCACACCGATCATGCCCATGGCGGCGCGCACGAAGTACCTGAGCGCGATGAACACCGGCGGCCCACGTCGCACAGGCGGACTAAACCAGCGCTGCACCTCCGCGGCCGCCAAACCCACGTACAACGCGAGCGTGGGGCCCAGCCACTTCGTCAAGCGCTTGGCCCTGCCCAGGCCGGTCACCTCCTGGAGCAGATCCAACGTCGTTTCCCCGTAGCGAAACGCGACGCGATAGTCGAACAGGTAGCCCGCGAGCACGAGAGACGAACGCATACGCAGTCGCAGCGCGAGCGGTCTGCCCAAGCGCTCAGCCACCTCCAGCGTACGCTCGAGCGCGGGGATCGCTGTGGCCAACGAGAGCCCGCGATCCACGAACATAGGTGCGACCTCGGCCAACAGATCTGCGCCGCGTGCCTCGTCCGGCGTGTGAATCAGATGCCAACCCGCTTCGAGCCGCATCGCTAAGTCAGCGTTCGGATCAGCCAACAAAGTCTCCGCCCAACGCTCATGCAACTCGCAGACGCGCTGACCTTCGATGCGCTGCTCGATCGCGAGCCGCATCGCCTCTTGCCCGAATACATACTCGTCACCAGCGCTCTCGAGCACGCCCGCGCGCACGAGCTCGTCCAACGCAGCAAACGTGTCAGACGCAGATTGCTTCGAAGCCGCGAGGCACAGCTCAGCACTCGCGCCCCCACGCCGGATCGACAGCATGTCTAACAACTCGAGCGCAGCCGGGCTCAAGCCCTGCACGCGCAACATCCACATCTCTGTCAGATCCGATGGCACGCGCAGCGTGATCTCACCGGTCGGCATGGTCCACGCGCCATCGACGTATCGCACGACATCCTGCTTGAACAAGTACTCCGCAAGCTCCGAGGTCAGCTTGGGATTGCCGCGCGCGGTCTTGTACAACCAGTCGATCACCAGCTGGACGTTCGGCGCGCTGCCAAACATCGAGCGCACCAAACGATCGCTCTGCACCACATCGAGATCGTTGAGTTGCACGGTCGTGGAGACGTTGACAAATGTGCTCAGCTCCGCGCTGCGCTCGACCTGCGCATCATCGGCCGATGCCACGATCAGAAGCGGCAGCTTGTTCGCTTCGTGCGCCAAAGCAGCGATCAGCCCCAACGACATGTCATCGGCGTACTCGAGGTCGTCCACCGTCAGCAGGATCGGCCGCGCACGAGCGATGTTGCAGATCACGTCCATCAGCTGTTGCTGCTGTCGGCTGCGGAGCTCCGCGGGGCTTGCGCTGTCATCCGACTCGTTCTCAGCCACGCTATGCACGCGCGGCCAGACGATGCGCTTGGCACCCGCGGCTTCAGCTTCCATCGGCGCGACCTGCTGCAGCGCAGCGATCCACTCTTGAATCAAGCCGCCTGCTACCGAGCGCTTGCGCGCGACGCCCTGCACCGCGTTCACGCCGCAGGTCTGCGCGATCAACACCGCCTCCGCCAACATGCGACTCTTGCCCGAGCCCATGCCGCCGCTCAACAGCAGCGCGCCGCCTTGCCCCTGCGACGTGCGCTTGATGTTCCGCGTCAGCGTTTCCGCCAGCTGCTCGCGACCGCACAGCGGCGTGCTCGTAAAGAAGCTCCTGGCTTCACTGAGCGCTTCGTCCGGCTCGAGCTCGCCGACCGATGACAGCCAATCGATCACCTCGGCGGCGCTCTTCGGCCGCTTCATCAGATCGAGGTTCATCAGCGACATCACGAGCTCGTTGAGCGCGTTCGGAATGTCTACGCTGCGGTTCGGCGGCTGCAGTGGCTTGCGCCACGCTTCCGGCAGATCTTCGATCTGCGAGACCGCGTAGCCGTGATGACCAGTCAGCACGCAGTACGCGAGCGCACCGAGCGAATACAGATCAGAGCGATGATCGAGGCTCGATCCATGCAGCGCTTCGGGCGCGATGCACGGCGCCGTGCCGGTGATGTTGGGCGGCACGCCAAACGCGACCATCGCGCCGAAGTCGATCAGCTTGCAGTGACCGTCGCTCGTGCGGCGTACGTTGCGCGGGCTCACATCCCGATGCAGCAAGCGCCGCGCATGCAAGAGCGCGAGCGACGACGCGACGTCGCGCAGGTACAAGCAGGCTTCGCGATATGGCAGCGGCGACAAGTCACGCAGGTCCTGCCCGTCCAACAACTCCATCGTGTAGAACGGCACGTCGCGATCGACGCCGTACTCGTACACCTCGATGATGCGCGGGTGCTTGAGCGCCGACAGCGCGTAGTACTCACGCATGAAGTGGGCGACCGGACCGCGCTCCGAGGTCGTGCGCGCGAGCAGACGCTTCAGAGCGACCGGTCGCTCTTTCGAGAGATCGTAAGCGACGAACACCTCGCCCATTCCGCCACGAGCGATCAATCGCGTGAGCTGGTAGCGACCCGCGATGATCTCGTGAGGAGGTTGGTGCCGCTGGCTCCCTGCTTCGGCATTCATTGCCTAAGAACAGTTTTGCACATTCAGCCCCAACGCAGCGACCGCCACTTTGGACGACACTGACGCAGATCAGCCGCGTATCACAGACACTCGACCTCTCCGAACCTGCGCCAACTAAAAGCCGTGTCGACCGGCCCTGGTCCCCGCGGAACTTCGACCAGGACCGGTCGCCTCAGCTACTGCGCTAACAAGAGAGAGAGAGAGAGAGAGAGAGAGAGAGAGAGAAAAAGCTGCCGGATAACCGGCTCGATCATCCCATCCAGCAACCGGCGTGCCATGCACCGCCCGGTCCTGAAGCGTTCTCGGCGCGCGACCACACGACAGCGCTGATCGGTCTGCCCCGCCAGTTGCACAAGTTGATCACCGCACAACACAACTCTCTGCACACGATCCTGATCAGACCCGCTCCCGTATGCGTTGAACTTTGGTGTCAGTCACGGGTATCCAGCTGATATGAGCGACGCGAAACCGCACCGAGCCACGTCTGACAATGCACTGCCGGCCTACGACCCCGCGCAGGACATCGCTAATGAGCTGAAGCTCCCTTTGGCGGTGGTTCAAGCGGTAATCGGCCTGCTCGCGGAAGGCGCGACGGTCCCGTTCATCGCGCGCTACCGCAAAGAGGCGACACAAGGTGCGGACGAGGTGGCGATCCGCGCCATCGAGGAGCTGCACACGTACCTGACTGAGCTCGATGCGCGACGGCGCACGGTGATCGCGGAGATCGACAAGCAAGGCAAGCTGACCGCTGAGCTGCTGAAGAAGCTGCTTGTGACCCGCTCGAAAGCCGAGCTCGAGGATCTCTACCTACCATTCAAACCGAAGCGTCGTACACGCGCGCAGATCGCACGCGAGCGTGGGCTCGAGCCGCTGGCCGATTTGATCTGGTCACAGCCGAGCTCGGGCGATCCGCTCACTGCGGCGAAGGCCTACGTGGATCCCGCGAAAGAGGTCGCGGACGTGGATGCTGCACTGGCAGGTGCTCGAGACATCTGCGCCGAGCGCATCTCGGAGCTGCCGGAGATTCGCAGCGCGCTGCGCGAGGAGTTCGTGCGGACAGGCACAGTGCGCGTGGGCAAGACCAAAGCATTCGCGGACAAGGTCACGAAGTTCGACAGCTACGCTGACTTCAGCGAGCCGCTACGCACCATCCCCTCGCACCGCTTTTTGGCGATCGAGCGCGGAGAACACGAAGAGGTGCTGCGCGTAGAGATCGAGACGGACACCGCGCCGATCATGCGGAAGCTCGAGCACACGTTGAAGCCGCGCCCGAACACCGGCTTTGCACGCGAGCTCAAAGCCGCTGCAGAAGACGCGCTCCAGCGCTTGCTGTTGCCCTCGGCGCGCACAGATACGCGGGCCACGATCAAGCAACGCGCCGACGTCGAAGCGGTTCAGATCTTCGCTCAGAACTTGCGAGAGCTGCTGCTGTCGGCGCCGCTCGGCTCGCAGGCGGTGCTCGGCATCGATCCAGGCCAGCGCACAGGCTGCAAGTGCGCGTTGGTAGACGCCACGGGCAAGCTGCTCGCCAACGCGACGATCTATCTCGTGCAAGGCGAAGAGAGCGTAAAGCGCGCGAAGGACACGCTGCTCAAGCTGTGTGCGACGCACAAGCCTGTGGCCATCGCGGTCGGTAACGGCACGCACGGCCGCGAGACCGAAGCTTTTGTGCGCGATTGTCTCGCGTCGCAGCCCGGTCCGTTCTGCGTTTCGGTGAGTGAGTCTGGCGCCAGCGTATATTCGGCGAGCGAGATCGCGCGCGAGGAGTTTCCGGATCTTGATCTCACGGTGCGCGGCGCGATCAGCATCGCGCGCCGCTTGCAGGATCCGCTCGCTGAGCTCGTAAAAGTGGAGCCGAAGAGCATCGGCGTTGGGCAATACCAGCATGATGTCAGCCAGACCTTGTTGGTGCGTAAGCTCGACGAGGTGGTGGAGAGCTGCGTGAATCAAGTCGGCGTGGAGGTGAACACCGCGAGCGCGCCGCTCCTGTCTCGCGTCGCCGGCATCGGCCCGACACTCGCGAAAAAAATCGTCGCGCATCGCGATGCGAATGGATCGTTTCGCTCGCGCAAGCAGCTCTTGAAGGTCGCTGGGCTCGGGCCGCGTGCGTTCGAGCAATGCGCGGGCTTTCTGCGGATCAGCAGCGCGGAGCATCCGCTCGACGGCAGCGGGGTCCATCCCGAGCGCTACACGCTGGTTGAGCGCATGGCGAAAGATCTCGGCGTGAAGCTGAGCGAGCTCATCGGGCGCGCCGAGCTCGTCGAGAAGATCGACGTCAAGCGCTACCAGGGCGACGACGTCGGCACGTACACGCTCGGCGACATCTTGGCTGAGCTCAAGAAGCCTGGTCGCGATCCGCGTCAGAGCTTCGAGCCGCCGCAGTTCCGCGAGGATGTACGCACGCTCGAAGACCTGAAGGTCGGCATGCAGCTCGAGGGTGTCGTCACCAACGTGACGGCGTTCGGTGCGTTCGTCGATGTCGGCGTGCATCAAGACGGCCTCGTACACGTGTCGCAGCTGTCCGATCGCTTTGTGAAGAATCCCGCCGAGGTGGTGAAGGTCGGCGATCGCTTGAAGGTGCACGTGCTGGAAGTCGACTTGCAGCGTCGCCGGATCGGTCTGAGCGCAAAACAACGTCAAGCGGGCGCACCGGCACCGACCAGCAAACCCAGCGCACCCGCTGGGCCTTCGCAGCCGCGAGCACCTCAGCAAGACCCAAAGAAGTTCGGCAACAACCCATTCGCCGACCGCTTCCGCCGCTAAGCCCGCGCGCAGACGTCGAACAGCTCGCGGACTGGCGGCGTTGCGAGCTTTCAGCGCTGCGCGCAAGACGCTGCCGTGTAGTGCCGGCGCGATGCACTGAAAGCTCGCAGACTCGGGCCGACGGGCGCGCTTGGCGCGCGGCACGAGTCGCAACAGACCTAGCGCAAGCAGCGCGCATAAGCAGCGCATCCCGAAGCTTTCCCTGTTCGGCCTACTCGGGTCGGGCGCGCTTGGCGCGCGGCACGAGCCGCAACAGACCTAGCGTGAGCACGACGGCTGCGATCACGCATAGCCCGCGCATCCACGCATACGGAGAGAGCAAACCGTGCAGGAGCGCGCAGATCCACGCGACGTACGCGAGGCGATGCAGCTCCTTCCAACTGCGGAGCTTGAGTGCGGCGACCGCGCCAGGAAACGAAGTCACCGCGAGCAAGCCGAGCACCGCGAGCGCACCGAACCCGAAGCGCAGCTGCGGAGCATCGAGCTGCTCGCTGACGCTGAGCGGGCTGCTCCACAAGCCAACCTCTGCATGAAACAACGCTGAGCCCGCAGCGGCGAGCCCGAGCGCACGACGCAGCCTCGAGCTCTCGCGCAGCCAGCGCGCAAACGGCGAGACGCTCAGCGCAGCGCTCAGCAGCACAAACGCGAGATAACCAAGCCCGCGCGCGAGCGCGACGTTATCGGTGTACGCGTCGGAGTCTCCGCGCACGAACAGCACAATCGCCGCGATGATCACCAGCGCAGCGCCAGCCACCAAACCACGCATCGATAAGCGGCGCGCGACTTCGGTCATCGCCGCCTCGCGTGCGACTGAAGCGATGCAACAGCGCAGCCTCGCGTGACCGAGCACGCGTACATGGGGAGCCACTGGCATCGCTGCGCGCGCGGGAGCTTGCGTACTCGAAAACCGAGGCTGATCGCGCGCGTGGCTGGACGATTCGCGGCGGCCCCAAGAAAGTGAGAAGCTCGGTTCCGCTTAGGTTGCGGGTCTCGCCGCGCAGGCGCGTGGAGTACGAGCCGTCGGAATCGCTGCGATCGCGAGAAACCGGCGCTGTTCGCGCGCGAGGCCGAGCAATTCACGGCGTTCATAGCGACTCCAGAAAAGTCAGGAGGTCGCTTTGCTCGGCTTCGCTGAGATCGCGGGTCTTGCCATGCAGGTCGTCTGGGTTTTGATCGGTGATCACTGCGCGCAGCGTGGCTGCGCGACCGTCGTGCAAGTAGGGTGGTGACGCCGCGACTGAGAGCAGCGACGGAACATCGAGCTGCTCTTTGATTTCGAGCCCTGCCGCTGTGCGCGGGAAGAGCGCTGCAAGCGGGAGCTGGCCGAGGCTCGTGAACGCTGGCGGCGCGTGACAGCGCTCGCATCCAGCGCGCCGAAACACGGCGTACCCACGACGCTCCGCTTCACCGTCATGCGCGCGGCGCACAGGGGCACGCGGCAGCGACTCGACGTACGCCTGCAGCGCGTAGCGGCGGCCCGGTTGTGGACGCGCATAGCCGCGATAGAGCCCTTGTGCCACCTCGTCGATATCACCGATGCGCGGATAGCTTCCGTCGCGCAGATAGGGAGCGGTGCCCGCGAGCCCGCGCACACTCAGCGTCGGGATCAGGCGATGATCGCCCAAGTTGTACGCGGCGAAGTCGCTGTCCGCATGCATGTGGCAGCTCTGACATGAAATGCCGCTGCGCGTGCTCTCGTAGAAACCGTGCTCGCCGATGCGGCGCGCCAACGCCTCCGGTCGCGACGTCTGCAAGACATTGTCGCTCGGCGCCAGCGTTATGATCTGCGGCTCTGCGGCGCTCGGCGAGAGCTTTGCGAGCGCCCCCCGCGCCGGCGACGTCAACCAGAGTGTTCCGTCCGCGAGCTCGACGACGCCGTGTGGAGTGAAGAAGTCCTCGTGAAAGCGCGTGCTCTCCGGCTCACCACTCGGCAAGCTGATCCGCCACAGCTCATCGCTCCCAGCAAACGCGATCGCCAGACGCCCATCGCGCAGCGGCCACAATCCGAGCGGCGAGCCGCCCTGGTCTACATCACCCGGTTTCGTCTGCAGCTCCGAGCGGCGAGCCGTGAGCACCCGCTGCTCGAGCGCGAGCGTGCGCGCATCGAGCACGAGCAACTGATCTTGGACGAAGTGATTGCCGAGCTGCGGCGGCGAGTGCGCCGGACGATAGTCGGTGACTGCAACGAACACGCGGCCCGAGGCCACAGCGAGCGTCGCCGCAGGCCTGCCGAGCTCGATCCGCTCGCTCGCAACAAAAGCATCACCCTCGCGTACCCAGCGCTGCACGCTCGCATCGGCGCGCGACGCGATGATCAGCACATCATCACTCAGCGCAAGCTGATCAGCGCCCACCTGCAGCGCATGAAAACCGTTCACGGTCAGCGCAGGCCACGTCACGCGCCACAACCCTGGCGTCGATTCCAACGTCGCGACCCCAGCGACCACAAGCTCGCCACGCGACGCATCCCAAACCAACCGCCCAAGCGCCAGCGCGCGACGGTCAGCACCAACAGCCGAAAGCCCACCCAACGCCGACGCCCGCTGACGCGCAACAACACCAGCGCCCGAAGCTTCACCTTCTTTCACCGCCGAGGCTTTGCGATGCGCAACCTCATCAGTGCGCGCATCTGGGCCCGCACCACCGCCCACGTCTGCCTGCCTGTTGGGCGATGGTTCCTTCGCGTTGGCGTCGCGCGCGTCTAGGACGAGCTTGCGAATGCCAGCTGGACTCGCAGCCAGATCGACGAACCACAGCTCCGGCGCATGCCGATGCGTGATCGCAACGGTGTGGTCATCGACAAAAGCGCAATCGACTGGGCCATCTCCCACCGCGATGCGGGGTGCGTTGGCAGACTGCGGACCGATGACGATCAGCTCGTCGGTCTCTTCGCTCACCGTGGCCGCGCGCTCCCCGCTCGGACTCCGGCAAAACCAACGAGGATGCGGAAGCGGCGTAACAACCTGCATCGTGCGAGAAGCCGAGCCAGCGTCCGTAACGATGCGAACATCGAGCTCGCCCTCGAGCTGCTTCGGCACACCGTCGCGTCGCGGGTCGTAGTTGACGCGAAAGAGCCCTTCACCCACGGACTGGCCTTCCACGCGCACGCTCTCGCCGAACGAGACGCTCACAGCCTGCGAATCGGCGCTGACGAAGAAGCTCTGCGGCTCAGCGGTGCTCAGGAGCGGCGGCGCGATCGTCGGCGACTGCGCGAGCCGTAAGCGGTCGCGCAGTCGCTCGGTCACGCCGACAAGCCCTGCCTGCTCCACGATGCGCTCGCGCGCGTTGTACGCAAAGCGCAACCCAGGCAGCGACAACACCACAGCGAGCGCAAGCCAAGTCCGCGCCAGCAAGCTCGGCAACACGGAGAACCCGGCCGCCAAGTCGGTCAGACACAGCGCGGCGAGATAGCAGCAGAGCAGCTCGAGCCAGCCAGCCCGACCCAGCGCGCTCCACAGCGCCAAGGCAAGACCGATCAGAAAAAGCTGGCGCGCAGCGCGTACACCCACGAGCCCACGCTATCAAACCCGAGCCTAAAACTTGAGGCCCAGCGGCAACAGCGCAGCATCCACTATCGGCAGCCAGCCTCGATTCGCGGCCGGATTGGCCGGGCTCGGATGCGGAATCGTGCTGACCTGCACCTTCATGCCTGCGAGGGCCTCGCGCGCACGGTCCTCAGCGAACTTGCCCACGCCGATCACGTACTTGGGCGAGAGCACCTCCACTAAACGCTGCAAGTAGCGATCACACGCCTCAAACAGCGCTGCGCGCTCCGGACGCGGCAGCTTGTCGGGCGTGCGGTTGCGCCCACTGTCCTCCATGAAGACGAGCGGGCAGTAATTCGCGATAAACGCGTGATCGAAGAAGCGCTGCGGCTTCTGATAGCGCTCTTTCAATGAGCCCCACAGCCGCGCACCACTGACCTCGCTGCGCGTGCACGCAAAACCAGCGATCGGACGCTTCGGATGCTCGTCATCGGGCTTTCCGACCGCGGCTTCGATGCCGAGCCAGTCGCGCACCATCGCGACCTCGCCGAACGGCACCCCCGTCTGCGCCATCCCGTACGGCCCGGGATTCATGCCCAGGTACAGGACGCGCTTGGGCGACGTGGCGAAGCGCTGCAAATAGAGGTCATGAGGCGCATGCGCGTACACGAGCGGGTTGTAGACGTGCGTCACCGGCTCCGAGAACGAGAGCGGCTCCAGCTCGATGCACAGCTCGACCGTCGCTTGCCGCAATACCGCCAATGAATCCATGCCGTTATTCCTGCGCAGGCAGCCTCTCTAGCGGAGTGGCTGACGAGTTGCACGCTCAGATCAAATTAATGGTGGCAATCGCAGTCAAGCTGGTCTAAAAGCTCGCCCCTAGCTCGGGCCATTAGCTCAGTTGGTAGAGCAGTGGATTCTTAATCCATTGGCCGAAGGTTCGACTCCTTCATGGCCCACCCGTAGCATCTAGCGCGCGTAAGCACTTCGCGCGCCGCCACGTGTCGACAAATCGACGAATCGAGAAGCTAAACGACGTGCCGCTCACAGCGGCAACGACGTGCTCTCTTCGTTCCTTCACATGCTTCGCAGTGGCGAAACAAGCGCAGCGCTCGCGAGACGACCTCGTCTCAGCGGCGAGGCGCAGGCTGCTGCGTTTGTTTCGGCGCTTCGCTACCGAGCGCACCGCCCAGACATCCACTCACACCAGAGCCCGTCAGCCACCCGTACACAAACAGCGCAAACATTAATGCGCCCACCATCAGCAGAACCAATCGAACGAGATAACCTCGGTCTCTGCGCAGCGCGAGCTCTTCTAGATCAGCCATGCGTTGTCGCGCATGATGACTCGCTGCAAACTTAGCTGCAAACGCGCAAGCCACACCGGTTGCGCTGGCTTGCGCGCGAGGGTACATCTTGCCGCGTGCTAAGGCTCGCAGGAGGCTCACAGTGAGTACGATACGCATGCCTCAACTCGGCGAAAGTGTGGTTGAGGGCACCATTGGAAAGTGGCTGGTCCAAGAAGGCCAACGCGTCGAAAAAGACCAACCTGTCGTCGAGATCCTCACCGATAAGGCCGACAGCGAGATTAACGCGCCCGAAGCGGGCGTAATCACCAAGATCCACGCGCAAGAAGGCGCGACGGTCAGTGTCGGAGAACCACTTTGCGATGTGGACTCCAATGCTCAAGCCGTCGCTGCATCGAGTGCGGGTGGTGCAGCTGCTGCGGCAGCTGGAGGTGGTTCCGCTAAGAAAGGGCCCACACTGGTACCCCCGCCCACGCCAGAGGCGTCAGCGCGCGTCGATGTAGGTGGCGGCGGTTCTGGTTCACCAGCGATACGGAAACTCGCGCGTGAGCAAGGCGTCGACCTCTCGGTCGTGTCGGGCAGCGGCAACGGTGGACGCTTGACCAAGGACGACGTGCTGCGTGCAGCGCGTGTGACTCCGATGGACAGCAGCGTTCCTCCAGCACCGCCGACCAAAGCTCAAGCAGCGGAACAACCTGCTGCGAAGGCTGCGCCGAGCGGGCCCGCTACGATTTCGGCTGGAGCGTTCCGTCCGCCTCCATATCTGCCGAAGCCGGGCGACCAAGAGATCCCGATGGCACGGCGTCGCCGCATCATCGCGGACCACATGGTCTATTCGAAGTTGACCTCGCCGCACGTCGTGACGGTGGCGGAAGTCGACGTTCACAAGACCGAGAACCTGCGCAAGGCGAACAAGGACGCGCTCAAGAAGGAAGGCGTAAACCTTACCTTCCTCGCGTTCGTTGCGGCTGCGACTGCGCGCGCACTTCGTGAAAACAAAGTGCTCAACGCACGCGTGCTGACCGATTCGTACGTGCTGCTCGGCGACATCAACCTCGGTATTGCGGTGGACACGCCGGAAGGCTTGGTTGTGCCGGTCATTCGCAACGCTGCGGATCTGACCGTGCGCGGCTTGGCCAAAGCGATCGACGAAGTCGCTCTCAAGGCGCGCGACAACAAGCTCACGCCTGACGACCTCGCCTCGAAGACCTTCACCATCTCGAACCCGGGTCGCAAAGGAAACCTGTTCGGAGCAGCGATCATCTCGCAGCCGAACGTCGGCATCTTGCGTACGGGCGAGATGAAGAAGCGCGTCGTCGTGGTCGAGAACGATGGCGAAGACGCGATGGCCATTCATCCCGTGATGTTCATGGCCCTGTCCTACGATCACCGCATCGTCGATGGTGTCGCGGCCAACACGTTCCTATGGCGCGTGCGCGAGATCCTCGAAGAGGGCGACTTCACGATCTGATTACAGCAGCGTGCCATTGCTGATGTGAAAATCACGACGATCCGTCGTTACCGAGATCAAATCGGGATGGGTCGTCGTGAGGAATACTTGCCCTGACGTGCGCGAGAGCAGCTCGAAGAACCGAGCGCTCTTCGCGCGGTCAAGCTCGCTCGAGACATCGTCCAGCAAGAGCAGCGGCGTCTGCCCTGACCTGTGCTCGAGCTCTTGCAGCTCTGCGACTTTGAGCGAAAGCACGAGCGCACGATGCTGCCCTTGCGAAGCGTAGCGACGCGCTTTGTTCTCGCGCATGCGAAAGCCGATGTCGTCAGCGTGGGGCCCATCCGCAGTGAAGCCGCGCAGGAGATCTTTTTCTAGCGCGCCGCGGAGCACTTCGCGCATGCGCTCGACGTCTGGCTCGACGCGCGGCTCGTAGTGCATCGAGACCTCCGGACCGTCGCCTGAGATTTCTGCGAAGAGTGCGGCTACACGCGGGGCGAGCGCGTACACAAGCGCTGCGCGTGCTTGCCCGATCACAGCGCCAGACGCTGCGAGCAGCTCGTCGTACGCAGTGATGCCGCGACGATTCGGCGGCTCCGCTTTCAAGAGTCGATTGCGGCTCGCCAGCGCCTTTGTGTAGGTCGCAAGTGACGCGGAGTAGGTGTCGTCCAACCGCTCGAGCAAATGGTCGAGAAAGCCTCTGCGGCCGTCCGCTCCGCCCGCAGTCAGCGTGAGCTCGCCGGGATGAAAGAGCACTGTCGGTAGCGCGCGCGAGTAGCTAGCTCGCGAGCGGGGTCGCTTGCCGTCGAGCTTGATGTCTCTGCGACCTGCTCGCGACAATTGCGCGCGGAGCTCGTGGGCCGGGCCATCACCCCCCGAGCTCGCGACCAGCTCTGCGTCACTCGCCGATTCGTGGATCAGGTCCTCGACGCGCGCGCTGCGAAACGACTGCAGGCTGCCGAGATACTCGATGGCCTCGAGCAAGTTGGACTTGCCCTGGCCATTGTCGCCGGAGATGACGTTGAAGCGTGGGGTGGGCGTAAACTCGAGCGTGCGCAGGTTGCGAAAGTCGCGCAGCCGCATCTTCTCGAGTCTACGCAGCGTGCGCGACACCTCTGGCACCCCTGACACTGCGCTGCTCAAATGCGCATCGGCATAATGACGCCGACAAAGTCAGTCGGACCTACGGGCCGAATCACGCCGGGGTCGAGCTGACCGCCCAACTCGAGCTTGACCTCGTCTTCGTTGAGGCTCCCGAGCACATCCAGCACGTAGCGTGCGTTGAAGCCGATTTCGACGGGGTCACCCGCGAAGTCGACGTCGAGCTCTTCGGTGCCTTCGCCGACATCCGGGTTCTCGCTCATGATCTTGAGCACGCCATCCTGTGCGCTGAAACGCACGCTGCCGCTCTTGTCGCTGGCGACGAGGGCGATGCGGCGCAGCGCTTCGGTAAGCAGGTTGCGTGAGACACGAACCGAGCGCGAAGCCGAGCTCGGGATGACTTTGCTGTACGGCGGGAACTGTTCGTCGACGAGCTTGACGCTGAGCACGGCGTCGTCGCGCCGGAAGAATGCGCTTCCACCCGCTGTCGCGACGTCGATGGCCGACGGGGTGTCGTCGGTCTTGGCTCGGTCGGCTTTGGCTTCGTCGACGAGCCTGCGCAGCTCAGCGATGCCTTTGCCCGGAACGAGCATGCTGAAGTTCAAAAGCTTCTTGCTTTCGTTGAGCTTGTACTCGGCTTTCGAGAGGCGATGGCCATCGGTTGTGACCATACGTACCGACTTGCCGTCACCTTCGAAGAGGGTGCACGCGAGGTGCGGGCGGGTCTCGTCGGTCGACATGGAGTAGTGGGTGAGCGCGACCAGGCGTCCGAGCTCTTCGGCATCCAGCGGGGCGAACTCAGCGGTGCCTGGGTTCGGAAGGCTGGGGAAGTCTTGGCCAGGCATGCCTGGAATTTT
>Ga0114940_10000421_pt1 | contig 20872 bp, 13 predicted proteins | sample ColdCreekSource_FD_87195 | JGI IMG/M metagenome (GOLD analysis project Ga0114940, IMG submission 87195) | Groundwater microbial communities from Cold Creek, Nevada to study Microbial Dark Matter (Phase II) - Cold Creek Source | ecosystem: Environmental > Aquatic > Deep subsurface > Groundwater ... | reverse complement strand
CTCAAGATTGTTCAACAGCGTACCGGACCCGCCAAAGCTCAACTGGATAGTCACATCTTGTTCCGCTGCGAACTGTTTCGCCGCTGCGGCGATGGGTTTGTTGAAGTTCGCGGCACAGTACATGACCAGCGCCTGCTTGGGTTTTTCCTCGCGAGGACGCTGCGCATTCCAGAGCAACAACACGGCCAGTACCCCCAGCAAAAGGACTGAAGCGAAGACGATGAACTTACCCGACATGCATGGTCTCCCGAGCGTGCACAGCTACGTAGTCAGTCGCTCTGCAGATGGCTACGGAATCTATCTAACCTAACCTTCGCACTTTGCCCTTTTAATTCTTGTAAGTCCTTGTTTATAAACGGATGGATCGGCTAAGTTTCCACTACAAAGTGGCGGGCTTCTGGGTTCATTGCGGGTTCAGCTGTGCGGATGCGCGGCGGCGTGCGTTGCGGCAGGCTCCACTGTGCTCCGCCCGCCGCAATGCACAGGACAGAAAACAACAGAAACTCTCATAGCATCTGGTACATGAATCGGGGGCAGGTCACTGCTGTATCGTCTTACTACGCGCGAAACTTTAAGTGAACTGAACGGTTACCCAACTTTTACAATACCTCCACGCCATCACATTCGCAGTAGCATGTGTGCAAGCTCAGAAATCATCATTAGAAACCATAAAAGCTGTAATATGAGTCGAACTGTTTTGATTTGCCCTGCATGCCAAAGTGGGATGAAACGATAAATCGCAAATGCACCCAAGACGACCGAAACGCATGAACCGTAGGCTTTCGCTTCCAAAAAATCCTGGTTGTCCTGAGGGAGCCTCGGATTTATGAGACACATCACGCAAATAAAAAAGGAGGCAAAAAACGACCATGTCCCTTCTGCCTTCTTACGATCAATTGCCTTATTATCCATTCTGTAACCGTTCAGTCGTGTACGGCGGGCACGGTACGCTGAGAGAATGTAATGGCGGATCTTTTTGACGCGCTGGAATGACAGTCGCTGGCGAAACGTGCCGGGATGCCCGGGCTGACCGCCATGCTTTTTTCCGCTGCGAGGCTTGCCCGCTGAGGACTTCCAGGGTGGATCCGAAGACGGAGGCTTGGAGGAATTGGAGGAGTTGTTTCCGAGCTTGGCTTCTAACTCGACGATACGCGTATGCTGCTCTGCGAGTTTGCGTTCGAGGGAAGTGCAACGGGAACACGCCGACGCAGTTGCTTCATCATTCATATGCTTCTGTATCGTCTTTCTACGCGCGAAACTTTAGGTGGACTGAACGGTTACGAACTAAGTATGGTGATGCACTCGTCGGCGCGGCGGCTTCTGTTTGACTCTCGCTATCTTTCCTACACCTGATAAAAATGCGCACTTTCAAGCTGCCATCATACGGAGCGAGTCTATGTCCACCAAGCTGGTCTTGTTGGCCGACGGGAAGGATGTCAAGGCCTATGAATTGACGCAGGAGCGTCATGTCATGGGACGCAAGCACGACCTTTCCGACATGACGATCGAACACCCCAGCCTGTCTCGAAAACACTTTTCAATTTCCAAACTAGGAGAGGCGTTTCAACTCGAGGATTTGCAATCCACCAGTGGCACGTACGTCAACGGCAAGAAGATCACTAAGTATTTCCTAAACGACGGCGACGAAATCTTGGCCGGACTGTTGCTATTCCGCTTTAGCAACCCACCGCCGCCGCCTGTGCCTGTAGACAGTGAAATGACCATGATGGTTCCGGACGGTGACCTCAAGGCCAAACTCGAAGCCATGCGCAAGTCGCAACTCGCGCAGCGCCATGCCACGCCCGCCTCAGGGGGCGCGCCGAATGTTGCAGCTTCAACCCCAGTAGTGGTTGTGCCAAAATCCGCGCCTCCGCCACCCCAACCCGCCGCGCCCACGCCGCCGAAAGCCGCGCCTGTCCAGCAACGAGCGCCCACTCCGGCTCCCGATCCGAGACCTACAGTAGTGGCCGCGCCACTGCTCCAGCCCGAACCAATTATCATTGAACTGGAAGCGACGCCTCCAAAGCTACCAAACTTCAAGCTGCCCGAACCTGCTGCACACCCGTCTCTGCCGACGGCCAAGCTCGCGACGGTCACTTCGCCCACGCCTGTGCAGACCGTCGCGAATGCGGTGCCCAACTTCGAAGAACCTACGCCTCTTGCGCAACAAAAATCCGTAGCGCCTATGCCTGCTCCTGTCCCGGCGTCCGTACCTCAGGCAGTCCCTAAAAAAGTTGAGACGCGCATCGAACCTGCGCCGGTTGAGGCTCCAAAATCAGAATTCCAACCCTTGCCCAAGGCTGCCGCAAGGCCAGGCAACGATTTAGAGTCTCTGTTGGCGGGAAAGCCAGTTCCTGCGGCGGTGCATGTACCAGCGGCCCCACCCGTAAAATCCATTGCGCCCGTGCCGCCTGCTGCGCCTCCGTCCGTTAAGCCTGCGGTGCCCAGCCCAGCTTCCGCACCGTTAAGCAAGCCCGTCGATGACGATTTTATTTCTCACACAATGCCGGCTGCGGAAGCGATGAAGGCCGGCACATTCCTCGCGCAGTCGCCGCTCTACAAACGGCCCGCTGCGAAAGATGAAGCGAAGCAAGCAAGCCCACAGGCCGCGCCAGTAGTCGCTGAGGTGGCGTCGTCTGCAGTGGCCAAAGTTGCGCCTGATGAAGATTTAGATGGGCTGCTCATACCCGCTGCGGCTGCCACGCCTGCGACGAAAGCAACGCCGCCGTCGGCCTCACACGCGCTGCAAACCAAGCCCATACCAGTGCAACCCGTGACCAAGCCAGTCGATGACGAGTTCATGTCCCACACCAAGCCAGCAGCGGCGACCTATCAAGCTGGTGCGGCGCTCTCAAAACCGAAGCTCACCACCACCAACACTGGCACGACTCCGCCGCCCCCAAAACCCCTCAGTGTGCCCGTGATCCCTGCGGACATTGAAGACCAAATCGCACTCACCATGCCTATGCCTGCCGCGATGAAGGCCTCGCTGTTGTTGAAAAAATCTCCAGCGGCAGGCCAGGTCCCGCCGTTCGCTGTGGCAGGCGCTGCAAAATCGGGTGCATACAAGGGCCTTGGTTCGGGACGCATACCGGCTATTCAGCCGCCGGCGCCCGCCGCGCCGCTACCGGTGGAATTCGAAGGCACCATCACACCAGGACATTTTCCAAAAGTCATGGTCTCGGGCGGGCAAGTCCTCGCAGACCCGCCCACGCCGCAATTCGAGGCCACCGTGATTTCGGGGCAGCAAAGCCCGCCATCGCCGACCGCGCAACCATTCGCCGCAACGCTGGTTTCAGCCGGGACTCCGCTGCGGCATTCCACGCCCGCCGTCGCGGTGCCTGGAATGATGGCGGTTGCAGCAGCGGGTGCGTGGGGCGAAATGGCCTCGCCGGTAGCGCCTACCGCCGATGAGAAGCAGTGGGGCATGTTGGCGTGCCTCTTAAATATCGTCTGCGGTTTAGTGGGTTCGGTACTGGGCCTTGCTATCCGTCCCCAGTCGCCCTTCGTCAAGTTCTATGCGCTGCAAGGACTCTTCGTTTTCGGAGTGGTCTTCGCCATGGCCCTTTTGTTTTCCATCTTTTTCATGATGCTGTCGCTGGTCGGCTTTGGTGGCCTCGTGTTGATGTTGATTTATCCGTTCAACGGCATCTTCTCACTGGCCTTTCTGGGCTTGTGCGTCTTCCTCGGCCTCAAGGCCAACAACGGCGTGCTCTACCGAATCCCGCTGCTGGGTTCGTTAGCCTATGAAATGTCCTACGGGAAGTAAGGCTGCACGCACCCTGCTGCTTTAACATGCCGTGAACGATGGCCGGTGCGCGTACGCTGCCCTTTGGAAAGCGTTCGTTTCACGTCTTCTTTTTAGCTACAAAGGCACAAAGCCCACAAAAAATAGGCTTGTCGTTCATGTTCCGACCTATGACCAGCACAAGTCGGCGAGGACACCGACGACCCAGCAGACCAGGGGTCGGCGCTCCCTGCACGGCGGGAGTGCCCGCCCTACACGACTGAACGGTTACCTTTTTACAGTGCTCAATCCGTTAACCAAAGATACTGATCCCGAATCCTCGCCATTTTTTTGAATACCAACCGTCTGTGCCGGATACGCTCTAATGAATATGAACGAGCGGGACGAACGGGCGTGTATTGTGCGCTTAAAAGCCGGGCAGGCCGAGGCTTTTGGCGTGCTGGTGGACGCCTATGAACGCGAGGCTGCTGCTCATGCCATGGCCCTGCTTCGCCAGCACGAGGACGCACAAGATGCGGTCCAGGAAGCCTTTCTGGATGCTTTTCGAGCTATGCCTAATTTTGATGTACGGTGCCGCTTTTACCCATGGTTTTACGTGATCTTACGTGCGCGGTGTTTGAAACGGATTGAGCGGGGTCGGCATACGCATATGCAATCGTTTCCCCGCCAAACGTTATTGGAGCGCCTACCTGACGAACAGCGCGAAGTTGCCGATACGCTGGAAGAGGCCCTGGCCAGCCTTTCTTGCGAGAAGCGCGAAGTACTTTTGCTTAAATATGTGGACGGGCTGACCTATGGGCAGCTTGCGGAGCGGCTGTCGATACCGCTTGGAACCGTGATGAGTCGTCTTTTTCAAGCACGTCGCGCCTTGAAAGAAAGCTTGCAGAGGCGCGGCGTCCTCAAAACTATGCCGAAGGAGGGTTCACGATGACGTCAGAATGCGAAGCGGTGCTGTTGAGCGCCATGGCGGTGGCCGACGGAGAGCAATCCGTCCTGCCCCAATCGGACGTAGAAGTACACATGGCGGGCTGTGCCGCTTGCCGTGAAGAACTAGACGAGTTCAAGGGCACGGTTGAACTCTTGGTCGGTCGGCAGCGCGCTCAAGGGCGGCTTCAGCCTGTCGAGCGCAGGCAGACAACCCGCTCCGACACGCTTTGGGCGAAAACCTCAGCCGGGTCTACCAACGACACCGTTTCGCTCGTCAGCTTGCTGGCGGCAGCCGTGCTCATGGCGCTTACCGGCAGTCTCTTTTATGTGTTGCCGCTGGCACCACGGAACCATTCGCGCGAACGCGTGGTCGGCACCGACGCTACTCCAGCCGTAATACGCGTACTTGGCGAGGAAGGGAACGCAGCACCAACGCCTAAGCCCGCCGAGCCGCAGCCGGAGGTGCTCGTAAAGGGCAAAGACCCGCACGCGCTCATTGCGTTGCTCGGCGCGGATGACTTTGCGTTGCGTGAAGAAGCCATGTCTGCTTTGAAGGCGCACGGGCATGGCCTTCATGCGGTTTTGCGCTTGGCGTACGCGGAGAGTACCGATCCCGAAGTACGACGGCGTTTATTGGCGCTGCTTACTCCTGAGGAGGACGAACGCTACGTCCGTATTTTGTATGTAACCGGGGAGCAAGATCGAAGCTTTGAGTTTAGATATTTTAAAAACTTTCTGCTTCGGGGCGAAAGAATTCATGCCGAAGTTTACCTGTCTGACAAAAAGGAATTCACCCGTGAGGGATCCTCCATGGGCAAAGAAATGAGCGCTTTTTTCCCCCGTAACAAAGCGGAATTTGACGTGTTCGACGTCATCGTCCTTGGGGAAATGGACCCCAGCGCGTTTGGGGAAGACCGCAGCAAGTGTATGCAAGATTTCGTACGCGAGGGTGGAGGGATGGTATTTTTTGCGGGGCAACGATTTGTGCCCGAAGCCTTGGTCAACCACCCTCTCGGCGAAGCATTGCCCGTGGTCCCTTATTCTCCCGAGGAAGGCGGTAGGCCCTTAAAGCTCTTTGGCAACGCAGATCAGATGTTTTATGCCCAACCTACTCAAGATGCTGAAAACAACCTTTGGCTAAGCCTGGATCCGCTGCGCAATATTGCGGATGAGTGGAAACATGCCGCAAGTTTTTATGGCTACGTTCCTGTTAAATCTGCGAAAGAGTCCGCATGCGTTTTACTTGAGCACCCCATGGTGCATTACCATGATGGCAAAGCGCTTCCTCTGTTAGTCAGCATGCCTTACGGAGCGGGAAGTTCAATTTTTATTGGCGTCCAATGTTTGTGGCGATTGAGGCGGGATCCGCAGAAAGGATACTATGATCGGTTTATGCGTCAGATGCTGTACTACGCTGGCAGGCACAGTATTTCCGCGCGCCATGAACGCCGCAAACCGTTCAAGCAGGAAGTCTCGGCACCCGAAAAACAGCTTATGATTGAGGCTCAAAAAATGGCTGAGCCGCAACACGACGTTCCGGAACGCCAGACGAGTGTGCCGCCGGTGCCGGCACCGCTTGAGCGGGAAGATATGGAGGTAGAGTAATTGTAGATTTTCAAGGTGGGCCGCGCACTCGTCGTTCTCGTAAGCCCCGAAATTCGTAACTGTTCGCCACTGGTCAGTTACTTCCGCGTTGCTGTACTAAGGCACCCACCCACACAGGGATTTATGGACGCTCCCTTATTATGCCCACGCTTCATCCACGGACACTTCGGTTTCACGCAGCTCATGTCCGTCGTAGCTAAGCAAGCGGCCTTTGCCGCCTACGCTGGATTCAAGATGCACAGGGCGTGCCCATATTTTCTGAACATTACGCAGCGTGTCGCGGGCGTAGTCGAGCCTCAATTCCACGCCCTGGTAACGGTGGCGCAGGTACAGTTCGCCGCGGTTTCCATGGTTGCCATCGGTAACGTAAATGAAAGGTTGCCCACCGTTGGTCAAGCGATCTAAAAGTTGCTGTTTGATGATCTCGAAGTCACGGCTAACGATCTCGTGTGTGCCCGACTTTGAATTGTACTGGTACTGGTAAAGTCGGTGCTCGTCACAAAATTCTTGAGTAAGGAAGGTGTCGATAAAAGTTACATCGTTGTGGTATTTGCGGACCTCGAACACCTTTTTGCGACCTGCCATGGCGTGCGTGTCCCATGCTTCGCGCTTCACGAAATCGTCGCACCCATCCCACTCGGAACCGTGGCGACCTTTGTTCCAACGTTCTTCAATGTCTCGGAAGAGTTCCACGCCAACCTTGTACGGATTGAGCTGCCCGGGCGACTGCGCCACGGTGCCGCTGTGATGGTCAGCGAAATCGATGATTTCCTGGTCTGTGCAAAGCTGCTGCGTCATCATGCGCGAATGCCAGTACGTGGCCCAGCCTTCGTTCATAATCTTGGTCATCCACTGCGGCGCGAAGTAATAGGCTTCCTCACGCACAATGGACAGGACATCATGCTGCCATCGTTCCAGCGGAGCGTATTGCAGTAGGAACTGCAGCACGTCACGCTCCGGTTCTTCGGGCAGACGTTTGCGTTTTTTCACCTCCTCGTCGAGTTCCTTTTGCTTGCGGTCCAGAAACACGCGCGGGTTGACGAAGGTCTCCATGTAGTCCTTGGCACGGAGGCGTTGAACACCTTGCGGTTCAACTTCGGGTTCTTCGAGAAAACGAGTCTGGCGCTTTTCCTCGGCGTGCCTGCGGATCGCGGTGGAATGCACGTCGATGAGATTTTCGATGGACAGGCAGCTATCAAGGAACTCTTCAACCCTTTCGTGCCCGTGGCGTTCCGCATGGCGGCGCACACGCGCGCCGTGATTGGCCATTTCGTCGATGGCTTTCCGGCTGGTGTGTGAAAAGTAGCAGTTGCTCTTAAAGAAGTCCGAGTGCGCGTAAACATGCGCCATGACCAGTTTCTGATCGACCAGCGGGTTGGAGGTCATCAAGTACGCGTAACAGGGGTCGTTGTTGATGACCATCTCGTAGATTTTCGACAGCCCATAGGTGTAACTCTTGCTGAGCTTTTCGTACTCCATCCCAAAGCGCCAATGCGGGTAACGCGTGGGAAATCCACCCAGCGCTGCGATCTGGTTGATCTGGTCGTGCGTGCAGAGTTCGAAGACTACGTCGAAAAAATCAAGCCCGCAATCAATGGCATAGGCCTTGATCTCTTCCTTTAGGTCGTCCAATTCGAGCGTTAGATTCATGGCCTGCTCGCCTTGTCCAAAAAACTTGATCCTTCGTTTCACGCGCAACAAGAAGAACTGGCTTCAGGAGCACCTCACTTACCCTTTCCCAAAAACGCCTTAATCGCCTCGTAGATCTCGTCCTTGTTCTTGATGTCAGTGGCGATCAGGTTTTCTGCATCCAGAGCATCATCGAGCTTGCGCTTGAATTCGCCCGAACCGTACAGACTGCGCACCTGGCCGTAGCAGAATAAATTTACTTTCGGCAACAGACTTTCTTTAAGGAGCTTGAAGCAGTGCTCGTTGTCGGAGAGCAAATTGTCGCCGTCGCTGAAATGGAAGGCGTAGATGTTCCAGTCCAACGGCGAGTACTGTTTTTCCACAAGGTCTGCGCACAACGTATAGGCCGAACTGATGGCGGTGCCGCCGGATTCGCGCGTGCGATAGAACGTTTCCTGATCCACTTCGCGTGACGCGGCATCGTGGGTGATGTAGCGGCTTTCGATTTGGCGGTACTGACTCCGTAACCACGTGTCGATCCAGAAGGCCGTGGTGCGGACGAGGTCTTTCTGTTCGTCGCCCATCGATCCGGACACGTCCATCATATAAAAGATCACCGCGTTGGATTCGGGGACATGCGTTACCTGCCAGCTCTTGAAGCGTTTGTCTTCTTTGATCGGCACGATACACGGGCGCTGCGGGTCATACAGTCCCATCGCGATCTGGCGGCGCAAGGCGCGCACGAAAGTCCGTTTGAAGTGCCGCAGCGACTCGGGGCCTTGGCGACGAATGGAACTGTAGCGTTCCTTTTCGGCGCTGATGGTCTTCTTGCCCTTGGGCAGAATGTTGGGCAATTCGAGTTCTTCGCCGAGAATCTTGGCCAGTTCATCGAGCGTTAGGTCTACCTCCAGCGCGTGCTCCCCAGGCTTGTCGCCGGCCTCGCCCTGTCCGTCGCTCGGCTGCGGCGGGCCGCCAACAGGGTCGCCGATTTCGCCTTTACCTGAGCCCACACCACCCTGGTTGAGGCCGAAGCGGAAGTGCGGAATATCAATCTGGGGGACGGGAATGGAGACTAAATCCTTGCCCTTTTTCCCAATCATTTCTCCGTTGGACATGTACTTACGCAGGTCTTTCTTGATGCGCCCGCGCACGATTTGGCGGAAGCGCGAATGGTCGCGATCAATCTTTGAGACATGCTCTTGCCAAGCCAGCGATTCCGATTCCATAGTGCGCCCTGCCCTTCACGCGCCTGGCTTGCCGTCAATCCGTCATTCCACGCAGCCTGTCCATTCGGCGGAATCTAGTCCGGCGCCTCGTAGCAACAGGCGCTGGCAAGCACGCCCAATGCAAGTACGTGCTCACGATGACTGCGATGGCGGACATGAAGATTCCCAAACCCAGGAAAGCGGTGTCGCCGCGATGCCCGCACAGGGCTAAGCAGAGTGCGGCCGTAAACACAGCTAAGCATAGCAGCGGTAGCGTCAGCCCCGTGGCAACCATGCGCAGTCGCAACATGGAGGCGAGCACGTAATCGTCGCGCAGCGCACGCAACGCCATAGGCAGTTCTTGATCGGTGCCTCGTTCGCGAGCCTGCCGCAGTAAATTTTGGGATAAGCGTTTCCATCCGCGCACCAGTTCAAGCAGTCGTGCACGAATACAGCGCAGAGCCAAGCCCCATGTCGCCGCGATGGCCACGATGACCAGCGCGTTCGTCTGCGCTTCCCACGGCTGACCTTCACTAACTTTTGAGATCAGCAGGAACACCCAAGTCAGCATGGCCTGCAGGATGGTTGAAATCAGCCAGCCGGCCGAGCCGCCCCGTAACATCTGGTCCCACACCCGGCCCACGGAGGGTCTTTCGGGCCGGCTAGATTTGCGCTTCCCGCTGCCGTGCATATCCGCTCCTCACGGCTAGACACCAACCAGCTAGATTCCAACAAACTAAATGTTCCGCTGAGCATCACCGTAGCTGCACGTCCAAACGGCTGCGGTTCGAATGAATTCCATTCAAGGTCCTGCGTTAGTTTTTCCCTTTCCCGCCTTTCGTGTCGCCGCGCGCAAAGATGCTGGCAACAAAATTCAGCACGTCGGTCGCGCAATTTTCACAGTAGCCCATGTTGCGGATCAGGCGGCTTTTGACGACATCTATCTTTTCCTGCATCTCGCGATCCACGACGCTGCTGACCAATGTACTGAGCTTGATGCTGTCCTTTTGGTCCTCGAAGAGTTTTAATTCCAGTGCACGGTGTAAGCGTTCGTTCATGCGGAAATCGAAATGCCTTCCGTCAATAGCCAGCGCGCCAATGTAGTTCATGATCTCGCGGCGGAAGTCGTCCTTGCGAGATTCGGGAATCTCAATCTTTTCCTCGATTGAGCGCATCAGGCGTTCGTCCGGCGGCTCAATCTGACCTGTGTACTTGTTGCGAACCTTCTCTTTTTGCGTGTAGGCCTTGATGTTGTCGATGTAGTTCTGGCACAGCTTGGCTATGGCTTCCTCATCGGCAGAAATCGCACGCTGGACCTCGTTTTTGACGACTTCTTCGTACTCCTCCTTGGCTATCGCCAACAACTCCCTGAAAATCTTGCGCTGGTCCTCGTTGGAAATCAGCGAATGATGCTGCAGGCCATTTTCGAGTTCGTTGAGCACCATGAACGGGTTAATGCAGTTGACGTCATGCATCGCAACCAGCGCGTTGGACAGCTTGTCTTGTATATAGCGCGGCGAGATGCCGCCCATGCCTTCGTGGGGTGCCTCGGACTTCAACTCGATGATGTGGTCTTCCGTATAGCCAGGCAGCGTCTTGCCGTTGTAAAGCTTCAACTTCTGGAGCAGCGACAGGTCGCTTTTCTTAGGCGGGTCCAAGCGCGTGAGCACGGCCCACATGGCGGCCATTTCAATGGTGTGCGGGGCGATGTGTTTCTTGACCTTGTCTTTGTTGAAATCGCGCTTGTAGATCTCGATCTCGTCATTCAGCCGGGTGTTGTACGGAATATCGATCTTCACTGTGCGGTCGCGGAAGGCCTCCATCAGTTCGTTAGATTGCAGTTTGCGGTACTCAGGCTCGTTGGTGTGCCCCAAAATGACTTCGTCGATGTCCGTTTGGGCGAACTTCTTCGGCTTGATCTTGTGTTCCTGTGACGCGCCCAAAAGGTCGTACAAGAAGGCCACGTCTAGCTTAAGCACTTCGATGAATTCAATTAGGCCACGGTTGGCGATATTGAACTCACCGTCAAAGTTGAACGCGCGCGGGTCGCTGTCCGAGCCGTACTCGGCGATCTTGCGGTAGTTGATGTCGCCGGTAAGTTCCGTCGAATCCTGATTTTTCTCATCCTTGGGCTGGAAGGTCCCGATGCCAATGCGATCCTTTTCGGACAGGACCATGCGCCGCACGCGCACTTGCTTCATCACCTGCGCCCAGTCCCCCTTACATTTCTCCATGAGTGTACGGAATGTGTAGCGGCAGAATGGGCACAAGTCGCCATCGACATTCACCTTGTAATCACTTTTCGAGTTCGCGTTAATCTCTACCCCGATCTGGGCGCGCTGGGCGGAGGGGATCAATCGCAGCGGATCTTCATGCATGGGACAAGGCTGCAGGGCGTCTTCGCCGTGCAAATCAGGTATCTTCCAAGAGAACGTGTACAGACGTCCGGCCTCGCCTCGAGAATAGACCTCAATGCCTTTCTTAAGCAGTCGTGCGATGGTGGATTTGGCGCTGCCCACAGGACCGTGCAACAAAAGCACGCGGCGCTCCGCACCGTAGCCCATCGCCGCAGCCTTAATAATGTTTACCAGCCTCATCAGGCGCTGGTCCAATCCGAAGACGGCATCCCGGCCCCCACTGATGGGGTCGGTGAAGAACTTGTAGCGTGTGATCTTCTCACGGTGATTGGCGTATTCTTCCGTCCCGTGAGAAATGATCATGTCGTGCAAACGCTGATAGGCATTCCGCGTGACACGCGGATCCTGAATGACAATGTCCAAATACTCTTCGAAGGACCCTTCCCAGTGGAGCTGCTTGTATTCGCCAGCATCCTGGGAATCGACAATGGATTGGAAAAGAGCATTTCCCGCCATGTTAAGCACCTCGCCCGTTTAGGGCAGCTAGTCAGCGTCTCGCCGTCGTCCTGCACGTCGAGCGACTGTTCATCCGCAACCCCAAGACTGGCACCTAAAGCGCACTCGAACCCATCGTCCCATGCACCCGGCCAGTCCGCCAGAATCTACGCAGGTAACATCAGAAGCGAAGCGTTCTATGAGTTTATAACGCTAGTACAGGAAGGTGGTTGCGCTTTTAGATGCCAAAGATCAAGCTTCATTACCATATTCAAACTATCTCACGTTCTTGCCATAGTCAACGAAGTACAAGCGAAATTGCACATTGAGTACTCATGAGACCCAGCGATCAAGTGGTAAGCTGTCTTGCTTGCATCTTGAGGAGCGCCTTGAAAGGATTGATTCTCGCGTCAAGACCATTTCCCTTGCTTGGGTTAAAAATTAATCCGTGCTACGCATACGAGAGACTCCGATTTTTTGAGGTCCTTATGCACATTGAAACCATCGAACTACGTGGCCACATAATCGACAACTTGACGTTACCGAAAATCCTCGAACAGATCGAAGCATTCGGTGGCGACTACCGCATTGAGGCCCTGCAGCTCGGGCATTTGCGAACCGATTCGAGCCATGCTCAAATATGCATCGAGGCCCCCGACGCAGAGACACTCAACAAAATTGTCGAACAGGTCACCCGCGCGGGTGCGCTGATTTCCCGTCACATTGAAGTATCGTTACAACCTGCACCTCGCGACGGTGTACTGCCCGACGATTTCTATGCAACCACCAACCTACTCACCGAAATCTACTACCGTGGACACTGGCGGCCCGTGAAACATACGGAAATGGATTGCTGCATCGTGTTCGACCAACGCAGCAGAACGGCGCGCTGCCTGCGTATGCATCGCGTCAAAAAAGGTGCCCTCGTCGCCGTGGGCCACACAGGCATCCGTGTTGAACCGATCGCGAAACTGGACACGCGCCAGGGTTTTGAATTCATGGGCAGCTCCGTGTCGAGCGAGAAGCCTAAGCTCCTGGTCATCCGCCAAGTGGCGCGCTGGATGAAGGAGGCCAAGACCGCTGGCCGACACGTTCTTTTCGTCGGCGGGCCGGCCATCGTCCACACCGGAGCAGGGCCGCATTTGGAGGCGCTCATCAAGGCCGGCTACGTGGATATTCTATTCGCAGGTAACGCCCTGGCCGCTCACGACATCGAGTCCCAGATGTTCGGCACAAGTCTGGGGGTTTCGCTTAGCAGCGGTCGTCCGGTGGAGCACGGCCACGAGCACCACCTGCGTGCCATCAACCGCATTCGCGCGGCGGGATCGATCAAGAACGCCGTGACCAAAGGCCTATTGTGCGGCGGCATCATGCACACTTGCGTTAAACACAAAATCCCCTTCGTACTGTCCGGCTCCATCCGCGATGACGGCCCGCTGCCTGATGTGTGGACGGATATGCCGCAAGGGCAAGATGTCATGCGTACGCATATCCGCCAGGTAAGCATGGCCGTGATGGTCGGGACCACGCTGCTTTCGATCGCGGTGGGCAACATGCTGCCGGCCTCGGTGAAGACGGTCTGCGTGGACATCAATCCTGCCGTGGTAACCAAGCTCGCCGACCGGGGAACGTTTCATGCTTTGGGACTGGTCACCGACGCGGAACTTTTCCTGCGCGTGCTGGCGCGGGAGTTGGGGCTGAAAGTACGCGCATGAAGTGTAAATGGATCACCCCGTTCGCATTCGTACTTCGCGGCGTCCATGCCCTTCTTTTTGCTGCATCATGCATATGTTTCTGTACCGTCTTGGCACGCGCGAAACTTTAGGTGGACTGAACGGTTACGAAGATCCAATAGGAATTCTGCACCTATTGCTTGATCTTGAATCGTCTAATATCAGAAAACATTTGGGTATACCGGAGTTTGAAGCGTGCCAAAACAAGTTCGGTTAATGCTGTCTGGCTTGGCCGTATGGGCATACGTCAGCGTTCAGGTCGGAGCAGCCGATGGCCCGAACATGGAGCAGGGCATGCTACCCAAGCCTGCACTTGCTGCGGACGTGCAGGAAGTGCGTGCTCGCGAGCTGGTACGTGCGCTGGGTAGTGAAAAGTACAACGAACGTCAAGCGGCGCAGGAGGCACTCAAATGCCTGGGGCACCCGGCGCTGGAGCCGCTCCGAGAAGCCTTGGACGCTGACAATGCTGAAGTACGCTCGCGCGCTGCGGGTCTGCTGGTTGACTTGCGCGGTCGCGGATTCATGGGCGTGCAGTTGCAGGAACAGTACGACGGCCAGCCGGTTCATGGCGAGGGGTTGAGTGCATCGGATGGAAACGAAAACGATGGGGACCCGCAAGGATCCGATACACCTAAGAGCACCAAGCCCCAAGTCAGGTCACTCGCGCCGGATGTGGTAGCCATCGAGGTTGTTCGCGGTATGCAGCCGCCCATGCCTGCAGAAACCGCTGGCGTGCAGGAGGGCGACAAATTCGTTTCGGTTAATGGCCAGCCGATACAGGGGCTTTTGGATTTGTTGCGCGAAGTTATTCTTGCGGGTCCAGGTTCGAAGGCGGCGATCGTCGTGGATCGCAATGGGAAGAAAGTGACCCTCGCCGTGGATTTAACTGTCAATCCAGAGGACCGCCCGCCCATTGATCTGACCGCAGGCGTCGCGGAAAAACGCCGCAAAACACCTGTGCGGCAAGAGGTTGAAGAGTAACTGTTGCGAGGCAATTCCCTATGCTGCGCGCAGGTGCTGTCAGAAACGAGCGGCGTACTGCACGTTACCGATTCTTGACTTTAACCCCAGCGTGTTGAGGGAGCATCAACCGAAGACGGTAGCCGTCCGACCGCGCCTGCGGCGGCGGTTTAGTATCTTGCGCCCGGCCTTCGTGCTCTTACGGGTCAAAAAGCCCGAGACACGGCGTTTCTTGAGGCGTGAGTTTCGAACATTGGTCTTCATCGTGCGGGATTCCTTCCTGCGTTGCGGATTAATCGACGAGGCGACAAGGTAGGTGAGTCGCCGCCAAGCGTCAAGTGACAGCGGCGGTCCGCGCAGAAGCACCGCTCTTTCCAAGACTCAAGTGCCCTGTCCTACAGGTGTGCCATGTCATTTCCCGTCCTCTTACTACCCTGCGGAAGTCCGTGACGCGTGGGGTGCAGACCATCGTGTCTTCGGCGCAGTTCGCGAAGGCCATGCGTCCGTTCTCCGTCTGGCGCTCTATTCCACCCATGCTAGGATACGCGCCCAAAGCACTCAGCGTGGGATTCCTCCTATGGCGCATCGCTATTTTAATTCGTCCAATCTACCCCCTGGTTCAGGGCGCTTTCAAACTACAGCCTGGACGGTCGTGCTTACGGCCAAGAATCCGCAGGACGAAGACGCCAAGGCCAGCATGAACTATCTCGTCGAAACCTATTGGAAGCCGGTGTACATGTTCATCCGCTCCAAGGGCAAGAACCACGATCAAGCCAAGGACTTGGCGCAAGATTTTTTCACCACCTTCCTAGAAAAAGATTTTCTTTCCAAAGTGGACCGCGAAAAAGGCCGCTTTCGCACCTTCCTGCTCACTGCAGTCAGTCGCTTCCTGATGAATGCCTACGCACGCAACACCGCGCTCAAGCGCGGCGGGGCCTTGAAACCTCTACAAAGTCTGGATGCACTCAAGGACGAGGAAGTCGGAACTGGCTTTGAACCTACGCAGGGCGAGACACCCGAGGACGCCTTTAACCGGCACTGGGCACAGGCGCTTTTGGACCGCGTCTTTTTGCGCCTTGAAGAAGTCTGCCGCGCTGATGGAAAATTCCAGTATTACGAAGTCCTCAAGCATCAATTCTATGCCACCGTGCCAGGCGGTCGGCGGCCTTCGTACAAGGAAATTGGAGACCAACTGAAGCTGAGTGAAATCGACGTGACCAATTTTCTGCATCGGGCCAAGAAAATCTACAAGGACCTTCTCCGCGAAGAAATCCGCTCCTATGTTGCCAAAGACGATGACGTGGAGCAGGAAATCCGCGAACTGTGGCGCAGCCTCTCGGCGTAAGACCTAGCGCCCTTGAAGCACCGTTCCGCCGGAAATGGTAAATCCTGGATGGGTTCGACTTTCCGGGTAGGGCTATGCGGCAACATCATTCTTCATCGAAGAGGTACACGCTTCCGTTGTAGCACACGTATGCGACACGGCGCAGGTTCTTGGTTTGATCCACGATCAGGATCGGCGCACCCACGACACGACTCTGGCTAGGTTCGCGGAAGACCCAGGATAATTCGTACGACTTGTCTCTAGCTTCCAACGCGTAGAAAGCGCCCAAGTCGGTCGCGAAGTAGACTCGACTTCCGAGCACCAGCGGCGCGGTACGAACAGCACCGCTGAGGTTTTCGCTGCTGAATCCTTTGATGCGCGCCCAGCGCTGCAAATCCAGAATGTGGAAACCGGCCGCGCTGCTGGTGCCACAAAAAAACTTTTCTCCTTGCACGACCGCCGCAGAGTCCAGCGTGCCGCCCAGGAGTAGGTCGTTCAGCGACCGCCCGCCCTGAGGTTTGAAAACATACAGTTTCCCGTCTGCCGCACTGGCGTAGAGCTGCTCTCCCGAGACAAAAGGGGTGCCGCGAATGGCCATATTGCCCGCCGTCCACTCCAGGAGCTTGTCGCGCCGACCAGTGCGCGTGTCGATGGCATACAGCCGCCCATTTTCACAACCGGCCAGGATGAACTGATTGTTGTTGATTTGCACAACCACTGGCGTCGCAGTGATAGCCGCAGGGAGTTCCTCCGAACCTTGAGCGCTTCCGGCACCCCATAACTCGGTGCCGCTACCGGCATCAAAAGCACGCACTTTTTTGCCCGTGGGGACAATGAAACACGGGCGGTCTCCTGCGATCGCCAAGCTGGCCACTGTGGCCGGTGCGGTCAAGATATCCTTGGACGCCAAGATCGTAGGAACGTGCGGCTTGGGGTCGCCGGGCTTGACCACAATGCATTCCCCGCCCTGCGTGACATACAGCAGTCGCAGTTCTTTATGGATGGTCACTTGGTGGATCCGGCCCAACACGCCACGCTCGATAGACTGCTTCTTTAGTTTGGGTTTGAACTCCCAGGTCTTGTCCAGGGTGCTGTTCAACTGCACCAAGCCGCCCTCGGCCGTGCCGATCCACAACGAGACGCCGTCAAAGTAAGGATCGCCGGCCCACGCCCATTCGAATTTAACCTTGTGGGCGAACTCGCGTTCAAGCAGCACAGTTTTCTCGGCGGACAAGTCGTGGGTTGAAAAACTCAGAGCCTTGTATCCGGCCTTGCGAATCTCAAAGGTCCGGGGTTTCTCGAAATCGTGATACCTGAAGACATTCGCGCCCGTGCGGTTGACCACGCCCTTGAGTTCCCCGTCTAGGTACACTTCGCCCCCATCCACGTTGGGGATGAAGCGCACCGGCCGTTCCATGTTCTTTGGGAATTGAGGCACCCGCTTAAAATTACGCAGAAACTGCTCCTTGAAAAAGTATTCCTCGCCCACGTCCTTGAAGGCCACTTGGCTGGGTTGGGCGGCACGTTCGCGAGTTTCCTCGAATTGCCCGATGCGCGCGGCCACGGATTCGCGCATTTTGCCCGCATTGGACTTCTGTTCTGCAGACGCGAATTCGCGGCTGACGACCTCTTGCAGTATGGCGTGCGCTTCGTAGATATGGTCTTCTCGTATCAGCCGTTCTGCATTAGCTAGGTCGTTGAAGCTGTCTTCTTCGCCCCCTTTCACTTGGCGACGGTAGTTTTCTTGCGCCACGTTATGCAACCGTTCGTAGTTCGACTTCAGTTCAATGGACACGCGGTCAACCTTGAAGAATGGCGACCAACGCTGGCCTATGCGGCTGGCCGTGATCTGTTCCAGAATGGCCTGGTAGCGGTCCTTGGCGTCATGCCAACGGCGTTGGTCTTCGTAGCCCTTGGCATCCTCGGAAAGCGGGCTGACGCGGGCTTCCAGACGCTTAAGTCCCTGCCAGCCGTTGAACTCATAGAGCGCGGCTAGGCCCAGAAGCGCGCTGGCTGCCACCACAACGGCACCGATGACCAACGTACGCTTGGTACGTGCGCGCCGGTCTTCCTGGGTCAGAATGACGCTGGCCAGTTTTTTCCGAAGGTGCGTGAGGCTGGGCATGCACTGCATGGCCTTACGGTAGTTGTCGGCTGCGGCTTTGGTCTGCCCCCCCTTGGCCAGGAAGTCCCCGATGTTTTCGTATTCGCGTGAGGCCGAGGCGCGATCGTTCTCTGCCATGTACAGCGTGCTTAGTTCCTGGCGCAGGTCGATGTTCTGTGGTTCGCAGTCCAGGGCCTTTGCGCATGCAGCGCGAGCTTCGGCGTGCTGTTGGTTGCTTGCATAGGCGCGCATCAGTTCCTGGTACTGGATGATGGCTTCTTTTTTCTGGCCGCGCTTGGCATAGAGGCCGCCCAGGCGGTCGCGCGAAGGCATGTGTTGCGGCAAGCCTTGCAGTATTTTTCGATACAAGGCGATGGCCGCATCCTCGTGATCATTTTTTAGTTCGCCCTCCGCCAGCACACTAAAGTGAATGGCGGCCTTCTCCATCTGGCCGTCAGCGGCCTGCGCCTCTGCCAGCGTGTGCCGCACCTCCGCGTTGTCGCCGCCGATGGCCAGCAGGCGTTCCAGCACCTTGCAGCGGCGGCCCGAGAGGCCTTCGCGCTCCAGCCTTGCGGCGGCCTGGGCCAGCATGTCCTTCGGTGCCGTCGTGATCATCGAATCATGGATGAACCCACCCAGTGCGTTGAGCACTTCGAAGCGGAAGAGGGAAGAATCGGAAATCAGATCCTCCACATCGCGCGCGCCGTCGATGAGACTCAGCACACGCTTCTCGACCGTGCTGGCTTCCAACTGCCCGGAATCGACCGCAGCTCGGGCATCCCGATTGACCGCGTAGACATCCTTAAATGAAGGGATTTGCTTGCGTAACTGGTCCCATTCGTCAACGCGCCGCGCCGCTTCCATAATCAGTCTGGAAATGGGCAGTTTCAGCGCACCGCCAAAAGAGGGTTGTTCGACGAACAGGTCCGGCGGTGCTGGCCCGTCCACGAACTCGAATTGCGCCTGCTCCCACCCGAAGAGGTCGTAGATCTCTTCCTCGATCTGGTGCCGGACAAGCTCATCCACTTGCACCTGCGTGAGCAAACCCAAATCGACCAGGCACGCCCCAAGCGGAGCACGGATTTCGATCTGCCTAGCCAATGCCTGTGCAATCTGCTCCGCAGTGGCCACGCCACGTCCGACCAGAATTTCGCCCAGCAGTAAGGGCTTCTGGCTCCCATGCGAAAGAAACTTGACTTGGCCGTTTTCAAAGAGGATATGCCGTGCGGTACCGCTGGGGGTGAAGATACGCAACGTGCCCGTCTGCTGGTTCGTCGCCAGATTCTGGAACACATCGGCGAGGCTAAAGCTTTCAACGCTACCCTGGAAACCCATAGCACGGGGGCACTCCTGATCAATGGTTGTCCTACCCTAAAGTAACCACAATCCTTGCGCCATGCCAAGAATAGGGAAAGTTCAACGTAGCGTCGGCGACCCAGCCAACCATAGGTTGACGCTCCCTGTCGTGCGGACCTCTCCGCCCTACCCAACTGCACGGTTACTATCTCAAGAATCTCGCCGCCGCTGCGGCGGGGTGAAATCCTCGCTTCGTACGGAAACTTTCAGGAGTAGCAGATCAGCACGTGCGGTCACTTCGGAGTCGCTACACTTGGAGGCAAGGCGGTTTTACCCATGCACTTGGATTGGCGCTCTGGACAGGGCAACTGGCCTGCGACATAACGAAAACCCAAGCGGTGTGCAGGACTTTATTGTACGCAGAAAAAAGGAGCGGCCTTCCGCATGAGCGCCTTAGCTACTCTCCCGAAAAACATGCGCGCGCTGGTCAAGGAAAGGTCCGGCCCGGGGCTGGTGATGCTGGAAGTCCCCGTGCCGCAGCCGGGTCTCAACGACGTGCTCATCCAGATCCACAAGGCCTCCATTTGCGGTACCGATGTTCATATCTACGCCTGGGACGCTTGGGCGCAAAGGACGATCAAGCCGCCGCTGGTCGTGGGCCATGAGTTCTCCGGCACGGTCGCCGCCGTGGGTAGCAACGTGAAGGGCTTCAAGCCGGGCGACATCGTCAGCGGCGAAGGCCATGTGGTCTGCGGCCTGTGTCGCAACTGCATGGCCGGTCGTCGGCACCTTTGCGCGCATACGCAGGGCGTAGGTGTGCAGCGCGACGGGGCCTTCGCCGAATACCTGTGCCTGCCCATGAGCAACGTGTGGTATGCCGACCCCACCATCTCCATGGAACTCCTGGCCTATTTCGATCCGCTGGGCAACGCGACGCACACGGCGCTCAGCTTCGACCTTGTTGGCGAAGATGTGCTCATCACCGGCGCAGGGCCGATCGGGTGTATGGCCACGGCCATCGCACGGCATTGCGGGGCGCGTCACGTGGTGGTCACGGACCTCAATGCGTACCGCCTGAACTTGGCACGTATGCTGGGTGCTACGCGGGCCATCAATCCCCAAGATACGCCGCTGGAATTGGTTCAGAAAGAACTGGGTATGAGCGAAGGCTTTGACGTGGGCCTGGAAATGTCCGGCAGCGCGCAGGCGTTCGAGTCCATGCTGGAAAACATGGCTCACGGCGGGCGCATTGCACTCCTGGGTATCCTGCCCAACCAGGCTGGCGTGGATTGGGACCACGTGATCTTCAAGGGCTTGCACCTCAAGGGCATCTACGGCCGCGAGATGTACGAGACTTGGTACAAGATGACCGCCATGCTCAAGAGTGGCCTCAACGTGCAGCCCGTTTTGACTCACCGTTTTCCCATCTCCGACTATGAGCAAGCCTTCGAGATCATGCGTTCCGGCCTATGCGGGAAGATCGTGATGG
>Ga0114940_10000419_pt1 | contig 21021 bp, 22 predicted proteins | sample ColdCreekSource_FD_87195 | JGI IMG/M metagenome (GOLD analysis project Ga0114940, IMG submission 87195) | Groundwater microbial communities from Cold Creek, Nevada to study Microbial Dark Matter (Phase II) - Cold Creek Source | ecosystem: Environmental > Aquatic > Deep subsurface > Groundwater ... | reverse complement strand
TCACAAAGGACTTGTCCGCATGTAGTCAGAAGTCACAAAGGCTTTAGCCGCATGTAGTCACAAAGGACATTCGTGTGTCCGCATGCAGTTAGAGGTATCTAATTGTATGGCTTTGAAGATTTACATATGGTGACTTCATTTACGCCCACGTCTACTAGAGTTTTTGTTCTAGGAGAAATGCAGGCAAATTGATATAACTGATGATGTTGCTGATCTCTCAAAAAAGATGAAAAATGTAGTCGAAACCGCGATCGTTTCTGCCGATCAGATGAGACAAATTGAATCACAAATCTTCTCTTTAGGGATGCCTGTGGCGGCCTTGATGGAGAAGGCAGGGGGGTTATGTAGTCACAAAATTATGAGTTTGTATCCCCTGGCGACAACTTCCTTAGTGGGAGTCTTAGTGGGGCCAGGACATAACGGTGGAGATGCTTTGGTGATCGCCCGTGAACTTTATTTGGCGGGATATCAGGTTCAGGTATATCGTCCTTTATTGAAGCTCAAAGACTTAACCGCAACCCACGCTGATTATGTGGCAAGTTTGGGAATTACTTTTTATGAAGATATTCAACCATTAAATCAGTGTCAATTAATTATTGATGGTTTATTCGGCTTTGGTTTAACCCGCGACTTGCCAGAGAATATCATTCAGGCGATCGATGTTATCAATAGTTGGTCGCAACCAATCGTCAGCATCGATCTTCCTTCGGGAATCCATACCGATACAGGGGCGGTAATGGGTAGGAGTGTTATAGCGACTCATACTCTCTGTTTAGGCCTGTGGAAAAGGGCGTTTTTTCAGGATCACGCTCTAGAATATTTGGGTCAGAGTAGCAGAATTGACCTTGGTCTGCCACAGCATCACATCTCTTCCGTAATGCCTCCCCCTGAAAAAGTTCAACAGCTTACCCAGGCGATCGCCCTCAGTTTTTTGCCTCTCCCCCGTGCCATCACTACCCATAAATATCGTCAGGGACATTTATTATTGATTTGTGGTTCTAGCACCTATGCAGGGGCAGCTATTGTAGCAGCATTAGGGGCGCGGGCAAGTGGTGTCGGCATGTTATCGGTAGCTGTCCCAGAATCTCTCAAACCACTCTTAGCTAGTCATTTACCAGAGGCTTTAATTGTCGGCTGTCCTGAAAATAAAACAGGAGCGATCGCCTCTTTACCTTTTTCGGCGGCGGATCTGAGTCAGTTTGATGTAGTTGCTTGTGGCCCAGGTTTAACTAGTGATGCGGTATCGGTAGTCACCAAAGTTTTACAGTCAGACTGTTCTCTCCTCCTTGATGCTGACGGGCTAAATATCTTGGCAAAGCAGAAGGTGGTGGAGGTTTTAAACGAACGCACTGCACCGACAATCTTAACCCCCCATCTCAGGGAATTTCAACGATTGTTTCCTGAAATCACCGATTTAGGCGATCGCCTGGGGGCAGTCCAAACCGCAGCCCAAAAAAGTAGCGCCATCATTGTCCTCAAAGGAGCTAAAACGGCGATCGCCAATTCTCAAGGATTGACTTGGTTAATTACTGAAAGTACCCCTGCTTTAGCCAGAGGTGGCAGCGGAGACGTATTAACAGGGTTAACGGCGGGATTAGCCGCCCAAAATAATAGAATTGAAGACAGTAGTTTATTTAATGCTGTTGCTACTGCCGTCTGGTGGCACGCTCAAGCAGGAATTAAAGCTGCCCAGGAACGTACTGAATTAGGAGTAGATGCGACGACTTTAGCTGGATATTTAATTCCCACGATGTCGTTGCTGATTAGGTAATAATGATGTTTAAATCTCTGTTAGTTAGTTCTCTTCTGCTCATTAGTCAGTCGTCTAACACTGAATTTGTGCAGTTAAAAGCCCAGCTTGAAAGTTATGGGTTCGAGGTAAAGATTGCTATTCCTCCAGATTTTAAGCTGCCCAAACAGCGGAGTAGTTTAAATCACATTGACAGAAAACCCTATGGTTTATTACATTCCCAGAGTAAGTCAATTTGGATTAATCCCATTGTGTTTGAACTCGTTATCAGTAAGGCGACGCTGATTCATGAAGCTGTTCATGCTGCCCAATATTGTGCTGGGAAGGGTGAGCTTAAAGCGATCGCTTTAGACCTTGAACCAATTCCCCAAGCCCTACCCTATTTTAAGCGGTACGTTGATACCCAGCGACAAGATTTAGAACGAGAAGCTTATACTGTGCAGTCTCAGCCCAACAGTTATGAACTGGCTCGCTCATTGCTCCATCAACATTGTCAGAAATGATTAACTCTTGAACCTTGATCGATATGTTAGTCTGTGGCTGATGATATTTAGGTCGCCTTGATAAAATATATGTCTTGGTTAAGCAAAAAAAAAGCAGTTTTACAGTTAGTAATTAGCCTCTTAGTTATAGCCCTACAAAACTTAAGCTATCAAAGAATATCTCTGGCAGCCGATGTTAAGGTAAATTCGCCGATGCTAATTCCTGATACAGAAGATGGCAGAATATATCGTCGGATTGTCAACGATGCTGATCGCCATAGTTTACCCCAGGAATCAATGGGGAAGATTATGCAAACTGTAGCAGAACAGTTCTTAGGCTCAGAGTATCGAGCAGGTTTACTAGACCAGGAAGCCCAAGAAACGTTAGTGATCTCTTTAAAACAGTTCGATTGTTTTTTATTTGTCGAGACGGTATTGGCGATCGCGAGTAATATTAAACAGCAAGATTATAATTACCAAGCCTTTACCCATAAGATCGAAGACCAACGCTATTGGCAGGGAAAAATGAACGGATATTGTAGCCGTTTACATTATTTTTCAGATTGGATCGATGACAATGCTAAAAGAGGTAATATTCAGAATATTACCCAGCAATTGGGTGGAATTGATACCGTCAAAAAAATTAATTTTATGACCACCCATCGCAGTAGTTATCCCAATCTAGCTCAAGGAGATTTAAACTTCCAATGTATTGCCAGAGTAGAGGACAGCTTATCCCAAAACTTCAACTACATTCCTACCAAAAATATTCGACAGACCTATTCACAATTGCAACCTGGAGATCTAATTGGCGTAGCGACGGATATCCCAGGCTTAGACTTTACCCATACAGGTTTGGTTTTTCAACAGCCTAATGGTGATATGGGCTTAATTCATGCTTCTCCTGCGGGAAAAGTAGTAATTGCTCAAGATTTGCAAACCTATATAAGCAAGGTCGAAAATGCGATCGGCATTGTTGTCACTAGGGCGCAAGAGCCAAAATCACCCAGGTTATGATAGTTCATATTAAGGGTTTTATTTAGCTATCCTTAACTTATACTACCCAAAAAATCGTTTTGTGTTCTAATAGCAAGGAAGTCCGCACTAAAAATTGAACTGTGAAGGGAAAAATCTTAGGCTCTCGTTATCAAGTTCTAGAATATGTCGCTGAAGGCGGGTTTGGCAAAACATACCTAGCGGAAGACACTCAGCTTCCAGGAAAAGATCTCTGTATCGTTAAGCAACTCGCTCCTCGCTTTACCGAGCCACAACTCCTGGAGATCGCTCGACGCTTATTTAAAACAGAAGCTACTGCACTCCATAGTTTGGGTCATCATCCCCAAATTCCAGAGCTTTTAGCCTACTTTGAAGAAGCAGAAAAGTTCTATCTGGTACAGCAATATATTGCTGGTCAAACCTTAGACCAAAAGCTAATTCCGAAGCAGCCTTGGTCAGCAGGGCAAGTAGTAGAGTTATTAAGGGATTGCCTAAATATTTTGCACTTTATCCATGACCAGGGAGTAATTCATCGCGATCTTAAACCCGCTAATTTAATTCTGCGGGATGCTGACCATAAAATTGTTTTAGTAGACTTCGGGACGGTAAAAAACATTCTTCAGGGTCAAGGGGGTCTGGAGCAATTGACCGTAGCGGTAGGAACTCAGGGTTATATGCCCATTGAACAAGCGAGGGGGAAACCTCGTTCGACCAGCGATCTATATGCTCTTGGTATCATTGGTATTCAGGCCCTTACGGGGGTCAAACCCTTGGAACTAGAAGAAGACGAGAATGGTGAAATTATCTGGTCTCCTTTAGCTAATGCCCAACCTGAGTTGATTGAGATCTTAACTAAAATGACACGGTATAACTATCTGGAACGCTACCCCTCGGCACAATCAGTCTTAGATGCCTTAGATAGTTGCTCCGATACTCTATTACCCCAGGCAGTACAAGGGATGAGGACTTCTAACTTCTCAAGCTCCTCTGATCAATCAATGCTCTCAACTCCCTTAAGGGAGTATCCCAGCCAGGTGCAACCAAACCCCAATGAACACCTCAATGAAGATCCCAACGCTCTACCTGGTGTCCGTTCCGTAGGAATAGTTAACCATCCGCCCTCTCGATTGGTTCAACCCCAAGCAACTCAACAGAAACTGGGGCAAAAAGCAAAAATAGCATTAATGGCAATAGTGATTGCTGGTGGTGTCTATCTCTCTCTCAAACAATTATTCCCCCAGCCAGCCTCGGATACTTCTCCTTCTGAAGCAACCTCTGGTGCGATCAAACAATAATCTTGTTGTTCTAGATATCCCTCTTGAGCTGCAATCTTCAAGACAAAGTTAAAATTAGTAGGTGTAAAGTTAGCGATTATCAACACTTGATGCTAAATTCACCGTGTCGGCATTATTTCGCCGTTATTTTGCCGTCAATTTCAGCATTTACGTAACTAGAGGACATTAGTATGGTTGGTCAAATTTCTAATTCAGAGGTAAATACTACACAGGTGGAGTCAGAATTGATCGAAGAGAATTCTAGCCATCAAGAAGTGATTGAAACTGTGATTTCTACTCTCGATCAGGATAATACCGCGATGGTAAGTCACACTAGTGAGGGTAGTACTTGGAAGTTTACTTATGGCAGCGTCGAAGTTTTTGCACAACTTACAGGGGAAAGTGAAAACGATCTCTTAACGGTTTGGTCAAGCTTATTGCATCTTCCCGCTCGTGATGAACCTGGGTTAATGCGTCGCTTGCTGGAGATGAATTGGACTGGCACTTTTGAAACCTGCTTTAGTATTCATGATGGCAAAGTGATGATTTCCGCTCAACGTACCGTGGCGGATATGTATCCTGGAGAAATTTCTCGCTTAATTACTCTGGTGGCAAACCTAGCGGACGATAATGATGATCTGTTGAAGGAAGAGTTTGGTGCCTCGTAGGTTTTGACTATCGATTTTGAGTAAAGGGCTTCTTACTTAAATTATTTTGTTGGGCTAAAAGCTAGTAGCTAAAAGCTTTTAAAGATAATAGGAGAAATGTAAAGAAAAATACCAGGATCTCCGTCAAGCTAATTAGTCTTTGCGACACTAAATAGAAGCCTTTTAGGTGAAAAAAACCAACAGCGAAATATCTAGAGTTTGAATTAAATGGAATTAGCAGCGAGAGCAAATTACGTATCGACTTCTATCACTCTGGCAATTGCCGCAAAAGCAAAGGAGATGAAAGCCGAGGGAATTGATGTTTGTAGCTTTAGTGCTGGAGAGCCTGATTTTCCGACTCCTCAGCATATTTGTGAGGCTGCTAAAACTGCCCTGGATGAAGGAAAAACTCGCTACGGTGCTGCTGCGGGAGAGTTAAAATTACGAGCAGCGATCGCCAAAAAACTACGGCAAGACAATCTTCTGCCCTATGAACCTGAGAATATCATTGTCAGCAATGGTGGCAAATTTTCTTTATATAACCTGATGCAAGTCTTGATTGATCAGGGGGACGAGGTGATTATTCCTGCTCCCTATTGGTTGAGTTATCCCGAAATGGTCAAGCTGGCGGAGGGGACTCCCGTGATTGTTGATACCTCAAGGGAGAATAACTATAAAATTACTCCCCAACAGCTAGAACAGGCGATTACCCCTAAAACCAAGCTGTTTGTCCTCAATTCCCCCTCTAATCCCACGGGAATGGTCTACACTCCTGACGAAATCCGCGCCTTAGCCAAGGTAATTGTGGAACGAGACATCTTAGTCGTCTCCGATGAGATCTACGAGAAAATTCTCTACGATGACGTAGAACATCTCAGTATCGGTTCGATAGACGAAGCAATATTTGCCCGTACTATTGTCAGCAGTGGTTTTGCTAAAAGTCATTCCATGACAGGGTGGCGGATTGGCTATACCGCAGCCCCCCTAGAAATTATTCAGGCTATGACCAGGATTCAAAGCCACAGTACCTCTAATGTCTGTACTTTTGCCCAATATGGTGCGATCGCCGCTTTAGAATCATCTCAAGCCTGTGTCCAAGAAATGCTCCAGGCTTTTGCTCAACGTCGCAATTACATGTATCAGGCAATCAACGAGATTCCTCAGTTAAGCTGTCCTAAACCTGATGGTGCTTTTTATCTTTTCGTCGATATCTCCCAAACGGGTAAACGATCCCTCGCTTTTTGCGAAGAACTATTAAAAACTAAACAGGTGGCTGCGGTTCCTGGAATCGCTTTTGGTACCGATACTTGTATCCGCTTTTCCTACGCTACCGACATGAATACGATCAAAAAAGGTGTCAAAAGACTGGCAGAATTTGTGGATCAGTAATTAAACTTCTTAAAAATTCTTCATCATCATGATAAAAATTTACTAATCTTTAACATATGATGGGTAACTTAAATATAATGAGCATTTTTGCTTATAATCAGTACAGGGTTTGTTACGTATCTTAGTTTTTTGTGTTAAGCAGAATTACACGATCGTTTTATTACCAAAAATAAATATCAATCATATTTTAAGATGCCAAGAATACTTGTAATTGACGACGATCCCGCAATATCTGAACTAGTTTCGATCAATCTAGAAATGGCTGGCTATGATGTCAATCAAGCTGAGGATGGCATCAAAGGACAGGCTTTAGCGGTGCAGCTACAGCCAGATTTAATTATGCTCGATCTCATGCTACCGAAAGTTGATGGGTTTACCGTGTGCCAAAGATTGCGTCGCGACGATCGCACGTCTGATATTCCAGTTTTAATGTTAAGTGCTTTGGGACAAACCCAGGATAAAGTAGAAGGCTTCAACGCGGGTGCTGATGATTATCTCACCAAGCCTTTTGAAGTCGAGGAAATGTTAGCTAGGGTTAGAGCTTTGCTCCGCCGTACCGATCGCATTCCTCAAGCTGCCAAACATTCCGAAATTCTTAACTTTGGGCCGTTGACTCTGATTCCAGAACGTTTTGAGGCGATCTGGTTTGAAAGAACAGTTAAATTAACTCATCTAGAGTTTGAACTGCTCCACTGCCTCTTGCAGCGTCATGGTCAAACCGTTGCCCCACCAGAGATCCTCAAAGAAGTATGGGGTTACGATCCTGATGATGATATTGAAACTATTCGGGTTCATATTCGCCATCTAAGAACTAAGTTAGAACCAGATCCTCGTCATCCCAACTATATTAAAACTGTTTACGGTGCAGGATATTGTCTGGAACTCCCCAGCGCTGAACAGATGTTAGTCCAGGAAGATAAAGTTACAGCTTAATAAGTAGTCACGCAAAATTAATTACCTAGTTAAGATCGGGAAAAGCGATTCAGCGCGTCCTAAAGGATACCGCTCCGCATATTGCGGGGGTTTCCCCCCGTTAAAGCGACTGAATCAAGAAAAGCAAGTCAAGTGTGTAATTAATTTTGTTTAGGTACTTATCAGAATCATCAAAGAGTTTTTTGTGGTTCGACACATTCACTTGGGGTCGGGAATTGTCCAAGCCCTGGTTTTGTGCTGAGGTATACCCTGTTACGGGAATCAAGAAAGTTTTAAATTATCGTGTATTTAGATACTAATACCTATGCTTTGTCAATATATTTCTGTAATAATGCCAACATTCGTAATCTTTGTTGACTTTGTTGACTCAGAGTGAAACGAAAAACTAATCTTTATGGAACACAGCCACTAAGAGTTATGGGATTAATACTAGGTGTGAGTGTTAAGACGATTGAATCTATCCAGGGTGGAATGGCAGAATTTTATACCCCCCAATCTAGCAACGAAACGATGGTGGTAAAAGTCCCAAGTAATAGCGTTGATGACCTTTTTGTCCATAAACAGCAGACAGATCAGCTGTTAGTAGTTAAAGGTAGTTTTGTGCTGGTAGTTCTATATAACCGTCAGTATCAATATATTCCGCTGACAGAAGAATTGCCTCAGGTAGTGACTATCCCCAGAGGGATTTTACATGGTTCAATTAATTTTAGCGATCGCGATTGTCTTTTAGTCAATGCAGTATTGCGTCATGGAGAGACTAATCTGCGGGATTATCAGCCAGTAGCCAGACCTTTTCCCTATGATCTCGAGCAAGCCAAACGCAGTTGGCAGGAAATAACAGCAGCAATTGTGGTTTAATCAAAAAAGTCAGAAAGTAGGATGGGTTAGACGGAGACAATCCTGACTTTGTTTTGAAACTAACAATCCGTCGTAACCCATCAATTATTCAAGTCAGAAGCCAGAAAGTAGGATGGGTTAGACGGAGACAATCTTGACTTTATTTTGAAACTAACAATCCGTCGTAACCCATCAATTATTTCAGTCAGAAGCCAGTACCATTAGCATCAACACCAATCAATTGATCCAGTTGAGATTCCGAAAGGGGATCGCCGCCAAGGTTCTCATACTGTTGAATTGCTGCGCTAGCAAAAGGAGCATTGTAACTAGTCCCTACTTCATTGGTGATCCAATCATTACGACGGTCATTATGGGAGAAGTCATCCACTTTTCCAGGGCCACCCACTACCGCACCATAGAGCAGATGATCATTAGGGCGATCGCTGCCATCTAAAGGAGCAGTATCCGCCGAACCACGATGGTGTGTGCGTTGAGCATATTTATCTCCAAAACCAACTACATAGCTAAACTTGGCAGGATTGTCTCCCAACACATAGTCCATCTGCTTGTGAGCAAAATCACTGTACTTAGAATTAGCTTCCACCTTGTCGTTGTACCATTCCGCAGCAAAGGCAGCAGACAGATTGAGGGGGACAGAAGCCCAGTTAGCACGGTGAGCAAAACCGCCACTAGTGTATTTAACACTACCTCGTCCTTCAACCCAAGTATCGAGCCAATTTTTGGTCTGTTGCTTAAAGAAAGGATCGCTGCTGTCTTTAGCTAACAATGCAGCAGCAGCATAGGAATGATTATCCGTAGCATAAGACCAATCACCTAGGCTACCAACGTTGTTCTTAAAGTAAGTTTCTGCTTTAGTTAGATACTTGCTGTTGCCTGTAGCACGATAGAGCCAAGCACCACCTAGAGTAAGCTCATCATTATAGCCACTCCAGCTAGTGTAAAAAGGAGAAGCTTGGGGTACAGAGTCGGAATACTTGCCTTTATAGGTTTCGGCAAACTCATAAAGCGCCTCAGCATTTTTAATCAACTCATCAGCATAGGCATCATCTGTACCACGGAATAGCACCGCCGCCGAAGCAAGAGCCGAAGCAGTCCCCGCAGCAGCGTCAGAACCTGGATGTTTGCGATCAATGGCGAAGGAAGGACGAGCCGTTTTGCTGGCAATCTCTTCAGGAGATACCCAGTAATTATGGTCGGTTTTATCTCCTACCTGAACCCAAAGACGTTCAGTTTTCCCTGAACTATCCATTTCATGGGCTTTCAAGAACCAGTCGGTTCCCCACTTGACCGCTTCCATGAGTTCATCCAGTTGTCCTGATTGAGCATAAGCTGCTTTGTAATCTGCCCCACCCCATGCCAGCATGGTATTACTAAAGGCCATTGGTTGAATGAATTTGATGTGATCTCCTGCGTCGAAATAGCCTCCTGCTAAGTCTCTACCGACATCCTTCCCGTCGTTAGTAGTGGAATCCGAGCGCCATTCTATACGGTTATCCTTGGGTAAAGCGCCAGAACGATTGGCTTCAAAGAAGAGGAAGTTTTTCTGTAATGCTTCGCCGTAAGAGAATTTTCCTCTTTGTCCCACTGGTTGACCAGGGGAATTAGGAATATTGCCAGGAGAACCAGGTGTATTAACAGGTTCAGGATTTACTACAACTACTGAGTCACCAAAGACTGGTTTTAGAGCTTGTTTTCCGCCATCATCGATCACGAAGATTGGTTTAATCGCCTGTCCCGATTTTAGATTGACCTGATCGTTTTGTCCTTGAATGGTGTAGTTACCATTGCCTTTGTCCATTAGGTCTACACCGTAAGCAGCCTTAATCTTGTAGGGCAGATTAAAATCTACTTTCCAGTTGTCAGCATTAGATTCGGCCTTGAGTCCGACTTCTAATTTGTAGCCACCGTTCCAATCTTCGATGATGGATGGTGTGGCACTGATTTTGCTACTTCCCAGGGTTTCAGTTAGCCCCGAACTACCAGTAACATTTAGTTTCAAGGCTTGTTTTCCACCGTCATCGATCACGAAGAGCGGTTTAATGGCTTGTCCTGAGACGAGATTTACCTGGTCGTTTTGTCCCTTGATTGTATAGTTGCCATTACCTTTGTCCATTAAATCTACACCGTAAGCAGCTTTAATCTTATAAGGTAGATTAAAATCTAGTTGCCAATCCTTAGTATTAGATTTAGCAGAGAGGTCCAAGGCTAATTTATATCCCCCTTGCCAATCTTCGACAATTTGACTATTGGCATCAATTACTGAACTCGACTTAATATAGTTGACTGGAGAATCAGCAAATACAAATTGTGCTGCTACAGGAGCAGAGCCTGAGCTACTACCTTCATCTACAATGAGAATAATTTCAGCTTGATTACCTGTAACCATCGATTTATTCCAGCCAGCCCCAGTAAGATAAGTTTTACCCCCTTCCTGATTTAATTCAGCACCATAAATCTGGTCGATTTTATAGTCAGTGGGAAGATTGATGCCAATTTTCCAATTCTCGGCATTACTTAAGGCTTCCAAGTTAATTGCTATTCTGTGTCTGCTACCCCAATCATCGGTGATTGTAGACTTAAGATTAAAAGTTTTTTGATTAACTAAGACTTTATTCTGATTCATTACTATTTAAGCGAGTTCGTATGTTTGAATGGGAAACACAGTAACAAGAGGGAAAAACGCGATCGCGCCTTTATTTACTCTTTATTTACCAATGAACTAACTTTATCTCGGCTTTATATGGGGGGAGTGTGAGATGAACAACCACAGTCAGGTGATAATAATCACAACTACCAACTACCTAATTTTTAGATCCCGTTGAGTATCTAGCCACTGCTGCAAGATGATTTCTGCTGCGCGTTGGTCAATTGCCCCTTTGTTGCGGGTCGAAAAACGATTTTGGGCTTTTAGCTGTGCTTCTGCCTCTACAGAGGTCAAGCGCTCGTCTACATACTCAAAAGGTAGCTGGAGAGTTCGCGAGATTTTGTCAGCAAATTTTTGTACTTGTTTGGCTTGAGAACCTAATGTGCCATCGAGACAGTAGGGCAAACCAATCACTAGGATCTCTACTTCTCTTTCTGCCACAATCACTTTTAACTGCCGTAAATCTTCTGCCCAAGAAGTTCGATAAATTGTGGTTAAACCCGTGGCAATTAGACCAGTGCCATCACAACCTGCCACCCCCATACGTTTTTTGCCTACGTCTAGCCCCAAAGCAGCGACTCTTTTCATGTTAGTGGATATTATTAAACGGAGCTTTCACAATATTGTGCCAATAAATATTGTTCGTTCATAATTATCTCCTGTCAGGGCGAATAATACTCCCCCTGAATAGATGTAATGATAACCTGATTGCAGTTATTGATACTTCAGATATACTACTTGTAGTTTCTATGACAGTCGCGATCGCTCTAGCAATCACCCACAACCTTGGTAGTGCGAGGCACACCCCACACTTGATTTTATTTTAGTTATCACGACAACAATATAAAATTACCGTTTAATAGATGGGTTAAAGCCCCGTCATGCGCGGACGATTCAGAGGCTTTTGTCCTAAAGGATACCGCTTCGCATATGCTAGAATAGTTACGTCTTTGGTAAAGTTTTTGGTGTGATCACGGTTGCTGTGCCACCTCACTACACCAGTCAAAATTGCTCCAACTGTGGCAAAGTTGTTAAAAAATCTCTCAGTGTCAGGACTCATATTTGTCATCATTGTGGGCATAGGCAAGATAGAGATTGGAATGCTGCTCGAAACATTTTAGAAAAAGGATTAAGTACGGTGGGACACATCGGAACTCACGCCAGTACTGCGGACGGGTTTCCCGCCACAGGTAACTGGCGGTACGCCTCTGGAGACATCGACCTCTGTTTGGGTGGGGAAACTCCTCCAAGTAAGTCGGGTCGTGGAAAGAGGAAGCCCAAAAAGCAATCTTTGGAATCCCCATGCCGTGATAGCTGGGGAGGATGTCAAAAACCGAACACACCATCCCAAAATGAAACTCGAATACATCCGTGATGGCGATAAAATTTACCGCCAATCCTTCGCTATTATTCGTTCTGAAGCTAATTTATCGACTCTTGCCCCAGATTTAGCACAGGTTGCCGTGCGCCTGATTCATGCCTGTGGGATGACAGATATTGTGGGGGATATACAGGCTTCACTCACTGCTGTAACTGTTGCTAGAAAAGCATTAGCAGCAGGTGCAAAAATCTTGTGCGATTCACAAATGGTAGCTAATGGGATTACTCGCAGTCGTTTACCAACAGAAAATCAGATAATTTGTACTCTCAAAGATCCTCAAGTGCCAGAAATTGCCCGTCAAATTGGTAATACGCGCTCGGCAGCAGCTTTAGAACTTTGGCAGGAAGATTTAGAAGGTGCTGTTGTCGCGATCGGTAATGCACCTACAGCCCTATTTTATCTGTTGGAAATGTTAGATGCAGGTGCGCCTAAACCAGCAATAATTCTGGGATTTCCCGTGGGTTTTGTGGGGGCAGCAGAATCAAAAACTGCCCTTGCAGCAGACAGTCGGGGTATCCCTTTTATTACTTTACATGGTCGGCGCGGTGGCAGCGCGATCGCCGTCGCCGCAGTTAATGCTTTAGCAATGGAGAGAGAAATATGATGGAATCAAGCGGTAATCTTTATGGCTTGGGTATTGGCCCTGGCGATCCAGAATTAATTACAGTGAAAGCTTTACGACTGTTGCGATCGGCTGCTGTAGTTGCCTATTCCATTTCAGATAAAAATAAACAGGGTTTGGCGCGATCGATTGTCTTGGAATATATCAAACCAGAACAAATTCAAGTTCCTCTCTATTTTCCGTTTAAGTTAGAACAATCATCTCAACCATACTACGATATAGCAGCGGAAACTCTTGCTCAACATTTGAGTGACGGACAAGATGTCGTCGTGCTTTGCGAAGGCGATCCCTTTTTCTATGGGACGTTTATGTACATTTACAATCGCTTATCTCCTAGATTTCCGACAGAAGTAGTACCTGGAATTTCCTCAGTGATGGCAAGTGCTGCTGCGTTGGGAATGCCTTTAACCTATCGCAACGATGTTTATATGGTGCTATCTTCGATTTTGCCAGCCGAGGTATTAAAAGCAAAACTAGCAGTCGCCGATGCTGCTGTATTTATCAAGCTGGGAAGGCATTTTGAGAAAGTAGTAGGTGTACTGAAGGAATTAGGATTATACGATCGGGCAAAGTATATAGAAAAAGCTACTACCCTCAATCAAAGAATTGTAGCCATTGAAACTGTAGATCCAGCACAAGTTCCTTATTTTTCCCTGATTGTAGTACCGAGTCAGTGGCAAGCTGAGGAATAAAGCTCAAATTAACAAGCGATCGCGATATCATTCAGCTTTGAAATCAGATTAAGCGAAATTTGAAATAGAGACATATGCCCAAAAAGATCAAAGAACTAAAAAAAAATACTTCAAAAAATAGTAAAGATAATGATTATTTAATTTATAAAGTGCCAGAAGTTTGGTTGTTTAAAAGCGATCGCGTTACAGTTTATAGCTTACAAAACGATCGTTACATAGTTAATAATCGCAGTTGTTATTTTCCTGACTTCGATATTTTACAGTTAATTGCAGATTGTTTTGAGGTTGGTAGTAAGGCGATCGCCTTAATCCGCTTGAGATACTTTTGGGAAAATCGCCTCGCTGATGGTTCGTCTAGCCACTGGAACTGACAAGACAACCGAAGTTGTGACTGTGGCGTAAGGGATAAAGCGATCTACCAATTGCTCCAAGTGGCTGACTGATATAACGGCTACCTTGACTAGATAATGGTCACTGCCTGTCACACGGTAGCAAGCTTCAACCTCTGGAGATTCTTGGAGCAGCGATCGAATCTGATCGCATCGATGACCAAAAGACTTGATAGTGATGAATGCGGCGATCGGTAATCCCAGTTTTTCTAGATTTAATTCTGCTCGATAGCGAGTAATAATCCCAGATTCCTCCAATCGGTGGACTCGTTCCGTGACGGCGGGTGAAGACAGACCCACCCGTTGTCCCAATTCTTTGTAAGGGATACGAGCATCCTCTTGCAGAATTGTGAGGATCTGCCAACTGGTTTCATCGAGTAATTTTTGGGTATTGGGAATCATGTATTTGAACCTGATAAGGTGAAACTTGTAAAATACCTTTTTATTTTAGGTGTTTAAGTTAAAATACCTGCTTCTTTCTATTCATACAAGCAAGAAAACTTTATATACTGAGAACATTGAAAGGATTGGAGTTATCCATCAATGCCGACCCACACTGAAATCGCGGTTCGCCCACTGACATCATTTTTAGGGGCTGAAATTAAGGGAGTTAATGCTTCAAGAGCAATCTCGACGGATATACTTACCCAACTCAATGAGGTACTTATTGAGTCTCAGCTACTTGTTCTACGCAATCAAACCTTAACAGTTGAACAACAGATTGCCTTTAGTGCCAATTTTGGCGAACTAGAGCAATTTAGTCCTCATCCCCATTACCCGCAGCATCGTGAGATCTTCCCAGTCTCCAATCGAGAAGAAGATGGCTATTTGAATGTCGGTCACTACTGGCATCATGATGGCTCGTTTCTAGAAACGCCGACCCATCTATCGCTATTTTACTTTCTGAAAGCACCACTTAAGGACGGAGATTTTCTGTTTACCAATATGTATCTCGCCTACGAAACGCTGCCAGAACCACTCAAGCAGCAAGTGGAATCGCTAGAAACGATCCATCGCAATGGAGTGGTGCATTCTTTGGTGCGATCGCATCCTATTGCAGGACGTAAAGCCCTCTACATCAACATGGGATTGACCGTTGGTATTGTTGGGCTTTCCCATGAGGAAAGTATCTGGCTGATTCGAGATTTGAATCGTCATCTAAATCGTTCAGAGTTTGTGTATCGGCACAAGCTGCAAGTGGGAGATTTGATTATTTGTGACAACGCTTCTGTTGCTCATTTTGCTACCTATGCAGATCCTCAATATCCCCAACTCCAGCGTCGGACAACTGTTTGCGGAACCGTTGTGTTTTAGGAATTGATTATGTCTCAATCTGTTATCAATCAGCGATATGCGCTGATGAGTTTAAGTCGTTTTGAAGCCTTTAGCGATGGTGTATTTGCGATCGCCGCCACGCTTTTGGCACTAGAAATTCGGGTTGCCGATCTGTCGAATGCTACATCTCAAAAAGCTTGGCATGAGTTGCTACATCTTTTTCCCCATGTCATTAGCTATGCCACTAGCTTCATTGTAATTGGTGTAATCTGGCTGAATCACCATGCGTTATTCCATAGGGAAAAGGTTAGTGAATCTTGATGAAACCTCAAACCTCTTGGCTGATGGCGATCATCTCAAATCAGTTACTTCCGACATATCAACCCAAGTCGAAGTTGAGTTATGGAGAATTAATGCGATCGCTGTGGGAATTAGTCAAGTCTCAGCCTGTCTTACGGGAAGCCAGCTTAATCCAAGCAATGTTGTTTGGCGCATTTAGCGTATTTTGGTCAACGCTGGCATTTTTACTGACCCGTCCACCCTATTCCTATGGTAGTCAGGCGGTTGGCTTATTTGGTTTAGTGGGCATCGCTGGAATTCTGGTAGCTCCCTTATTGGGAAAAATCACCGACCGAGGAACCTCGAAAACCCTCCGTTCAATCGTTGGAATAGCTATTTTTGGGGCGATCGCAGCTTACTGGATTTTCTGGCAATTCGGTACTCAACTTTGGGGCTTGATTCTCGGCAGTATTTTGTTGAATCTGAGTAGCCAAGGCGGGCTGATTGCTAATCAAGTCAAAATTTACAGCCTTGTTCCTACTGCTCGTAGTCGTCTCAATACCGTATTCATGGTGGCAACATTTCTCGGTGCATCGCTCGGATCAGTCGTTGGCACCTACGGTTGGAACTTGATGAAATGGACGGGGGTTTGCATCGCTGGACTCTTATTGATCGCAGTTGCAGCGATTCGGTTTTGGCTGCCCAGAACCAAGCAAAATCCAGGCTAATTTGCGATTCAAACACTGTAACTTAATTTTTAGGACAAAATCCATGACCGATCTCAAATTGCTTTCTCCCGCGACTCTCGGTGCTTTAGAACTTCCTAATCGTATGATTATGGCACCGCTGACCCGCTGCCGTGCAGGTGAGGGATATATCCCTCAGCCGATTAATGCAACTTATTACGGACAAAGGGCATCGGCTGGACTGATTATCAGCGAGGCAACTCAAGTCGCTCGTAATGGCATCGGCTACCCAAATACACCTGGAATTTATACGTCAGAACAAGTGGCAGGATGGCAGCAAGTCACTAATGCTGTCCATGCTCAAGGCGGACGCATCTTTCTTCAACTGTGGCACGCTGGACGAGTTGCCCATCCCTCACTATTGCCTAAAGGGGAAATCCCGATCGCCCCCAGTGCGATTGCAGCAAACTGTATGGCAGATACTGCTGAAGGACAATACCCCCACGTTACGCCCAGAGCATTAGCGTTAGCAGAAATTTCAGAGATTGTAAAACAGTTTCAGCAGGGTGCAAAAAATGCGATCATGGCTGGATTTGATGGGGTTGAAATTCACAGTGCGAATGGATATCTGCTCGACCAATTTCTGCAAGATGGCTCAAATCGGCGATCAGATGAATACGGCGGATCTGTTGAAAATCGGGCGCGACTGTTGTTAGAAGTTGTTAAAGCAGTGGTTGACATTTGGGGACAAGGAAAAGTGGGAGTTCGACTATCACCAAGCAGTACTTTTAACGACATGCAGGATTCAAACCCAACTGCGACCTTCAGCTATGTTGCAAATGCATTGAATCAGTTTGGGCTAGCTTATCTCCATGCGATCGAACCACGCATTCAAGGAAATATCACCATTGCCGAAACTGGTAAGGGTCTAGGTGCAAGGTTTTTTCGTTCCATTTTTCAAGGCTCAATCGTTACAGCAGGTGGCTACACCTGTGAAATGGGCGAAGCTGCTCTGCAAGAGGATAGTGCTGACTTTGTTGCCTATGGTCGCCTGTTCTTGGCAAATCCAGATTTACCGAAACGCTTTGCCCTTAATGCAGCACTGAATCGGTACGATAGGAATACGTTCTATAGCAGTGGCGAAAAAGGATACACTGATTACCCCGCGATCTAGTTTCTTCGTCAGTGAGTTACAAAGTATCGTATTCACTGCATAAATTCGCAGAACACGGGCCATAACAAGTCGATGAAGCGGACGGTTGAGATATCTTGGTGTAGCTGCAAAGGTTGTCTGCCGCCGCTGACTAGGAACGTTAAAAATATTTTTATTTTATCCTAGCACGCAATTTAGGCAGAAAAGGACAATTTACCGCCATCAAAGCCCTTGATCGCTTGAAGTCTGAAGATGCTGATATGCGTACCGTTATTTTAGTTGGGTCGAGCCAAACGCGGATAATATCCCGTCAAGATGGAAATCCTTGGGTTTACACCCCAAGACGATATCAGGATGATATTTAACCTTATAAGCTTTTGATAAAAAAAGGCGGATGTAAATGCGAGTTTTAATTTTGGGTGGAACTAGCGATGCTTCTCAATTAGCGGTTAAAGCTTCAGCTATTTCTGGGCTAGAAGTTATCACTTCTCTAGCGGGAAGAACTCGTCAACCAAGCAAAATAGACACGCCAACGAGAATAGGTGGTTTTGGAGGAATAGAAGGCTTAGTTAATTACTTACAAAATAACGCGATCGCCTTGCTCATTGACGCAACTCATCCTTTTGCAGCTCAAATTTCTTTCAACGCAGCAACAGCAGCTAAACTTTGTAACCTTCCCCATATAATGTTGGTGCGTCCAGAATGGAAACCTGTTAATGGCGATCGCTGGATTGAAGTAGAAAGTCTTAAAGTTGCTGCGGATTTAATTCCAAGCTTGGCAAAGCGGGTCTTTTTGACTATTGGTAGACAAGAACTATCTACTTTTACTCATTTAGAAGATATCTGGTTTTTGATGCGAATGATCGACTCTCCAGAAGCGGATACACCAGTTCCTAACGGACAATTGTTACTCAAAAGAGGCCCTTTTTCTTTAGCAGATGAACGAAAGTTGTTAATCAAATATCAGATTCAGGTAATTATTAGTAAAAATAGTGGTGGTGATGCTACCTATGCCAAGATTGTTGCTGCTAGAGAACTAGGTTTACCTGTGGTGATGGTGAAACGTCCAGTTATGCCAGAAAGCGACCGTGTTATCGATGTGGAAGGGGCATTAGAGTGGTTATATCCATTAGTGTCAATAGTTTAAAAAGAATAGATACATCAGTTAGGGAAAAAAATCCGTAATTATATCGGTGTAAATTGGCGAACAAACCCTCCATACTAACGGGATACTTCCCTAATTTGTAATTGTTTTCCAGGAGTTGAGAGTGAATCGCCCAGGCAAAAAGTCTTTTTTAAGTAGAGCTAAAGGTATTAAGGTTAACCCCAAATCTAAGCCAAAGGCTCAAGGTAATGCTGCCACAGCTAAAGTCCCCCTCAAGTCAAAGCGAGTCAAACCTAACGCGATCGCTAATATTAGTTCTCGATTAAAACAGAATTCAACTACTAAATCTGCTTCTAAGACTGGTTCTAATAATCGTAGTCCAAAAAAGATTGTCCACAGCCCAATAACAAAATCCCAAAAAACCCTCAGATTAGCTACCTACGTTATTACTATTACCATCGGACTGAGTACTATTTTTGGCTCATTGGTATCGATGGCAAGTTCTTTTCAGGCTACTGCTACTCAATCAAAACCTGTGGCTAATACCGCCAAAGTAGCAGTAAATCGTGACCACAAGGCTAAATTAGATAGTCTATTAGCGATCGCTTCCTTGGGTAAGGAAATTACTCCCCTCAAGTCTCAATTGGAACAATTAGCCCTTCAGTATCCTGATCTACAACCACAAGTGTTTCTCGTAGATCTAGACAATAAAAGCTTTGTCAATATTAATAGTAAAGCACCCTTAGCCGCTGCCAGCACGATTAAACTACCTGTATTAGTTGCCTTATTTCAAGATGTAGATCAGGGAAAAATCAATCTGGATGAACAGTTAATCATGACTAAAGATGTGATCGCTAGTGGTTCTGGGGGGATGCAGTATGAACCACCCAATAGTAAGTTTTCTGTCCTCAAGACCGCAGAACAGATGATGACCAATAGTGATAATACTGCTACCAATATGCTGATCAAGCAAATGGGAGGCATGGCACCCCTAAACCAACGATTCCTCAAAATGGGATTGGTTGCCACCGTGTTACATAGCCCTCTCCCAGACTTGACAGGCACCAACATCACTAGTTCAGCAGATTTGGGTAATCTCCTAGTCAAAATTGATGCTGGAACTTTAATTTCTTTGCGATCGCGCGATCGCTTGCTGTACATCATGCGTAACATAGTTAGAAATACACTGCTCCCCCAAGGTCTAGAACCAGGGGCGATTATTGCTCATAAAACAGGGGATATTAAATCTGTGTTAGGTGATGTGGGCATCATTGATATGCCGAATGGTAAACGCTATATTGCCTCGGTTTTGGTTAAGCGTCCTGATAATTCTCCCCAGGCAAAGGAGTTTATTCAAAAGGCATCCAGCACCGCCTACCAATACTTTAAACAGTCCCAGACTACCAGCCCTAGTTTACCGCTGCCATAATTTCCAGATTCTTCACTAACCGCCGTATTCCCAACCAGTACTAGATAACAATAACTGATCACCTTCGCGGTGAATTCCCGAAGCAATCACTTCCCCAACATATACCGTATGATCTCCTTCTTCCACCGTGCCAACTACCTTGCATTCAATATATCCCAGGGAATCTTTAATGATCGGACAACCTGTTTCCCCTCCCTCATAAAATTCTACCTGCTCAAATTTATTGCCCACACGGGTTTTTGGTTGGAAGAAGGATGCTGCGAGATCTTTTTGTCCTGATTCGAGAAAACTAATGGCGAATACCTGGGTGTTTTGAATCATGGTGTGGGAAGTAGTGCCTTTTTTGACACAGTTCACTACCAAAGGTGGTTCAAAGGATGATTGCATTAACCAACTAACGGTAAAACCATTCATTTCTGTTCCTTCCTTCACACCACAAATGTAGAGTCCGTGGGGAATTTTGCGTAACATTATTTTTTTTGCTTTCTGGTCTAACACAAGTCTTGCTCCTTAATTTTAAATGATCAGATTAGTTCAGATTAGTTTCATCCTAGCTCTAAGCATAAAGCTACAAAAGAAGTTTGTTAAATAACTGAGCCACTTTAGCCAGATCCTTGTCTCCAGGCGATCGCTCTACGCCACTAGAAAGATCAATCCCATCAGGCTGTAAACGAGACAAAGCCTCCTGAATATTATCAGCAGTTAATCCCCCCGCTAGCATCCAAGGAATAGCTGGTTTAAACTGAGCAAGATCTTGCCAATCAAGAGTATGTCCTGTCCCCCCAAGAATTTGCGGATGATAAGCATCCAGTAGTAAAGTATCGACACAATCTAGATAGGCAGCGGTGTCAGCAAGAGATTTAGCGGACTTGAGACGAAAAGCTTTGATTAATTCAATTTCTGGGGTAATTACCTGACGCAGTTGCCGACAAAACTCTGGGGATTCTGCGCCGTGTAGTTGAATCGCTGATAAATGAGCCTGTTGCACCACTGAAACGATTTCTGTTATGCCATGATTAGCAAAGACCCCGACTTTA
>Ga0114940_10000416_pt1 | contig 21069 bp, 12 predicted proteins | sample ColdCreekSource_FD_87195 | JGI IMG/M metagenome (GOLD analysis project Ga0114940, IMG submission 87195) | Groundwater microbial communities from Cold Creek, Nevada to study Microbial Dark Matter (Phase II) - Cold Creek Source | ecosystem: Environmental > Aquatic > Deep subsurface > Groundwater ... | reverse complement strand
CATCAAGAGCGCGTGCGGCGAGAGCAGGAAGTACGCAAAGCTCAGCGCGAAGCTGAACGGAGCGCAAAGGAAGCGGCTGAACGCGCTCGCGTTGAAGCCGCCGAGCGACACAAACGTGAAGAGCAAGCATGCGTCGCTCGCGAAGCGTCCGAACGCCAAGCCCGCGAGAAGGCCGAGGTCCGAGCGCGTGCCGAACTCGAACGCCTCGAATGCGAAACGAAAGAGCACGCAGCTCGGGAAGCCGCAGTACGCCGAGCGGCATTCGAGGCGGACTTGCAGGCCCAAAGTGCCACTGTTCGCAAGGCTCTTGAGGCCGCGCGCCTTCGTGAACAGCATGACTTCGTGCGCCATCAGCGCGCACTTGAAGTACAACAAGCCCAGCGGCTCGCCGTCAGAGAGGCGGAGTTCCGAAAATCCATTGACCTCGAACTGCAGCACACCGTGGAAACGGAAGCAGCGGCGGACAAGCAGGCGCGCCAGAGCGACCAGATACGGCTGGCGGAATTGCGCAAACAGCTTAAACAGCAGCACGCCGTTACGCAGGCCGAACGAGGCGCGCTGGAGCAAGAACGCCGCACCAAGCACGAAAGGGCTGAAGCCGAGCGTGTGCGCCTGGAAGGCGAGCGCATGGGCAAGGAAGCCCAGGCGCGTAAGGCGTTCGCCGAAGCCGATGAACAGCGTTTTGGTGCGTTAGAACGTCAGGCTTTGGAACGTGAAGCGGTTTCCCGTGGCACTTGGGAGCGGCAGATCCGCGAAGAGCAAGAGACGCACGCGCTTGCGGAGGCTGCACGCAAGCAAACCGAACGCGAGACGCATGAAAGAGTTTTCAAAGAGGCGCAGGCCCACATCGATGGGCTGCGCAGGGATCTTGAAGCCAGGGCGCACGCGGAACTGCAACAGCAGCTTCGCGAGCAAGAGGAGCGAGAAAAAATGATTCAGTCGGAGCGCGAGAAGGCGACCCAGGCGCAGGACGCGGTGTCTGCACGCGAGCGCGAACTAAAGCAACTCCTGGACAAGGAGCGCAAGGAGCGCGCCAGCGGTGAGCAGAACCTGCGCGAAGAGCTGGCCAAGAGCACGAAGATCCTAGAGAGCAGTACCGGTGACTTCGAGGCCAAGTTAGGATCCGAGCAGAAAGCCAAGGTACAGGCGCAGAAAGAGCGCAACGAGTTCTCTGAAAAACTCTCCGCCGCCGAAACCAGGCTCGCCGAACAGGCCAAGCGCCTAGAGGTCGAATCCAAGTCGAAGGACGCTGCCTTCAAGAAGCGCGAAGAGTTGGCAGAGCTAAAACGAAAGCTCGAGGCCAAAATCCAGGAGCTGGAGGTCAAGCTGGAAGGCGAGCACGAGCGCTTCCAATCCATGGCCACCGAGCAGGCCGAAAAGGAACGCCGCGAACAGGAGCGCCAGGAAAAGCTGGGCCGTGAGGAGCAGGAGCGCCGCAGCCGCGAGGAGAAAGAACAACGTGTTCGTGACGAGCGCGAGACGCAGGCCCGCGAGGAGCGTGATCAGAAGCTGCGCGAGGAGCGCGAGCAGAAGCTGCGTGAAGAGCGCGACGAGTTCGACAAAGAACGCAAACTCTGGTCGGAAGTGGAAATGCAGATTAAGGAAGAGCTAGCCGTTGCCCAAAAAAATCTCGACGCCAAGGTCGCCGAGTTGACGGTTCGATTGTCCACTGAGCGCACCGAGAAGGACGCGGCGCTACGCGATAAGAGCGCACTGGCTGGACGGAAGGCCGAACTCGAAGCGCAAGCAGCGGACATGGAGAAGCGCTTGGGCGCGGAGACGGAAGCTCGTACGACCGCACAGAAGAAAGCGGCGGACCTAGCCGACACGCGGCGCGATTTGGAAAGTCGGCGCGCGGACCTCGAATCGCAGTTGGCCGTGGCGCGCGAAGAGAAAGCCGCGCTGACTGGCAAGCGCGACGAACTGGCCGAGACGCGCCGTAGACTGGAGGCACGCGCCGCAGAACTCGACGCGCAGCTTGCGTTGGAGCGCGCCGGTCGCGAGAGTGCTGGCAAGCGCGCCAACGATTTGGCCGAGCAGCTCAAACAGACCGACGCCCGTCGTGCCGAGCTTGAAACACGTTTGGGTCAAGAGAGCGCGGCACAGGACAAGGCCAGCCGAGAGCTGGGGATTCTGACGGCTCGATTCTCTGAATTGGAACGCAAGCACGCGGAACTCAACGAGCACCTCAAGGCCGCACAAGGTTCCGAACGCCATGCCCGCGGAGAAATAGACCGGCTCAACGGAGCCTTGCGTGACTTCCAGGGCAAAGCTGCCGGACTGACGGCGGATCTCACCGGCGAACGTGACCGGCTGGCTACGGCGCAGAAAGAACGCGACGAACAACTCAAGCGCGCCCGCGAACTGTCCCGCGATTTGTCCAAGGTGCGCCACGAGTACGCACGCTATCGAGACACCGCCAATACCGCGTTGCACGCCGAGGCCGGCGACCTGGAACGCGAGCTGTCCAGTCTCGTTACGGAGAACGGCGGAATCGACTACCAAGTTCAACAGGTGGGTCAGGTCCTGCTCGACTTGCAGGCTCGGATGCAAAAAGTCCAAGGCACGGTTTCTGAGCACCGCAAGCACATCGAGCTGGCGCGTGCGAAGAAGGCCGAAGGGCTTAAGAATCTCATGGACGAACCGGCAAAACAGGCTGCGCAAGCCGCCAAGGAAGAGCCGCCGCAACCGCCGCGGCCACCGGCACCTTCAAGCTCTTCCACGCCCCATCGGCCTCAGACTGTGCCCGTGCCTCAGCGTGCGCCTGCTCCGCAACCGCCCGTGCGCGTCCAAGCAGAAGCCGTCTCCGATGTGGACAAGACCATGCTCATTTCGCCGGAGGAACGCCAGAAGGTCCTGGCTCAATCCACCGTGCCACGCCAAGCACCTCAGCCGCCTTTGCCGACCAAGAGCGGCTCGCGCATCCCGGTGTTGCAACCTGTGACCCAGCCGGCGGCAGTGCCGTCTAAAGGTGGGCAGGCGCAACCCACGGCACCTGAGAGCATGTTCAGTAAATGGTTGCAAAAAAAGCGTGGACAGTAGACCTACAGCAGATCTACGCCCTGCTCGTGCGCTAGACGGTGGATTTCCAGCGCCAGCTTTTCGCGTTCGGTGTTTTCCTGTTCGTCGTTCTTGGCCCGCAGCGCACCCGTAAGTTGCAGCTTCACGTTCACTCCGTTGACCTCACTGATAAAGACCTGACTAGGATCGCGGGCAGTGCTCTCGTTTGCGCGCAGATACGCCGCCAGCGCATCGCGCAGCGCCACGGCTTGTGCGGGCGTTGCGGCAGGTTTGAGAACCACCGCCTGCGAGATACGACGGCGCTCGCACGGCCCACGGTTCTCGATGTGGGCGCTCACCAGTCTGGAATTGGGCAGCGTGACCACCGTATTCGCCGCCGTGCGCAACCGCGTGCTGCGGAAGCCAACTTCTTCCACGGTCCCTTCGATGTCCATGATGCTGACGTTATCGCCAATTTGGAACGGACGCTCCAACAGCACGGTGAACGAGCCGAAGAGGTTTTCCACCGTGTCTTTGCTGGCCAACGCGATGGCTAAGCCTGAAATGGCCAGACCGCCCAACATGGCCTGGATGTCGAGGCCCAGTTTTCCAGCCAAAAACACCAAGCCAAAAACCACGACGAAGATCTTGAGCGTCTTACGCACCAGCGGCACCAGCAGGTCATCCAACGGGGTGCCGGTACGTGCGGCAAGTTGAGTCAGGTACGCCGACAGCACATCGGCCAATCGGTACGCCGACCAGACTCCGGAAACCGCCAAGAAGAAGACGGCGACTTTCGAGATCATCTCGTGGACGCTGGACGGCAGGTTCAGCCACTGCATACCGAACCACCACAGCGCGGCCATGACGGCTAGGCCCACAGGGCGTTCGACGCGCTTGATCTCGTCACTGGAAATCACGATCTTGCGTCGTTCCATTGAGCGGCAGAGGATGCGCAAGATCACGAAGCCCAGCACGCGGTCCAGTAGCACGCCGAACCCAATCAGCAGCAGCAGCCCAAGCCACTGCCAATGCTTTAAGACAAACACCGTGTCCCGTAGCGCCTTGGGCACGATATGTTTTTCCAGCCACACTCCCGGATTCTGCGCCTCGCTGACGGCAATTGAGGAACTGACGGGCGGCCAGTCCTGCACCTGTGTGTAGAGCGCTTCAAGACCTCGGAGCATGTGCGCGCTGAAAAGCCACGCTCCGCTTTCACTGCGGCGCAACTCCAAGCGGAACGAGAGCTCGTCGCGTGTGAAGTCTTTTATAAAAAGCGTCCCCTGCGCAGCGTCGGGCAGTTCTTCCATTTTGACGTACCAGAAGCGGTCGAGAACATCCTTGAGATACTCGGTGTAGCGCGAGCCGAGACTGTTGGACAAGCCCGCGCCTTCGAGATCGAGGGTCGCCACGGCGCGAGCGAGATTGGTTTCCTGGTCTAGGCCTTTGCGATAGTCGTTCATCGCGACGAGAAAGGTGTACATGGTCGCACGCGGGCTTAAGCGTTCGGCGGGGACCGCTGCGGTGGCCGGTTCGTCCTTTGTAGGAACATCGCCGCCCCATAAGAAGCATGGGCAGGCCAGTGCGGTGAACACGGCCATGGACCAAGCAAATCTTGCGGCGGACAAGCCCATTTTATCTATGTGCATGTTCTGTCCTTAAGCGAAGGTTGCCGAAGTTCAATTCCAAACGGGGCTTAGCGCACACGATCCGTTGAGCACCGTTTGACAATTTGAATGGATGTGCAGCAGCGCGTATCGTGGCGTGAACGTGTTGGCCCATTCCATATCAAGCTTCCGATGCACAGGGCGGCGTAGATGCTCATTGTATTCTGCGAACATTGCAGCAAGCGCGTCAGCACGCCCGAGCTTGATTCGGGCAAGTGTAAGCGCAGTGAGTTCGCCGTGTGGTGCCCTGCCTGCTCGCAGATTGCGGGGATCTCGACAGTAAGGCCGATTGTAGCTGAGGTTGCGGCCATTCCTCCCCCGCAAATGCTTCAAGGAGGGGAGCGCGTCAGCGCGGTGCAAGCTGCGGAGGCGCAACACAAGAGCGGCAGCCACGCTCCGCTGCTCAAGTCTCACAGGAACGACGCACAGCAAGATCGGCGCACTACCACCAGTGCGCATCGGCTGCGGCCTATCTCGGGCAAAGCACGCCATGTGGAGTCTGTCCTACAGAACAAGCCCACGACGGGGACGTACAAGCGCGTGCCTTCAAACATAAAACGTACCACGCCCGCGTCGGCCACCGAACGCGCGGCCTCCATCTCCGGGCAGCGCCGCTTAAAGTCTGAAGTGGTCGCTCCAGCCAAAGATCGCACGCTGATTTTTATTGTGGTTGGCGCGGGTTTGCTGGGCTTGGGTATTGTGGTGACGTGGTTGGTGTTCAAGAATGACGCAAAGCAAACCCAACCCACCGCAGGCAAGACCTCCGGTGATCCGAAGAAAACGAAAACTACGCTTCTTGAAAAGACCAGCGGTTTAGCGAAACCCGTTCCGCCCAGGAAAGACGATCTCCCGGTGGTGTGGCCTGCACTCACGACAACGGGTATTCCCCAGGACGTACCTAAAAGTCAGGTGAGTCGGCCGTCTGAATTGCCTGTGCTTGACGGCCAGCTTAACGACGCCTGCTGGAAAGAAGCACAAGAGTTTGAAATGGGATTCATGGACGGACAGGCGGGCAGGCCGTCGGTGAAAAGTACCGTGCGTTTTGCGGCCACGGAGCACACGTTGTACGTCGGAGTGCGCTTTGATGAACCGGACATGTCTCAGGTGCCCTTGATGGTTCGCGATCACGACGGAAACGCCTGGGCCGACGACTGCCTGGAGTTGTTTTTTCTGCCGGGTCTGGACGCAGCGAGTGTTTATTACCACTACGTGGTCAGCGTGGGCGAAGCCGTCTTTGACGCGCAAAAAGATGGCGGAAGCACCAATCGAGCACTCTGGAACGCACCTAAAGACATCCGCTTCAAAGTTCACCGCGAGACGAATTGCTGGTCCGTCGAATTGGAAATACCCTTCGCTTCCATTCCGGGTGCATCTGCGCAGCCCGTGATGAGGTTCAACGCCACGCGCAATCGACCGAAGCTTGATACCGCCACGCGGCCCGCAGAAAGCATGTCCTGGTCGGGGTTGCGCACCCCCACTAAGTACACGCCAGTTCGTTTCGGCGTGCTGGCATTTACCGCCCGAGGTGGAAAGTTGCCCTGATGCACGTATTTCACAACCAGTGCATGGCCCAACTTTGTTAGCAGCTTTGAAATGATCTGCGCTCGCGTGTACCGCGTGATCGTGCGGCGGTCCTGGGCAATGAGGAAACGGCGTGGATGTGATGGGCCGTGTTCCATGGTGGATGGGATGTGGGATGGGAGGGAAGGGGAGTATCTCGCGGTACATTTTTGTGTGAGGAAGGCGTGCGAAACGAGTTTGCGACGGTGAAGGAAGAATGGGACGGGAGTGTTAACGCAGTTCGTTGGATGTAGTTCCTTGGCCAGCAGGAAAATGCTGGAGCAACACGATTGAAGGAAGTTCGCAAACCACGTAATCTCTGGAAGTGCCAGGCAGGTCACCGCACTCTGAATAGGAGCATACCCATGTCAAACAGGTCGAGTAACGAGAGGCGTACGCTGGCTGGCGTGGTGTTTTGTGCCACCGTGTTTTTGGGCCAGTGCGCGGTCGCGGCGGAAGCTGCGCCGACTTCTCCACCTCCGGGGCAAATGCTGCCTCAAGGCACCTTCCTGTATCTCCAGGTCGCGCCTTGGAAAGATTTCGGTGCCAGTTGGGACAAGACCAGTCTGGCCAAGATCTGCGCGGACGCGGAGGTCCAAGCCTTTTTGTCCGTACCCATGAACCGACTCAGCGCGCTGATTCGCAAAGCCTTCCCAAAGTCTCAAAGCGCGCCGCAGCCTCCGGCTCAAGAAGACCCCAACGAACTTACCCTGAGCAAAATCCTCAGCCATATGGACGAAATCATGCCCGGACCCTCTACGCTGCTGATGAAGTACTCCGCCGAAGACAAACAGGTCGGCAAACTTCCGGCGGTTGCGTTGATCGTCGGCAGCCGTGATGTCGGCGGAGATGTTCAGGCGCTTGTCGCCCAGTTGTTCCAATGGCTGGTGCCAGAAAAGGGCTTGAGCGCCGACAAGTGGACACGGCGCGTGCAGTTCATCGCCGCCGAATTGAACGACATGATCATGGAGATTTCAGGTAAGGGCGTGGTTACCGAGCAGTATCAGCAGGCCACGCTGCGCACCATCCCGGTGAATAAGTTCACCTTCACCGTGGTTCTGCACCGCCAGCACCTGATTCTTTCCTCCGACCGCGAGCTGGCCAAACAACTCATCGACGGGTTGGCCGGAACGCTTCCGCTCAATTTGGCCGCTGAAAAGACCTACCAGGTCACGGGTTTGTCTGGCGGCGAGCACCTGAGCATGTATCTGGACGTCAAAGGCTTGCAGGCCGCGTTAGCGCTGGGGCAACCCGCCCCGAAGATCAAGGACATGCTGGCTCAGGCCGGCCTAGACGACCTTGCCGCCATGGCGTGGTCTTTGCGTATGAATGGGTCGGCCTTCGAGTCGCGTACCGCACTGGTCACTGCGGGCAAGCGCACCGGCGCGCTCGGCGCGCTCGACGAACAGCCCATTTCGGCTGAGGCGCTTAGAATCTGTCGCTGTCAGACCCCGGAAGCCGCCGGAGTGCGCGTCAAGCCGGAGATGATTCAAACGATGGTGCGTGGGATGATTTCCAGCATCAGCGGATCCGAAGCGGCTCAGCGCTTCGACGCCGTCGACAAGAAAATGGCGGCCAAGGGCGAGAATCTGCAGAGCCGCTTTGCCGAAGCCTTCACCGGCGAATTCATCATCACGCGCTACTCGGAACGCAACGCGCCCGTCGGTGCGCTGTCCACCGAAGTCGGCACGGCGCTGATAAAGGACCAAGCCAAGGCATGGGCCTTGTTAAAAGACGTCATGGTTGGCGCGGTGGCCGAACGACAGCCACCAGAAAAGTTCGATGACGTATACGTCGAGCATGACTTTGAAGGCGAGAAAATCTGCTACTTGAGGCCCGCCGTCGGACATAAGGGCAAGCCCACGCTGTACGCCGCGAGCGGAAATTTCCTACTGACCGCCACGGACATGCAGGTGCTCAAGGCCGCCCTCAAGGACATGGGCACGCCGAAACTAACCGATTCGCCGGATTATCATGCCGGGCTGGCGGCCTCGGGAGGCAAGCTGGGTAGCCTGTTTTTCTATAACGACTGGGGTCAGCGTTACCTCAAATTTTTCGACCTGGGCGCGAAGACGTTGAAGCTCGCAGCGGCCTTCGACCTGCTGCGCGGGCCGGGCATCGATGTGAACATGCTGCCCGCGCCGGAGTCCATCACCAAGCACCTCTTCCCCAGTCTCACCAACGTTCAGGTGACTGAAAACGCGGTGGTCCTGGTAAGCCGCGGACCGCTGCCCTCGCCGGAAGTGGTAGGTCCGCCCATCGCGGCCACGGCTGCCGTCATTGCGTCTTTCTTGTCCGAAACCAAGGTCGATGCGGGAGCGCAAAAGTAACGGCGTTTTCGCTGAGTCCGCTCCGCAGAAGTCCGTGACCATTGTGGTGCAGACCTCCAGGATGAAAGGTTGAACTTAAGCCGGTTGAAAAACTCCGGCGTGAGGGGCGGTGAAGCCTTGGCCGTCCTTCCAGCGCTTATGCAGCACGCGCAGTTTTTTCACATCGATACGATGTCGGGCGGCCTCTTGGCCCTCCATGAACAAGACGGGAATCTCGAACCGATACTTTTCCCAGAGCAGTGCGTCCTTGGAAATATCGACGACGTCCAGCGTCAAGGCACACTCCGGCTTGAATTCGGCGATGGCCTGCTTGGCTTCCTCGCAAAGCGGGCAATGGGACTTGGAATAAAGCGTCAAGCGCAGCATGGTTCGATATCCTATGCACGGGCGTGGATCACGACGTAGGGTATTCAACTTGCGCAGCGTATCCGCCATGCTTCATTTTCCAAGGGGGACGCATGCCCGAATTGCCCGAAGTGGAATGCGTAGTGCGCGCTCTGGCCCCGTTGTTGGTCGGACGTTCCATCAAGTCCGTGCGGGTACTGAACCGCTCCACGGTGAGCGGTTCGCCTCAACAACCCACGTGCCTGACCGACCGCCGCATTGAAGAGGTACGTCGGCGCGGCAAGTACATCTACGTGGCGTTGGACGAACACATGGCCATGCTCGTCCACCTGCGCATGACCGGTTGGCTGGGCGTAAAGAGCGCCGTTCAGTTCGTCGGCGAGCAGGACAAATTCGTCCGCGTAATCTTTGAATTAGATGGCCCAGCACCGCACGCCCAGAGTAATGATCTGCTGGTGTTTCGAGACATCCGCAAGTTCGGGCGCGTGTGGTGCGGGTGGCGCGAGGAACTCAGCGCGCTGAAATCGTTCAACCAACTCGGCCCCGAACCGCTGGATCTTTCGGCAGCGAAGCTAGCCGCGCGATTGCGTGTACGACGCGGGCGGCTCAAGAGCTTGCTCTTGGATCAGAAATTTCTTGCTGGGCTGGGCAACATCTACGTCGACGAAGCCCTCTTTGAGGCCGGTCTGCACCCGCTGACGGAGGCGCGGCGAGTCAAGACGGCCTCGGCGGCTCGGCTGCACACGGCCATCCAAATGATATTGCAGCGTTCGATCAAAGCCGGTGGCAGTTCTATCGGGGACTATCTACATCCTGACGGTACCCCTGGCTGGTTCCAGCGCGAACTTAAAGCCTACGGTCGTGAAGGCCAACCGTGCCTGCGTTGCAGCGGTACGATCCAACGCGTTGTCGTCGGCCAGCGCGGAACGTGGTTTTGCGGGAAGTGCCAGAAGCGCGGGTAAGCACGGGCCCTCGTATCGCTGTGCCCAAATCAGGTCGCTGAGCGTGGGAGCGCCCAAGTGCGCTCTAAAAATGTAACCGTCACATTGAAGCAGCATTCAAGCAGAAGTAACACAGCAAAGTGGACCGCTCGGATACGCATACCGCTAATATCTCGGTCGCCCAAACAGAACCGCACTCTGCTCGTCCCAACGCCAAGCCAGCAGTTTGAGTGGGTGCGTTCCGGAGTCTATCTCTGCTCGCGAAACCACACGTGTCTCGCACACGGCTTGCATTGAGGGTGCGTCACCCCGGTGCAGGCGGAATGGATACTGCTGCTTAACCAGATCCTCGAATTCCTGCGGAAGGCCTGCGGGGCAGGTTAGTTCAAAGAGCCATTCTTTTTCTGTGCCGCCGGTGCTCTGCACGGTCTCATCGTACACGGGCATACGCAGCCAGATGCGCGCCAGCTTCCGGCCATCGTAGGCGGGCGGGTAAAGGCCCAGCCTAACGCGCACGTTCCGCCCAGGCTCAAACGGTCCAGGTACCGGCAGCGGCGGGCGGCGTGGGAGTAGGCCCATGTAGACGAAGCCGCCCAGGTTGATTACGGTGAACCAAGCGACGATGCCTCCGGCGGTGAGGCTCCACCGCGCGGTGACGCTGCCGTAGGCGAGCAGCACCACGAAGCCGATGCCCAGCGCGCCGAGCCAGATGAGTTTGCTCCAGTCGAAACCCGCGAGACACAGCCGCCAGCGGAACCAGTCGTGCCACTCCTGGTGCCTCCAGAGTTTCAGGCGCTTCGACAAAGCGTCCGGGTCGGGGGCAGGCCCTGAAAGCGCGGAAACGGCGTCCTCCCAAAGTGCATTAAAGTCGTGAATAGGCTAATCCTTAAAAATTCTGACTCACCGAATTCATTATGCGAAAGGCAGTTGCTGTCAAACAGAGCTGTTAGGGTATCCGCGTTGGCGTGGAACGCCTGAGAAAGAAGAGTAAAATGTCGCGCTTACAGTGCTTAGTCCGTCCGAGGGTCGGACGGAACGGGGGAACCAAAGAACGTTGGGGTGAATCGTACGCCGCCGCAGGATCATGGCGTAAGAAGGGTGCCTGAAAGCCCTAACCCGTCAGTTAACCTCGTAGGCTATTTCAGGGCGCGATCAGCAATCGTTCCCGCCCCATCTTGAACCGCGAGACCTTCGCTCTGGCGCGTACGCACTCCCCGACTATTCCAAGATTCCGCAGGCCCTTTGCCGGAGCGCAGCAGACGCTTCGTTGGGGTTTTGCTGAACGGTTGCGCCATCGAATTAGGACTTCCTCATGCTGCAGCGCCTGACCGAACGCCCACGCGAACTGCGCTGGTACCACGCCGCAGGATTGCTCTTCGGCGACTGGGGTACCTCACGCCTGTACGTGTTGGGTATCGCCTTCGCGCTCTCCGGTCACGTTTCGTTCTGGTACGTGGCGGCGATGTGTGTGCTGGTCGCGATGGTGGGCTTCTCCTACACCATCGTTTGCGCGCACTTTCCAGGTGGCGGAGGCGTGTACTCCGTTGCGGGCAAACGCTCGCGCAATCTCGCCGTCATCGGCGCGCTGCTCTTGATTGCAGACTACGTCATCACTGCAGCGCTGAGCGCCTACGCAGGGTTTCGCTACATCTTGCCCGACCATGTGGATTCGCGTTACGCCATGTATGCCGCAGTGGTCGCTATCGTGGGCATCGGACTCCTCAATTGTTATGGCCCGCGCCGCGCTGGCTTTCTGGCGCTGGTCATTGGCCTGATTTGCATGGTGCTGTATGCCGTCATCGGTGCAGCCTGCCTGCCGACACTGGAGCAGGCGAGCATTCAAGCACCGCGTGAAGAAACGAAGGTGCTGTGGTCGCAGTTCGTCAACGTGATCCTGGCGCTTTCGGGCGTCGAAGCCATTGCCAACATGACCGGCCTGATGGCCGAGCCTGTGGCGAAGAACGCGCGCCGCGCCATCTTCGTCGTGCTGGCCGAAGTCATCGTACTTAACTTGGTTATGGCCTGGTCCATCAACGCACTGACGCAGCACAAGGGTCTGGACCTGCAAAATTTTAATCCGTCCTACTGGTCGAAAAGCACACTTTCAGAACTCCCGGAAGAAGTTCGAGACCTGCGGCTCAAGCAAAAAGAAGATGTACAGGATCACATGGTCAAGATCCTGGCGCACCAACATCTGGGCGAAGGTTTCGCTTGGGTGGCCTCGATCTTCTTCGGCATTCTGTTGCTCTCGGCGGCTAACACGGCCATCGGGGACATGGTCAGTACGCAATACTTGATGGCCCGCGACCGCGAGATACCTTCCGCGTTCACCAAACTAAATCGTTTCGGCATGCCGTGGCTGGGCCTAGTCACCGCCACGCTCGCGCCCGTGATTGTGCTGTTCGTGGTCGGCAACAACATGGAGTTACTCGCGGATCTGTACGCTATCGGCGTGGTAGGGGCCATCACCATTAACCTGCTGGCCTGTGGTACGAACCGCGCTTTGGGCCTGAAGCGCTGGGAGCACGTCACGCTGGTCACGGTGGGCGTGGTGGTCGCCGCCATTTGGGTCACGATCGCCTTAAATAAACCCAGCGCGTTGCTCTTTGCCGCTATTGTGATCGGTCTGGGACTACTGGCTCGGCATGCGGTGAAATCAGCCAAAGGCCGTATCGGTGCCGTAACCATGGCCATTTCGGAACGCATGGAGGCCACCGCATCGGCATTGCGGGCCTCGATACCCATGAACATTCCGCGCTTGCTCGTGCCGGTGCGTGGTGGCAATCCGCGCCTGATGAAGTTCGCGGTCGCGTATGCCAAGGACCGTGGCGCAGCCATGTACGCGCTCTATGTGCGCGAAGTTTCGCTATCGTTTCGTGACGGACGCGGAGTAGGTTCGGAAGACATGACGCTGGAGAACGACGCCGAGGCGCGCAAAATCCTGGAAGACGCGCGTGCAACAGCGGAAGAGCAGGGCGTGCCTTTCGTGCCCATCTACATCGTCCACGACTCCCCCGCCGAAATGATCCTCGACCAAGCTGCAACATTAGGCGTAGACGCGGTGCTGATGGGCGTCTCGCAACGCGGTGCGCTATGGAAAACTCTGCGCGGGGATATCATCGACGAAGTCATGCGCCACATGCCGCAGCATATCGCCATGCTGATTCACGCCTGAAATCGGACCGTCCTTCTGTACAGCGAAGACAAGGAGACTCCCAGCATGAAAAAAATCATGGTTATTCTGATCGTGTTGGTTGTGCTTGCCGTGCAAGGTGTGAGGTGGTGGTTGGTGGCGTCGCAAAAGTCACTCGACCTATGGAAGACGGCTGCCGTGGACCGCGGCGAAATGACCCTCTCGGTCACGGCCTCAGGCGGCATCGATCCGGTCCTGGAAGTTCCGGTAGGCAGCCAGGTATCCGGTCGCGTAGAAGAGGTCCGCGTGCTGCTCGACCAGCGCGTGAAGCAAGGTGAAGTGCTGGCGGTTCTGGACCGTGAGCTGCTCGAATCCGAACGCAAGGACAAGGGAAGTCAGCTTCAGTACGCGCGCATCGCCCTTGAGTTGTTGCGTGCGGAGCGCGAGAACATCGAATTACGTGAGGCGCGGCTTAAGTTCAGCCAGGAACGCGAGCGCATCTCGGTGGAACGCTCCCGTGCCAGCTTAGAATTGGCAAGCAAAAATTTGCAACGGTACACGGAAATGTTGCAGGCCGAAGCGGTGGCGCAGACGGAGCTGGATATTCGAAAGCTCGAACAGGAAAACGCGCAGCGCGATTTGAAACTCAAAGAACTCGACTTGAAACAACTCGACCTGGAACTGCAACAAGTCGCTACCGACCGCCGCATGCTGGCCTCGCGTGACCAGCAGGCACAGTTGGGCGTGGTCCAGGCCGAACACGCGCTGGCGAAGGCGCATACCAATCTCGGCTACGCCTCCATTGTCGCACCTATCGACGGTATTGTGCTGGAGCGCAGCGTGCAGCCCGGCCAGACCATCGCCGCACAGTTTCAGGCTCCCAATCTTTTCAAGATCATCGCCGCTTTGGATAAGGTTCTGGTACGTTGCTTGATCGACGAAGCCGACATCGGGCGCATTCGTAGCGGGCAGCAAGTCACCTTCGAGGTAGATGCTTTCCGCAACGAAAAGTTCGAAGGCGTCGTGAAGGCCGTACACCTCAAGCACGAAATGCGCTCAAACTTGGTCACGTATCCCGTGGTGATCGAGGCGCTCAATCCATCTTCCGAGGGGTATCCCCTCGGAAAATTGCGTCCAGGACTTACGGCGTACGTCACCTTTGAAGTCGAACGCAAAAAAGATGTGCTGCGCCTGCCTGCTGCCGCACTGCGTTTCGCGCTACCGCCCAACATAAAAGCGGAGCAGGAAGCCGTTCCGGCTCAAGTAGAGAGCGCAGAAAAAAAGGAACCCGCAGGTATGCCTGCGGTGGTTTATGTCCTGAACGAACACGGCATGCCCAAAGCTCTTACCGTCTTTGTGGGGGCCAACGATGGAAAGTATTACGAGCTGCTTTCCGGGGCGCTTAAGGCCGGGGACGAGCTGATCACCGGTTCTTTGCTGTCCGCAGAAGATGGGGCGGTAAAGGTTGAGGTGAAGTAGCCATGCCCGCCGAGATGCTTGCAATACCTGTTCTGCCCGCGCCTGCGGCTCGCCCATCCCCATGGGTCGTGGAGTCCATTGAACTGGGCAAGACGTACGGCGAGCGCTCGCCCAATCCAGTCCAGGCGCTGCGCGGAGTCAGTTTCACCGTGGCCCCCGGTGCTTTCGTAGCCATCATGGGACACTCGGGAAGCGGCAAATCCACGCTGATGAATCTGCTCGGCTGCCTGGACCGCCCGACTTTTGGCACCTACATGCTCGATGGACAAAACGTTTCACGCAAAACTCGTCGACAGCTTGCCGAAGTGCGTTCGCATACCATCGGTTTCGTTTTCCAGGGATTTCACCTTTTGCAGAGGCTAACCGCCCGCGCCAACTGCGAATTGCCCCTGCAATATGCCGGTGGGCTTTCCCGTAAAGAACGCCGCGCGCGTGCGTCAGAAGCATTGATCCGTGTCGGGTTGCAGGACAAACTCGAACGGCGCCCCACGGAGCTTTCCGGCGGCCAACAGCAGCGCGTGGCCATCGCCCGTGCGCTGGTCAATCGGCCCAAGCTACTTTTGGCCGACGAACCCACCGGCAACCTTGATACGCGCACCGGCCTAGAAATCCTGGCGCTCTTGCAGGAACTGAATTCCACCGGAGTGACTTTGGTGATGGTCACGCACGAGCCTGATGTGGCGGCCTGCGCGAAGCAGGTAATTCACATGTCCGACGGTTTGATCCGCCGCACCGAAGAACACGCCGTACCGCAGTCCGCACGCCAGGCTCTGGCGCAGCTTGCGGCTGAGGAGAAGGCCCCATGATTCAAGCCATCTACCTCGCCTTCCAGGCACTGGCCGCCAACAAGTTGCGCGCCGGACTGACCATGCTCGGCACGATCATTGGCGTCGGTTGCGTGGTGGCGCTGTGGAATGTGGGTTTGAGCGGGCGGCGTTACATGAGCGACGCGCTGGAATCTTTCGGCAAGAACGTCATCTTCGTCCACCCGCGCCACAGTTCCGACGAGGAAGACCAGAGACGCTTTCGGTATCGCCCCTTGGGCTTGGGCGATGTAGCGGCCATCGAAGCGTTTTGCCCGTCCGTGGACCAGGCGTCCCCGTGTCTTTCGAATTATACGAAAGTGGTGTACGGCGCGACCTTCAGGCAGGTACGCATCTACGGCTGCTTCCCGTCGTTCCTGGCTATTCGCGACTGGAAGATTGAACGCGGAGCGGCCTTCAGTGCCTCGGACGAGCGCAGCGGCAACCGCGTGGTGTTGCTGGGCGCGACGGTGGCGCGCGAGTTATTTGGCACGGTCGATCCCGTGGGCGCAACCGTGCGTTTGGAGCGTGAACCTTTCGTCGTGATTGGGGTGTTAAAGTCCAAAGGCTCGTTCTTCGGCGAGGACCAGGACAATGTCGTCCTCGCGCCCTACACCTCGCTTGCCGACAACATGGGTTGGGGGCGCAACGTCCATGTCGTTTTTGTTTCGGCGCACACCAAAGAGTCCATCCCGCAGGCGAAAAACGAAATACGCTTAGCTGTGCGCGCCTCGCAAAAGCTGCCGCCCTCGCGCAAAGATAGCGTGGAACTTCAAGACTTAGGCGAGGTGACAGCCATGGTGGACCAGGTGCTGGTAGGCTTCTCCCTTTTGCTGGGTGCTATCGGAGCGATTTCACTATTGGTCGGCGGCATCGGCATCATGAACATCATGTTGGTTTCGGTGACCGAGCGTACCAAGGAAATCGGCCTGCGCATGGCTCTGGGCGCGAAAGACATCGACATTCTGATGCAGTTTTTGGTGGAAGCCATGGTGCTGGGCGGAACCGGAGGTGTGCTGGGCGTGGTCGGCGGCTTGAGCACGGCCTTTGGAACCGTGCAGATTCTGTCACTGGTTTTGCAGCGCCCGTGGCCTTTTGTGGTCAGCATTCCTTCGCTGTTGCTGGCCGTGGCTTTCGCTGCGGCGGTGGGGTTGTTTTTCGGACTGTATCCTGCTTGGCGCGCAAGCAGGCTGGATCCTATTGAGGCTTTGCGTAGGGAATAAACAGATCGCATACGTTCACCACAAAGACACGAAGGACACCAAGGAAGGCGGTGCCGTAACGTGAACGACAAGGCTGTTCTTTGCGGGCTTGGTGCCGTTGTGGTGAATGATTACGGCCCATCTTATGTTTGGGGCGACTTTCGATTTGAACGCTTACAGCCCCAACTGCTTCTTCAGTTCCTTCGCGCCTTCGTGAGTGCCGTCCACCTCCAGGGCTTTTTCGACGGCCTTGGCGGCGGCATCGCGGTTGCCCAGTTGTAATTCCACGCGACCCAGTTTCACCCTGCTCTCGACATCCTTTTCGTTCAACGCCGTGGCTACGCGGTACTCACGTGCGGCTTTCTTGAGGTCCTTCAGTTCTTCGTACGCGCGTCCGGCCAGTTGATGGACTTCCGGCACGTAGGGGTTGATTTCGATGTGCGCCATGGCGCAACGCTCGGCCGCTTTCCAGTCTTTGATAGCTATCGCGTGTTTGAGTCCCTGGAGCGCTGCTTCGGCGTCGTCGGTGTTGGCCTTGAGGGAGTCCAGCCAGACCTGCATCGCCTTGTTGGGCTGTTCAGGTTCCTGGTCCATGTACAGCTCGGCCAAAGCGTAGTGCGGGTTGTCTTCGCCGACGTAGCGTGGGTACAGCGCGCGCGCCTTCTCGAAGGCCTCGATAGCCTTGGTGGTGCGACCTTCTTTTTTGTAGACGGTAGCTAGCTTGTGCCAAGCGGTGAAGCTGCGCTCCGGATCGACCTCCGTGGATTGCTGAAACAGGTTCTTGGCCGCCTCGTAATCTTTCGCGTTCATTTTCTGGATGCCCAGTACGTTCAACGCGTCGGCGCACTTGGGGTCTTTTTCGAGTGCCTTGTGGGCTGCGGCCTGAGCCTGTTGCGTCTTTTTCTGAGTGAGCAGCGCGATAGCCAAGTCGGCCAGTTCTTGAGCAGACACATCAGACTTGGATGCCGCCAATTCAATTTTTGCCAGCTTGGCTGGATTCAGCGTGGGGCGCAGGCGAACTTTTTTCAAGAAACCCTTGAACTCATCTTTAACGCCGTCATTGATGGCGGCCATGTCCTTGCCCGTGATGGACGTTAAGGTTTCCACGAGTGTCTTGCCTTCTTTGAAGAGGTTAAGGCACTTTTGCACCGCCTCGAAGCCCTGCGTCTTGGCCAGCCATTGAATCACGAAACGTCCGTGCACGTAGGCCATGATGCGATTCTCGAAAATGTACTCCTGCATTTTCTCGATGGGTTTGAGCTGGCCGCTGTCAAAATAATCGACCAGTATCTGATCGGTGTTGAGTCGGCTGTCGTCTTCCACGTAAGTGGACAGCGCTTCCGTGAACCACAGCGGCACGCGGAAGGTGGACATCTGCAACGCCATGACGTGCGCGAACTCGTGTTCCAAAACTTTGCGCCAGTTGAAGTGGGGCGTGGGTTTGTTGCCGCCCCCTTCGCGCGGTGAAAGCACGGTGCTGAGCTTGCCGAAACACACGCCCAGAATGCCGCCCATGGGGACACCGACCGTGCGTGCGTCCTGGTCGCCTTTCGTATAGCACAGTTCGATAGTTAGCGGACCAGTTGGCTCAAAGCCGAAAAGTTTCGCCTGCGCCTGATAGGCTTCCTCGGCCCACTCTTCGAGGTAGGGCTGCACGATATCGGCTTCCTTCTTGTGAAATTTCAGGACGAAGTGAGCGGTCTTGCTTTCGCGGTACTCCGCCGGAATGCCTGAGTCTGCGTCCCCCAGAAACTTCTTGAGGACAAAAATCATATTGGAGGCCCACGGATTGAATTTGTTCTTGGAGAAGCCTTTGGCCAAGAGATCGCGTCCCGGCACTTCGCCGTGCGCCCCCTGGCGGCTGGTGTTCATGCCCAAGTCGTAGTAACCGCGCCAGTATTCTGGATCGAGTTCGATGGCCTTCTTGAAGTACGGAGGCGATTCGTCGAAGCTAAGTTTGTCTTCGAATAGCTCGCCCATCAGGCAGTAGTAGTCGGCGTTCTTGGGATTCAGCGCAAGAGCTTTCTTTTCGATCTCGGCGGCCTTTTCCGGCTGCCTGGAGTAATGGTAATAGAAGGCCAGCATGGCCAGTGCTTCAAGGTGCTGAGGATTCACGGCCAGCGCCTTTTCGACCGAGGCTTTCATGTCGTCGAAGCGGTCCTGCTGCAGTGCGATGGCGGCCTTGACCAAGTGCGCGTCAATAAGGTTCGGGTTGATTTCCAAGGCTTCCTTTAAGAACGGCTCGGCACCTTTGCTATCGTGGCGCGCGGCCATGAGTACCTTGGCGCGTCCCGCTTGGGCTTCGGGCAGTTTGGGCCGGAACTTGAGGATTTCCATGTAGCGTTCCATGGCGTAAGCGTAGGCGTATTTTTCAAAGGCCAATTCTGCCGCCCATAGGAACGGCTCGGGGTCCTTCAAGTTGCGCTTGAGAATCAGTTTTTCGGAAAGCAGAAACCCGACCTCGAACGCATCTTTGGCGTTCTCGTCCTGGATGCCCAGGCCGATGTAAGCCGGCTCAAGCGGGTCTTTGACTTCTTCCGAGTTATAGTGCTCCGACTTCGCGTTGTAGATCTCGAAGGTGTGGTCGGCCGTCTTCTTGAGAATATCTTTTCTGCCCAGTGCTCGCGCCGGCAACACGCGCAGTCCCCAAGCGCGCAGGTTGTTTTTGTCTGCCTCAATCAGTTCGTCGTATACCTTGAGCGCCTCTTCGTAACGGCCTAACGTTGAAAGCAATTCCGCCCGCTTCATGTGCGCCGTTTCGAGTTTCGCGTTGGCGCTCAATACTTGGTCGCAAACGCCCAGCGCTTCTTGGTACTGGCCCACCACGCGCAGCGTATCTACCAGTTTCAGCGCCGTGACGAACCAGCGCGGCGAGCCTTTCTCCGCCTTGGAGTAGTCCTTGCGCAAAATGTCCGTCGCTTCCTGGTAGCGACCGGCGTTGAGGTACTCGTACACCCAGGCCAGCGATACCTCCTCGGCGGCTGGAAGGATGGACGCTCCAACCCCACACGCAAGGCACAGCCAGGTCAATCCCGAGAGCACACGAGAGCTTGGTTTGAGCATGGAGAGACTCCACATTGTTCTTGGACGGACATTCTGGTTGCAAACCTACTGCGAAGTATGACGAATGAAAATTGCTTCAAGCTTTGCAAATGTGACTAAATTCCTTGCCAAACCAAGTGCAGAACGGAGGTAGGAGAAGTTTGGGCAGTGCTGGTGTGGCTACGGTTTGACCGGCGGTTCGTCGGGAGGAATAACCACGCGCAAATTGTGGATCGAGTATTCGAGGTGTCCGCGTCCCCAGGTCCAGGTACATAGTGCCCACCCTACACTACTGAACGGTTACAGCCGTTTTTTGTGCTTTTCTGGAGCGCAGGCGTTTCGCCCACTGGGCCGTCGCCTTCCTGGCGGCAGCATCCCGTTCACTCGAACAACATGCAGGCGCGGATGCGCTAGCTCCAGCAAGGTTTTCTGATAGAAGCAGCTGCGTAAAGCACGTTTGCATTTGGAACTTGAAATCGCCCTCACGTTGGAAGGAGCATCATATGGCTGCTGCCAAAGCTGTAGAGCGTTTCAAAGACATCAAGTGGTGTGAGCACAACATCAATGCGAAGTATTGCGTGGTGTGCTCAAACAAGAAAGAAGAACCGAAGCCGACCAAGAGAAAGAAAGCCGTAAAGACCGTGGTAGAAACATAATACAGCCGCTCGCTGCGACCATTGGTCGCCCCCGCACAGCATGCAGCCCACCGCTAACTCTGCTGCAACGTCTTCAGGCAGAGAGAGCTTGTTCACAGCTTCATTTCGAACGTATAGCAACTCCGCAAGTCAAAAGCCAAAGCGCCCAAAAGCTCTTCATCGCTTGATTCGGAGTTCTCTTTGGGCAGCGGCACTGCCTTAAACAAGGACCGTTTCGCATCCATCGATTGAAACAAACTTGAGGTCACTCGGTTCGTTTGACCAAGCGAATGGACTTTTCGTCGTACTTCAATTGAGCGTTAGCGACCCTCGCTATCCAGCGCACAACGCAGGCGGCATCCATATCGACAACTTTAAACGAAATAGCTACCCGACTTAACTCGTCATCCACTTCTAAATTGCAGCAGCCACTCAGTAGAGAGGCCAAAAAAATCGTAGCCTCCTCGATTGGTGTGCTTTCAAACTCCATGGAACACTTACGTTGCAGCGCTTTTGCCGTCGCGGGGGCAAACACCCCCATCTTCTGATCATTTCGTAGCACGCCAAGCAACCTCAACGCACGGTCATGTCGTTCGAGATCGTTGTTCGCTTGTTTGCACGCCTGCTCCAGTTGGGGAATAGCTCCAAGCCCAATATTTTTCACGATTTGTTCCGCAGAGTCACGAACTTCAAACTCGTCATTTGAAAATTGCCCAATGGCCTCGGCTACCGCTTGCTGCTGTTTTTCGGAAAGCACAGGGATCGGCTTGAGCGGTACTTCGAGGTGTTGGGCTGGCTTGGTCTTGGATATCCAGTAGGCCCCGTCCGTGTAGTGAAGCTTGGCCCCGGTACCGGTCTGCTTAAGCGCCTTATCGATTGCTTCTCGTAGGGGCATATCTGAGACCTTAAGCTCAATTTTTGGTATGCTTTCT
>Ga0114940_10000415_pt1 | contig 21189 bp, 16 predicted proteins | sample ColdCreekSource_FD_87195 | JGI IMG/M metagenome (GOLD analysis project Ga0114940, IMG submission 87195) | Groundwater microbial communities from Cold Creek, Nevada to study Microbial Dark Matter (Phase II) - Cold Creek Source | ecosystem: Environmental > Aquatic > Deep subsurface > Groundwater ... | reverse complement strand
TGTGGTTCTCGATGATGCCGTTGTGGATCAGCGCGATGTGCCCGGCGACGTGCGGGTGCGCGTTCACCTCGGTCGGTCGGCCGTGAGTCGCCCAGCGCGTGTGCCCGATGCCGAGCTTGCCGGCGAGCGGCGCTTTGACGAGCGCCTTCTCGAGCTCACCGAGCTTACCGACCGCGCGAAGGATGTTGACCTTCGCGCCGTCGTGCACGGCGAGGCCGGCCGAGTCGTAGCCGCGATACTCGAGCCGGCGCAGGCCGTCTACGAGGATGGGTGCCGCATCCGCCTCACCGATAAAACCAACGATGCCGCACATCGGTTCGCGCTCCCGTCAACTACCTAAGCCGAGAATCACTCACGGCTTTACCAACACGTTTCCGTCCGTGTCCACAACCGTGACGGGGCCGTACGCCTCGAGCGCCGGCTTGAACGCCGCCGCCTTGCCCACGACGACGAGCGCCGCCTGGCTCGGACGGATATAGCGCTGCGCCGCCTCGAGCGCCGCTTGCGCGCTCACGCCTTCGATCGCGCCGCGGAAGTGGTCCCAGTAGTCGTCGGGCAGATTGAACTCGCGCAGCTCCGCGACGAGGCCCGCGATCTTGCCCGCGGTCTCGATGCGCAGCGGGAAGCGATCGGTCAGGTAGCGCTTGGCGTTTGCGAGCTCGGCTTCCGAAGCGGGCTCTTTCACGATTCGATCCAGGTGCTCGGTGAACGCGGCGATCGCTTCAGCCGTGACCTCCGTGCGCACCGCGGCCGTCGCCGCGAACGGCGCGACCTGCACGAAGTCGTCGAAGTCGCTGTACGCGCCGTAGGTCAGGCTGCGTTTTTCGCGCAAGTCCATGAACAAGCGCGAGCTGGCCGAGCCGCCGAGCACTTGGTTCACGACGGTCAGCGGGATGTAGCCGGCATCGCTGCGCGGCAGCGCGAGGTTGCCGTAGTAGATCATCGACTGCACCGACTCCGGGCGATCGACGATGTACACGCTGCGCGAAGCGGGCAGCGCAGGCGCCGCGGGCGCAGCAGCGACCGTGACCTTGCCGGTCCACTTGCCGAACGCGCGCTCGGCGCCCGCCTTCACGCGGTCGGGCGAGACGTCGCCGGTGACGACCAAGAACGCGTTGCCCGGCACGAACGCGGCCTTATGCCAGCGCGCGAGGTCGGTGACCTTAACCTTCTTTACGACGGCCTGGGTCGTGTCGATGTGCGCGTACGGGTGCGCGCCGTAGAGCGCCTTGCGGAACTCACGCGCCGCGAGGAAGTGCGGGTCCTGGCTCTGCAGCGACAGCCGGGCGAGCTCGCGCTTCTTTAGCTTGTCGAGCTCGCTTTGCGCGAACGCTGGCTGCAGCGCGACCTCGGCGAGCAGATCCATCGCGATGTCGAAGTGCTCCGACAACGCTTGGAAGTCGACCGCGAACGAGTCCTCGTCGTTGCCCACGGCGAGCGATGCGCCGAGGAAATCGACGGCTTCGGCGAGCTTGACGCTGCTCTTCTTCTTCGTGCCCTCTTTGAGCATCGACGCGGTCAAGCTGGCGACGCCGGGCAAGCCCTCGGGATCGCTCGCGCTGCCGCTGCGCACGACCAGCCGGATCTTCACGATCGGCAGCGTCTTGATCTCGACCGTGTTCAGCTCGAGGCCCGAAGCCGTCGTGGCGCGCGCGATCGCAGGGAACTTCACGTCGCGGCGCTCGCCGGACGCCGGCGGCGCTTGCTTGGCCGGGGTCGGTTGGACCTCGACCGTGGTCGCGTTGGCGGGCGTCGTGTTTTGCGCGCCGGGCGTTTGCGTCGAGCTGCCGCCGCACGCGGCGACGAGCAACAGACCGATCAGCGATTGAATGCGGGCAGCGCGCTTCATGGCTTCTTCACCTCGGCCGCGGGCACCACGTCGAGCACCGTGCGGTTGGTCGGAAGGAAATATTGTTTGGCGACGCGTTGCACGTCCGCCGCGGTAACAGCCAAGTACTTGTCGGCTTCGACGTTCAGCAGGTTGCCGTCGCCCCAGTACAGCTCGAACTCGGCGACGCGCTGCGCGCGCTGCAGGTTCGATTGCAGCGCCATCACGAACGACGAGCGGATGCGGTTGCGCGCCTTCTCCAGCTCGCGCTCGGTGATGCCCTTCTTGGCGATGCTGTCGAGCTCGCCGTAGACCACCTTGCGCGCGTCCTCGGCCTTTTTGCCGGGCGACATGATCGCCCAGACGCTCATGAGATCAGGCCCGCGGCGGCCGTCGGTCGCGATGTCGATCTCTTGCACCAGCTCGCTGCCTTTCACGAGCTTTTGGTACAGCCGCGACGACTCGCCGTCGCCGAGCACGATCGACAGCATGTCGAGCGCGTAGTGGTCGGGCTCGCGCTCCGGCGGGATGTGATAGTTGATGTGGAACGCCGGCAGCTCGGCGAGCTTGTCCTCCATCTTCTCGACGCGCTCCGCGGTCTGCGGCGCGAGCGCGGGCGGGTTGTAGGGCGGCACCGGCCGTGACGCGATGTCGCCGAACAGCTTGTTCACGAGCTCGAGCGCGCGCTTGGGCTCGAAGTCACCGGCGATGCTGATCACCGCGTTGTTCGGCGCGTAGTAGTCGTTGAAGAACTGCTGCACGGCGGACAGCGGCGCGTTGATCAGATCCTGCATGTCGCCGATCGTGCTGTGCGCGTACGGGAAGTAGTCGCCGTACGCCAGCTCGTTCACGCGCAGCATCGATTGCATGTATGGGCGGTTGTCGTAGCTCTGACGCCGCTCCTCCATGACCGTCTGGCGCTGGTTCTCGAAGTTCTCCTGCGTGATCGCCAGCGAGCGCATGCGATCCGACTCGAGCCACAAGGCCAGCTCGAGCTCATTGCTCGGCATGGTCGCGTAGTAGTTCGTGCGGTCGTGGCTGGTCGTGCCGTTCATCGAGCCGCCGCGGTTCATGACGAACGTGAAGTGCTCGCCCTTGCCCACGTTGGCCGAGCCTTGGAACATCATGTGCTCGAACAAGTGCGCGAAGCCCGAGCTGCCCTTCTGCTCATTGCGCGAGCCGACGTCGTAATAGACGACGACCGCGACCGTGGGGACGCTCGGGTCCGGGCTCATCACGATGCGCAGCCCGTTCGCGAGCTTCTCGCGGATGACGGGCAGCTTCACCGTGCTGCCGGACGACTTTGCCTCCGCCGCCGCCGCCGACTGGGGCGTCGACGTCATCGGTGCAGACGACTGCGGGATGATCGTCGGCGCCTGGGCGAGCGCGCGTGACGCGGGCGCGGCCAAGCACAAGGCCGCAGTCAGGCCCGACCACAACATCCAGTAGGTCCGCGGGCAGGCAAGCACCGCAGGCTGGGCTCGAAGGTTCATGTTCGTTCGCTCCATCAAGGCGCTAACCGCGCCGTGCGAAAGTTGTTCGACCGCGCCATGCGCATTTGTCTCGATCGAAATCATTGACGGCTCGCATACCTGCTCATACGCTCAGCCCCCATGCGAGCCGCGATCCTGGCCACCGGTACCGAGCTGACTCGCGGCGAGCTCATCAACAGCAACGCCGCGTGGCTTTCGGAACGACTCACCGAGCTTGGTTTCGAGGTCATCGAGCACGCGGTGGTCCCGGACGATTCCGAGCAAATCGCCAGCACCCTCGCTAGGTTTGGCCGCGAGGTCAAGCTCGTGGTCTGCACCGGCGGCCTCGGCCCGACGAGCGACGACCTGACTGCGGCCGTGGTCGCGCAGGTGATGGGCGTACCGCTGCTGCGGCACGAGGCCACGCTCGCGCGCATCCAGGAGCGCTACCGCAAGGCGGGCGTGGTCATGCCTGCGATCAACGCCAAGCAGGCGGACATGCCCGAGGCCGCGCGCGTGCTCGACAACGACGTCGGCACGGCACCGGGCTTTGCGGTGCGCATCGGCCAGGCCGAGAGCTATTTCTTGCCCGGCCCGCCGCGCGAGATGCAGCACCTGTTCGAGACGTATCTGGTGCCCGACCTCGCGCACCGCGTGCAGCGCACCACCCATCAGGTCCACATCCGGATCTTTGGCCTGCCGGAGTCCGTGGTCGCCGAGAAGCTCGCGACCATCGACAAGGGTGGCGCGAACGCCAGGCCCGGCGTGACGATCGGCTACCGCGCGCACTTCCCCGAGATCGAGGTGAAGGTACACGCGCGTGCGGCCGACGAAGCCAGTGCGACCGCGCTCGCAACCGAGGTCGCCGCGGAGACGCGCCGCCTGCTCGGCCACTACGCGTACGGCGGCCGGCATGACAGCTACCCGTTCTACGTGGCCAAGCTGCTGACCGAGAAGAAGAAGAAGGTCGCGCTCGCGGAGTCGTGCACCGGCGGCTTGCTCGGTCGGCTGCTCACCGATCCGCCCGGCAGCTCCGCGTACTTCGTGCTCAGCGCGGTCGTGTACGCCAACAGCGCAAAGCGCGGCCTGCTCGGCGTCTCTGGTGAGCTGATCGAGCAGCACGGCGCGGTGAGCACCGAGGTCGCCGCAGCGATGGCCGAAGGCGCGCTCGAAAAGGCCGGAACAGATCTGGCGGTCGCCATCACCGGCGTTGCAGGCCCGACCGGCGGCACGCCCGATAAACCGGTCGGCACGGTGTGCTTCGCGCTCGCGCAGCGCGGCAAAAAAACCGTTGCAGAACGCAGACAACTGCAAGGCAGCCGCGAGCGCGTTCGGATGCTCTCCGCGTACGTAGCGCTCTCGCTGATCGCAAACGCGATTGAAAGTAACGGCTAGGCCCGGCGGGTCTCGCTTGACGGATAAAGAACCGGCCCCGTAACCAGGGGCGGCAAGCAGCTGAAAGGGAATCTCATGGCTACCGAAGACAACCGCGGCAAGGCGCTCGATCTCGCTCTCGCATCGATCGAGAAGCAGTACGGCAAGGGCGCGATCATGAAGATGGGCGGCAAGCAGATCGAGCCGGTGGCGGTCAGCCCCAGCGGCTCGCTCTCGCTCGACTTGGCGCTCGGCGTCGGCGGTTATCCGAAGGGCCGCATCATCGAGATCTATGGTCCGGAGTCGAGCGGTAAGACCACGCTCACGCTGCATGCGATCGCCGAGTGCCAAAAGAGGGGCGGCGTGTGCGCGTTCATCGACGCCGAGCACGCGCTCGACATCGCCTACGCCCGCAAGCTGGGCGTGAACACCGAAGAGCTCTTGGTCTCGCAGCCCGACTACGGCGAGCAGGCGCTGGAGATCGCCGACACGCTCGTGCGCTCGGGCGCGGTGGACATGATCGTGGTCGACTCGGTCGCAGCGCTCGTGCCCAAGGCCGAGATCGAAGGCGAGATGGGCGACAGCCACGTCGGCCTGCAGGCGCGCTTGATGAGCCAGGCGCTGCGCAAGCTGACCGGCACGGTGCACCGCTCCAACACGATGCTGTTCTTCATCAACCAGATCCGCATGAAGATCGGCGTGATGTTCGGCTCGCCCGAGACCACGACCGGCGGCAACGCGCTCAAGTTCTACTCGAGCGTGCGCCTCGACGTGCGCCGGGTCGGCGCGATCAAGGTCGGCGAGCAGGCGATCGGCAACCGCACCCGCGTGAAGGTCGTGAAGAACAAGATGGCGGCGCCGTTCGCCACCTGCGAGTTCGACATCCTGTTCAACGAGGGCATCAGCCGCAGCGGCGACGCGCTCGACCTGGCGTCCGAGATCGGCGTCGTCGAGAAGTCCGGCGCTTGGTTCAGCTACAAGGGCGAGCGCATCGGCCAGGGCCGCGACAACGCGCGGCTGTACATCAAGGAGCGCCCCGAGATGCTCGCGGAGATCGAGCGCGGTGTGCTCGCGCAGAAGGGCATCGGCGTCGCCGGGGCCCCGGCCGCTGAAGCCCCCGAAGCCGGCGAAGCGAAAGACACCAAGGCCGAAAAGCCTGCGCAACGCCCGCGTCCCCGCGCGTGATCACGTCGAGCGTGCACGCTAGAGGGAACGCTGCGCGGGGCTCTCACTTGTTTGCGTGTTACCCGATCGGGACACGTGCCAATGGGTTGCCCCGGTAGCGTTCCAGTGCTAGCGTACATCGCATACACGACGTGACACTACTCCGCGTCGCCTTGGCGGCGGCTGCAACGAGTAGGTCGAAGTCGAGCGTGTGGGCTTCGCACAGGAGACATTCCTAGTGAATCGGCAATTTGAAGTCGGAGACAATGCCGTATACCCGGCTCACGGAGTGGCGCGGATCATGGGCATCGAGAGCCGTGAGATCGCGGGGCATAAGAAGGAGTTCTACATCCTCAAGATTCTCGACACCGAGATGAAGCTGATGATCCCCACGGACGGGGCGCAGCGCGCGGGCCTTCGCGACGTGATCTCGAAGAAAGAGGCCAAGCAGGTTCTGGAGATCCTCAAGGATCCGACGGTCGCAGTGACGGCGCAGCCGTGGAACAAGCGCTACCGCGAATACACCGAGATGCTTTCGAGCGGCTCGGCGTTCGAGGTCGCTAAGGTGCTGCGCGATCTGCATCGCGTGAAGACCGAGAAGGAGCTTTCGTTCAGCGAGCGTCGTTTGCTCGAGCAAGCTCGTTCGCTCGTGGTCACGGAGCTCTCACTCGCGCGTAACACCGCGGTTGAGAAGATCGAGAAGGAAATCGCAGCCGCGCTCGGGACCACGACGGTCGTCTAGTCAGCTCGCAATGTCGTACGGCAGCTCGCCGCGCACCGAGAGATCGCTGCGCGGCGAAGTCGTTTAAGGGCGAGCGAGAGCGCGCAAGGGCGCGGGCGTGCGCGCAGCTTCGCGTGTAGGCTCCGGCCGCGATGACCTTGGCGGAGCTGAAATACGATGACCGCGGACTGCTCACGGTGGTGGCGCAGGACCGTTTGACCGGCGAGCTACGCATGCTCGCGCATGCCAACCGCGAAGCGCTGCAGGCGACGCTCGACACGGGTGAAGCGCACTTCTACAGCCGCAGCCGCGGTGCGCTGTGGAAGAAGGGCGAGAGCAGCGGCCACGTGCTGCGCGTGAGCGAGGTCTGGACCGACTGCGACGGCGACGCAGTGCTGTATCTCGTCGATCCCGCTGGACCAACTTGCCACACCGGGCGTGCGACCTGCTTCTTCCGCGTGATCGGTCGCGACGGCGAGGTGACCGACAACGCAGGAGCGCATGGCATGTCTTTGCTACCTCGGCTGTGGTCGGAGCTGGAGGCACGCAAAGCGAGCGGCGCCGGCAAGAGCTACACGCGCAAGCTGCTCGACGGCGGTGCGGTCGCGATCAACGCCAAAATCACCGAAGAGGCCGGCGAGCTGGCGCAGGCGATCGCAGGCGAGAGCGATCAGCGGGTCGTGTCCGAAGCGGCCGACGTGCTGTACCACGTGCTCGTTGGGCTCCTGAGCCGGGGGGTCAGCGTGCGCGACGTCGAGGCCGAGCTGGCGCGGCGGTTCGGCATTTCGGGCGTCGACGAAAAGGCCGCGCGCGCGCCGAAGAGCTGACGCAACCCGCGCGCTCACCGCCGTGTAACGAACAGTGGTCAGGATTGACTCGAGGAGTCATCTCCAAGGCCCTTCCGTGACCGCAGCGAGAAATTCTCGGCAAGAGCCCGGCGAAGTGGAATCCTTGGCGCCCCCATGGGGTTGCGCCCGAACGTGCGTGCCCCACAGAGGCGCCCCGCATGTAGGCCTGTCGCCGAACGCGGCTTATCAATCAAGGAGAGTAGACCGATGCGTTTCATGACCCGCAGCACCCTCCCACTCGCCCTCGCGCTTTGTCTGGCTGCTGTAGGAGGCGCGCAGACCGTCGCGGCTCAAGCCGCGTCGCCTGAGCTGCCGGCGCCGAGCCCCAAGGCGCGCGTAGAGCAGCGCGTCGGCCTGACCGACTTCTCCGTCGAGTACTCGAGCCCCGGCGTGAAGAAGCGCGTGGTGTTCGGTCAGCTCGTGCCGTACGACAAGCCGTGGCGTACGGGCGCCAACGCGACGACCAAGCTCACCGCGAGCCGCGAGTTCACGTTCGGCGATAAGAAGGTCCCGGCGGGCACGTACGCCGTGTACATGATCCCGGGCAAGGCGAGCTGGACGGTGGCGCTGAGCTCGCACCTCGACGCGGCCGGCAACGACGGCTTCGACGCAGCGAAGGACGTCGCGCGGATCAGCGTGAAGCCTTCGCCGATCAAGATGCGCGAGCGGCTCACCTTCTTGTTCTCGGCGACGACCGACGACAGCGCGCGCCTCGAGCTCGAGTGGGAGAAGGTTCGCGTCGCGATCCCGCTGAGCGTCGACACCAAGACTCAAGTCGCGGTCAACATCGATAAGGCGGTCGACGAGGCGTGGCGCCCGCACTTCGCGTCGGCGCGCTACCTGCTCGAGAGCGGCGGCGACCTCACCAAGGCGCTCAGCCTGGCGGATGCGTCGATCGCGGTGAAGCCGACGTGGTGGAACAACTGGATCCGCGCGCAAGTGCTCGCCAAGACCGGCAAGCTGCCCGACGCTGCGGCTGCAGGCGAAAAGGCGCAGCAGCTCGGCACCGGCGACCGCGTGTACGAGGGCTTCTTCAAGTCCGACGTCGCGAAAGCCGTGACGTCCTGGAAGGCCGGCAAGAAGTAAGGCCGGTGGGCGTGAGCCACGCGAGCGTATTCTCGGCGTACGTCGCAGGCGACGCGAAGGCTTTCTTCGCGTCGCACTTCGCCGACCAGGCCGCGCGGGCGCGTACGACGGTGCGCGCCGTGCGCCCGCTCGCGGCTCCGACGCTCGCCGCGTTGCGCACGCAAAACACACGGCTGTCGCCGAGCGCCGCGCGCGACGCACACCTCGACGCGTTGCAAGCAGGCGCCGCGGCGGTCGTCACCGGCCAGCAGGTCGGGTTGTTCCTCGGGCCGCTGTACACGCTCTACAAAGCGGCCAGCGCCATCGTGATCAGCCGCGCGCTCGCTCGCGAGACCGGTAAGCCCGTGGTGCCGGTGTTCTGGTTGCAGACCGAAGATCACGATCTCCCGGAGGTCGCGAGCTGCACGCTGCCGCGCGATGGCCAAAGCGCGCTCACGCTGAGCGTACCGGCCGCACAGGACGCGCGCGTCTCGCTCGCGCATTGCGCGTTGCCGGCGGAAGTCGAGCAGAGCACCGCGGCGCTGCGCGCTGAGCTCGAGCGCTTGCCGCATGCGCGCGAGCATCTCGACCGCATCGAGCGCGCGTACCGTCCGGGCGCGAAATGGGGTGATGCGTTCGCGCAGGTCATCGCCGAGCTGTTCGCGCCGGAAGGCTTGGTGCTGATCGACCCGCGTGACCCGGCGCTCGCGGAGCAAACCTCGGCGGTTCACGCCCAGGCGCTGCAGAAGGCTGAAGTGATCGCGAGCGCGCTGGCAGCGCATTGCGCGCAGCTGCGCGCTGCCGGCTTCGAGCCACAGGTGCACGTCCGCCCCGGCGCACCGCTCAGCTTCTTCCACGCCGCTGGAGCGCACGGCGCTCGCTGCCGATTGATGCCGTGCGAGCGCGGCTACCGCCAGGTCGCCGCGGCGAGCGACGCTGCGGGCACGCGTGCTGAAGGCTCCGAGCACACCGTCAGCGAGCTGCTCGATGCGCTGGCGCGCGACCCGCTGTCGTTCAGCACCAGCGCGCTCTTGCGACCGATCGTGCAGGACACGCTGCTGCCGACTGCCGCGTACGTCGGTGGCCCAGGCGAGATTGCGTACTTCGCGCAGCTCGCTCCGCTGTACGCGGCGTTCGACATGCCGATGCCGCTGATCGTCCCGCGCGCACGCTTTCGCGTGATCGAGGAAAAGATGCAGCGCGTGCTCGACCGCTTGCAGCTTACTCCGGACGACGCGACGCGCGACGCGGCCAGCCTCGCGGCCGCTCACGCCTCGCGCAACGCAGCGTTCACGCCGGAGCAGCTCGAACAGATGCTCCGCATGCGCTTCGACGAGGCGCTCGAAAGCGCGATCGAGCACACCGGGCCGCTGCGCGAGCAGCTACGCCCCGCACACGAGAAGACCAAGGCCGCGGTGCACGCCGCGGCGGGTAAGCTCGCCGAGAAGCATCGCAACGCATTGGGGCACCAGAACGAGGCCGTGCTGCGCGACATCGAGCGGGTGAAGCAAGCGCTGAATCCAGCCGGCGAGCCGCAAGAGCGCGTCTACGGATTTTCGTACTACGCGGCGCGTTACGGAGAGCGCCCGTTCATCGACCGCATCTTGAACGCGCTCGAGACGAGCGACCCGTTCGACCCGAGCTTGCGAGACCTCCAGCCATGACCCAGCCACTCTCGATCGCGATGGTGTGTTACCCGTCGTTCGGCGGCAGCGGCGTCGTCGCACGCGAGCTCGCGGTGGGGCTGGTGGAGCGCGGGCACAGCGTGACGCTGGTCGCGAGCGATCCGCCGAGCCGGGTGCTGCCGGAGCACGAGCGCCTGCGCTTTCGTCAGGTGCGGGTGCCGCACTATCCAGTCTTTCAGCATGCGCCGTACACCCTGGCCGTGGCGTCGACGCTCGTAGAGCTGGCGCGCGAGCAAGCGATCGATCTGGTGCACGTGCACTACGCCGTACCGCACGCGACGAGCGCGCTGCTCGCGACGCAAGTGCTCGGCGCAACGGCGCCTGCCGTGGTGACCACTCTGCACGGCACGGACGTAACGGGCAGCGGCGCCGATCCCAGCTACGCCGTGATCACGCAACACGCGGTGCGCGCAAGCTCCGCGATCACGGTCCCGTCCGGCTACCTCGCTCAAAAGGCGCAAGCGTGGCTGAGCCAGGACGGCAGCGCGGCGCCGACGATCGAGGTGGTGCCGAACTTCGTCGACACCGATCGCTTTGCGCCGGCAGCGAGGCGCGAGCGGCAGGAGCTGGCCGAGCTGTTCGCGGGCGGTGACCCCGTCTCGCCGATCTTGTTTCACGTGTCGAACTTCCGCGCGGTCAAGCGCGTCGGCGATCTGTTCGACGTGCTGCGGCGCGTGCGCGAGCAACTGCCTGCGCGCTTGGTCGTCGTCGGTGACGGCCCGGAGCGCGCGAGCGCCGAGCAGAAGGCGCGCGAGCTGGGGTTGTCCGAGAGCGTGTGCTTCCTCGGCAATCAAGTGAAGTTCATCGAGCTGCTCAAGCAAGCCGACGCCTTCATGCTGACGAGCGAGATCGAGAGCTTTGGACTGGCCGCGCTCGAGGCGATGAGCTGCGGCGTGCCTGTGCTCGGTTATCGCGTGGGTGGCTTACCCGAAGTGGTCAACGAGAGCGCCGGTGTGCTGGTGCCACCGTTCGATCTCGACGCGCTCGCCCGGGCTGCGGTCGAGCTGTTCTCCGATGGCGCGCGGCGCGACACACTGGGGCGGCAGGCGCGAGAACGCGCGCTCTCGACCTTCAAGCGCGAGCCGGCCCTCGATCGCTACGAGACGGTCTTCCAACGGGCGCTGCGCCGCTCGGAGCGAGGCGCTGCACGATGAAACACGCCCTGCTTCGTACCCTGTTGCTCGCTTCGCTCATGCTGCCGAACGCGCGGCGCGCGCACGCGGACGCCGACAACGCCGGTATCGCCGAGGAACCCATGGACGCAGCTAGGCTTGCCCACGCCCTCGATCGCCTCGCTGGCACCGGACGCGTGCTGTACGTGGCCGCGCATCCCGACGACGAGAACACGCGCCTGCTCGCGTACCTCGCCAACGGTCGGCACCTCAGCGCGGCGTATCTATCGATGACGCGTGGCGGCGGCGGACAGAACTTGATCGGCTCCGAGCAAGACGAGCTGCTCGACTCGATCCGTACGCACGAGCTGCTCGCGGCGCGCGCGCTCGATGGCGCCGAGCAACGGTTCACCCGGATGCGCGACTTCGGCTACTCGAAGACGGCGGCTGAGACACTTGCCGTGTGGGGCCACGACGCCGCGCTCGCCGACGTGGTGCTGGCGATCCGCACGTTCCAGCCGGACGTGATCGTGACGCGCTTCGACGAGCGCCCGCCGAACCACGGCCACCACATCGCCTCCGCGGTCTTGGCCAAGGAAGCGTTCGTCGCGGCCGCGGATCCTGCGCGCTTTCCGGAGCAGCAAAAGGCCGGCATCCGAGCCTGGCAAGCCAAGCGCATCGTTTACAACGTGCCGCACTGGCGCGATCTAGCGCGCGAGCCGCTGCCGCCGGACGCGCTCAGCCTCGATGTCGGCGTGTACGATCCGCGGCTCGGCCTTTCGTACGGTGAGCTGGCCGCGCGCTCGCGCAGCCAGCACAAGAGCCAGGGCTTCGGCATCATCGGCGAGCGCGGCGAGCTGATCGAGCGCTTCATTCACGTCGCAGGTGCGCAAGCCAAGAGCGACCTGCTGGAGGGCGTCGTCACCGATTGGTCGCGCTACGGTGCGGCCGCCGAGCCGTTCGCCGAAGCGGTGCGCGAGGCGCGCAAGCACCTGCATCGCGATCATCCGGAGCGCTCGGTGCCGGCGCTGCTCACCGCCTACGCCGCGCTCGCGAAGCTGCCCGACGGTCCGCGCACGCGCGACGCGCGCAATGCGCTCAGCGAGATCATCGCGACCGCGAGCGGCCTGTTCGTGCGCGTGACGGCGCCGCGCGCTGCAGTCGCCCCGGGCAGCGAGCTGCCAATCAAGCTCGAGCTGGCGGCGCGCGGGCCGCTCGCGACGCAGCAAGGCATCGTGCTGCAGCGCGCCACGCTGGCCGACGGCTCGGCGCTGGCTCTTTTTCCCGCGACCAAGCTCGAGCCCAACCGCGTGCTCGCACTGCCTGCGTCGCTGCGCGTCGCGGCCAACGCGCCGATCTCGGTGCCGCATTGGCTCGCCAGCCGCACGCAGCCCGACACCGCGGCCGCCGGCGCGCAAGAGCTCGCGATCCGCAACGAGCCGCTCGGACCTGCGCCGCTCTCGCTCGCGCTGGAGCTGCAGCTCGGCGCTCAGCGCGTGACGCTGACGCGCTCGGTGGTCTACTCGTGGAACGATCGTATCCACGGCGAGCGCGTGCGCCCGGTGCTGGTGATGCCTGCGGCGACCGTCACGCCCGCGCGCCAAGCGGTGATGTTGCCGAACGGCCGGGCCGCCACCGTCGCGCTGCGCGTGCGGGCGAGCGAAGGCGCCGTCGACGGCACCGTGGATCTCGGCTTGCCCGTGGGATGGACCGCGACGCCTGCGACGCAAGCGATCAAGCTCGCGCGCGCCGGTGACGAGGCGGTGGTGAGCTTCGCCGTCAAAGGTCCGCGCGGCGCGGCCGCGATCGAGATCGAGCCAGCCATCACCGTGGGTGGTGCCCGGTTCGCGTTTCGCGAGGACGTGATCGACTACGCGCACGTGCCGCTGCAGGTCGTGCTGCAGAAGAGTCAGCTCAAGCTGGTGCCGCTCAAGCTCGCGTTGCCGGCAGGCCTCGTCGGTTACATCGCTGGTCCAGGCGATACGGTCGCGGCAGACCTCGCGCACGTCGGCGTCAACGTCGAGGCGATCGACGACGACGCGCTGCGCAGCGCCGACCTCGGCAAGTACGCCGCGATCGTGCTCGGCGTGCGCGCGTACAACACGCGTACATCGCTGCGCGGCGGCCACGAGCGCTTGATGCGCTACGCCGAGCGCGGCGGCGTCGTGATCGTGCAGTACAACACGAGCAGCCCGAACGCGCCGCTCGATGTGCCGATCGGCCCCTTCCCGCTCAAGCTCGGCCGCGGCCGCGTGACCGACGAGAACGCCGCCGTAAAGGCGCATGGCAAGACACACCCGGTGCTCACCCAGCCCAATCGCATCGAGGCGGCCGATTGGCAGGGCTGGGTTCAGGAGCGCGGCTTGTACTTCGCCGAGACCTACGATGAGCGCTACACGCCGGTGCTCGAGATGAGCGACCCCGACGAGCCGGCGCAGCTCGGCAGCTTGCTCATCGCTCGCCACGGCCAAGGCCGCTACGTGTACACGGGCCTCGCGTTCTTCCGTCAGCTGCCAGCAGGCGTGCCCGGCGCGTATCGCTTGCTCGTCAACCTGCTATCGAAGTGAGCGCGATGAGCACCGAGCACGCGAGCCCGCCGCCGCCCGATGAAGACGAGCCACCGCCGCTGCTCGGCACGTGGCGAAACATTTACACCGTGCTCGTGGTCGAGCTGCTCGCTACGACGGCTGCGCTGTACGCGCTGACGAAGTGGTTGTCATGAGAGGCGCTGTTATGAGAGGCGCCGCGTGACCGCGCTCGATTGGATCGTGCTGATCGGCACGCTGGCCAGCATCGTGCTGTACGGGCTGTACAAGACGCGCGGCGCGCGCGACATCGGCGAGTACTTTCGCGGTGGCAACGAGCTGCGCTGGCCGACGGTCGGGCTGAGCATCATGGCCACGCAGGCCAGCGCGATCACGTTCCTGTCGACGCCCGGCCAGGCCTACGAGGACGGCCTGCGCTTCGTGCAGTTCTACTTCGGCCTGCCGCTGGCGATGATCGTGATCAGCGCGGTGTTCGTGCCGATCTACTTCAGGCTCAAGGTCTACACCGCCTACGAGTACCTCGAGCACCGCTTCGACGTGCGGCTGCGTTACCTCGGCGCGATCTTGTTCCTGATCCAGCGCGGGCTCGCCGCCGGCATCACCATCTACGCGCCGGCGATCATCCTAAGCACGTTGATGGGTTGGTCGCTTCAAGCCACGAACCTTGGCATCGGCGTGCTGGTGATCATCTACACGGTGCTCGGCGGCACGAAGGCGGTCGCGCAAACCCAGAAGCAGCAGATGGTCGTGATGCTGCTCGGCATGGTGCTCGCGGTCGTACTGGTGGTGTTGCGCTTGCCCCAGCACGTCTCGGTTGGGCACGCCTTCAAGCTCGCCGGCGCGCTCGGCAAGATGAACGCCGTCAGCTTCGAGGTCGATCCGTCCACGCGCTACACGTTTTGGTCCGGCATCACCGGCGGCTTCTTCCTCGCGCTGTCGTACTTCGGCACCGATCAGTCGCAGGTGCAGCGGTACCTCTCGGGCCGCTCGGTCATGGAGAGCCGCCTGGGGCTCGTGCTCAACGGCATGCTCAAGGTGCCGATGCAGCTCGTGATCTTGATGTCGGGCGTGATGGTGTTCGTGTTCTACCTGTTCACGCAGCCTCCGATCTTCTTCAACAGGCCGGCGCTCGAGAAGGCGCGCAGCACGGAGCACGCGCCGGCATTCGACGCGCTCGAAGCTCGCTACGACGCGGCGTTCAACCACCAGCGCGAGGCGGCCGATGCGTACGTCGCGGCGCTCGATACGGGCAGCCCAGCGGTCGCCGAGAAAGCTCGGCTGCAAGCCGCGGCCGGCCAGGTCGCGGAGGTGCGCAAGGAGGTCAAGACGCTGGTGAAGACCGCGGTGCCGAGCGCGGAAACGAAGGACTCGGACTACGTGTTTCTGAGCTTCGTGCTCGGCTACGTCCCGAGCGGCCTCGTCGGGCTCCTGATCGCCGTGATCTTCTGTGCCGCGATGAGCTCCACTTCGAGCGAGCTCGCGGCCTTGGGCTCGACCACCACGCTCGACCTGTACCGGCGCATTCGCAAGCAGACGCCCGCGGCGGGCGAGCGCGACGTTCTGATCTCGAAGCTGTTCACCGCCCTGTGGGGCCTGGTCGCAGTCGGCTTCGCCGGATTTGCCTCACTGCTCGACAACCTGATCGAGGCCGTAAATATCTTGGGCTCGATCTTCTACGGAACGGTCCTGGGCATCTTCCTGGTCGCGTTCTTCGTGCGTCACGTGCAAGCGACGGCGGTGCTGATCGCGGCGCTCGTAGCTCAAGCCAGCGTGATCGCACTGTTCTTCACCACGGACATCGGCTTTCTATGGTTCAACGTAATCGGCAGCGGCGTCGTCGTGCTGCTCTCGTTAGTCGTCCAGCTCTTTGTTCGGGCGGAAGCGACAACCGGCAAAGCCTGAAGAAATTGCCGGAAAACGAGCGGGACACCGGCGCTGTCCGGGCGAGACAAAGGACAGTCGCCCCGCGACATAGCTCGAAAGCTTCAGCGAATGAACGAGTACGGCTAAGCATGGGCAGCCTCGCAGGTGAATCCGCTCGCGCGAGGTAGCGTCGTGGCCGCTGTTGCACGTCGTGGCACGGTGTATGCTGCGAACCGCGCGACACTCACCAGACAGCGTCTGCCTCGAATACGCAGCGTTGCATGGAAGGTCGCGCGGGAGCACAGCGGTAAGGAACGCGCGGTCTCGCAGTAAAAAACCTGGTTCGTAGACGGCGCGCGATGGTCGAGGGACTGGCGTCGAATCTCGGAGGAGATATGAGTTTGCGCATTTGGGCATTTCTAGTTTTGGCGGTTGGTCTTGCGTTCGCGCTGCCTGGCAACGCGTACAAGGCGAGCGCAGCAGACGGCGAGAACGCGATCCGTATCGCGACGCTCGCGCCTCGCAGCAGCGACCTGGTTCGCGGCTTCGTCCGCATCGACAGCGGCTTGCGGAAGGTCACCAAGGGCCAGTGGGGCATCAAGCTCTACCCGAGCGGCGTCGCCGGTGACGAAAAGGACATCATCCGCAAGATGCGCATCGGCCAGATGGACGGCACGGTCGTGACGTCGGTCGGCTTGAGCCAGATCTTGCGCGAGCTCGCCGTGCTCACCGCACCGCTCGCGATCGAGAACTACGAGCAAGTCGAGCGCGTGCAGAAGGTGTTCAACGAGGAGTGGGCAGCCAAGCTCAACGAGAACGGCTTCAAGCTCGCCGGCTGGGGCGAGGTCGGCATGATCCGCTACTTCTCGAAGGCGCCGATCTACAAGATCACCGACCTCAAGAAGATGCGTCCGTGGGTTTGGCCGGACAGCCACACGATGAAGTCGATGTGGCACGCGGTCGGCGTGACGGGCGTGCCGCTGCAGGTGCCGGAAGTCTACGGCGGCCTTCAAACCGGCATGATCGACGCGTGCACGACCAGCGCGCTCGCCGCGATCGCGCTGCAGTGGTTCTCGAAGCTGACGCACGTGACGCAGCGCACGCAGGGCCCGCTGATCGGCGGCATGGTCTTCACGAACGACAAGTGGCAGTCGATCCCCGAAGACGTGCGCAAGCAGCTCGAAGAGCAGATCGCCACGCACTACAAGGGCGACGTTCGCAACATCCGCGAGGATGACAAGACGGCGTACAACAACCTGATCAAGCGCGGCTTCGTCTCGGTTCCCTTCACCGCGGAAGGCGAGAAGGAGTACCAAGAGGTCACCAAGAAGGCGCGCGAGTCGCTCGTCGGCCGCGTCTACTCGCGCGAGCTGCTCGACAAGGTCATGTCGATCGCCCGCGGCGGTGCATGATCGGCTAGCTCACGGGTAGTCGAAGCCCACGAAAGCCCGAGCGGACAACGCGTCCGCTCGGGCTTTCGCTTTTAAGCGCCTCGCTCAGCCGTAGCGGGCGAGCTGCTCGGGGATGCCGCCGTCGCGGCTGGCGGCTAGCGCGAGCTCGCCCAACGTCTCGAGCGACGCGGCGACGTTGCGGTAGTCGCGCTCGTGGAGCGGGCCGACGAGGTTCTCGAGGCGCCACTGCACCGCATCGAGGTCCCGGCCGGACAGCCGCAAGCGCGAGCCCGACTGGCGGAGCTGATGCATCGCTTGGCCCCACAGCTCCTCGTACGTCTCGCGCTGCTGGAGATCATCGAACCCACCGTGCTCGGCGATGCTGAGCAACGTGGAGAGCTGGTAGCCGAGCTCGTACCAATCGGCGACCACGCGTTGCCCGGGTGGCAGCGAGTCGAGCAGGTTATCGGTCGCGCCGAGCCACACCTCGACGTCCTCGATCCGCTGCAAGGCGTGCCAGTCACCGCCGATGGCGTCGATGAAGCCGCCGAACGGCTGCTCGAGCTCGCGCGCGAAGTCCCCGCCGGTGTGGCGATGGAACGAGCACTCCGAGATCGCGCGGCCGGCATCGAACGCCATGACCGGCGAGGCCCCCTGCTGCCGGCTCACCAGCACCAGGCCCCCGTCGATCGGCTGCAGCTCGTCGGCGTCGAGCTCGAGCGGCTCTTCGTTCGAAGCGAAGGGCGGCGGCTCGCTGGCGAAGCCTCGCGCCTCTCCCCGAACCGAGACCGAAGGGGGAATCGTGTCGAGCGACTCATAGGTCGCGATCGGCGTGTCGTCGCTGCTCGCGGCCCGATTGCGCATCGCGGCCGATGGCGGGCGGTACGTGTCGGTGCCGCCAATCGCGCCGCGATTGTGCTCGGGCTCGCGCACGCTCAGGGCGGCGACGACCGGCGCCGCACGGTTGTCCGGCGGGATCGAGCTAAACGTGGCGATCGCTTCTTTGGTCTCCTGGCCAAGGCGCGGCGCGAAGCCGAGCTCGAAGGCCAGATCTTCCACCACCGAGCGCACCGACGCTTCGTCGCTGCGCAGCGCCAGCGTCGCGGACGTGAGCTGAACGGGCAGGCGCGAAGCCTGCGTAGCGTCCTCGAGCAACACCACCGTCCACAGGCCCCGGCCGTGCGCTGCAGCGACGTCGAACATCCACTGCGGGCTGCTCAAAGCGTCGCTATCCGCGAGCGCTACCGCCGCGCCCACGCGCTGGAGCATGGCGTCCCACTCGGCGACGTTCGACTGACCGCTGTTCGACCACGCGTAGCCCGGCAGCGAGCTGCACGCGAGCGCGCCGTCCGGCAGCGCGAGCGCAGACTCGAGCAGGTCCACGAGCGCGCCTGCATCCCGCGCCTGTTCCTTGGTGTGAACGACGAAGATTCCTGCACCCACGATGCGCCTCTCTTGCTCGCAGCCGCCTTGGCTGCGCCACGCCCTGCACCGGAGCCGAGCTGCCCTCTCCAGCCCGACGCCGAACGCCGAGCGCACTCCGCCCGACTGCGCGCACGGTTCGCGCACTTGGACACAATTGTCAAAGGACCCTCATCTTGGGGAAAGGCTCATATTGGCCTTGTCCGCATTTGCAAAAGCGCGAGGTTCAGGGATTATGTGAGTGGCTCTCATGGATGATCCCACACCCGGCGTGCTCGGTAGCCAGCCACCCGAAGAGCCCCAAAACACTGCGCAAAGCAGTGCTGCGGCCGGTGCAACCGCGGAAGGCGAGACGGGCGCGGTCGCACCGGCAACCGGACGCCCCGGCCACGATCCGAAGTTCATCGGCGACGCCATGCGTTCGCTCTATCGCTCGAGCGCGACGTCGATTGAGCGCGGCGATGCAACCCGAGTGATCGGCCGATCCGAAACCGTGTCCACCCGGCCCGGGCCGTCCACGCCGCCGCCGGCCAAACACAGCCCGAGCAGCGTCCCGCCGGGCCCCCGGGTCGACGTTACGCTCTGGCTCGTGCTCGCCCTGGGCCTGTTCGCGATCGCCGGCGTGATGCTCTCGGGCGCTCTTTGAGCCACGGAATGCTGACCCACAGAATGCCGAGCCGCTGAATGCCGCAGAGAGCGAGCGCCGGCGGTATGCTGGAAACCGCATGACCGACGCCGCGCAGCAGGTGCACATGCCCTCCGTGGGCTCGGTGCTCGGCGGTCGCTTCCGGATCGTGCGCCAGATCGGCGAAGGCGGCATGGGCGTCGTGCTCGAGGCCGAGAACACGCTCACCGGCAAGCGTGTCGCCATCAAGTGGATGCACCCGCAGATGGCGTCGCAGGCGGACGCCGCGGAGCGCATGGTGCGCGAGGCCCGAGCCTCGGCGCGCGTGCGCCATCCGAACGTCGTCGACGTGTACGACGTCGTGCAGGAAGCGGGCGCGATCTTCCTGGTCATGGAGCTGCTCGAAGGCGAGCCGCTCGGCGCGATGCTCGAGCGCGGCGATGCCGAGCCGCACGTGATCATTGCCCACCTGATCGATGCGATGCGCGGCGTCGCGGCCGCTCACCGCGAGGGCGTGATCCACCGCGACATCAAGCCCGACAACATCTTCCTCGCCCGCGAGCCGGATCGCAGTAGGCCGGTCCCGAAGGTGCTCGACTTCGGCATCTCGAAGCTGGCCGACCGCGAGGGCGGCCTGTCGCTCACGCGCACCGGCATGACGCTCGGCACGCCGCTGTACATGTCCTACGAGCAGCTCGCCGGCGTCCGCGACATCGATGGCCGCACGGACGTGTATGCGTTCGGCGTGATCCTCTACGAGGCGCTCACCGGCCAGCCACCGTTCAACGCCGAGACGTTCTCGGAGCTGATCATCAAGATCACGACCACGCAGCCACCGACGCCCAAGACGCTTCGGCCGAGCTTGCCGAGCGCGCTCAGCTCGATCGTCGAGACCGCGATGCGGCGCGAGCGCGTGGAGCGCACGCCTTCGCTCGATGCGCTGATCAGCGCGCTCGAGCCGTTCGCGAGCCGCGAGGGCTATGCGGCGCGCGTAACCGCGGTCGCCGATGCGTCGGGCGCGTGGGCGCGAACGGTCGCGGCGCCGACACCTGTGTCTTTACCGATCAGCGTGCCGGCGCAGCCACCATCGCGCACCGGCAGCGATCCGACGGTGACCGACCAACGCGTCGCGATGACCAACGTGCGCACGATCGAAACGTTTTCCGATCCCGACGCCGTTCGGATCTCGTCAATCCCGCGCAATCGCGCGGCCCGCGCCGCATTCGTGTGGGGGGCAATCGCGCTCGCGCTCGCCGGCGCCGCCTGGTTTGCGACACGGGGTAGCGGCCCCGCAGCAACCGACCCCGCTCACGTCGTGACGCCGGAAATAACCGCGCCGGCACCGGTCAGCCCGGCGCCTGCCGCCGCGAACGGCGAAAAAAATGCAGCCGAAACAGGCGGGCGCGCGCCGCAACCGAGCACGATCGTGGCGCCGGAAGCCAAGCCGCAAGCCACGCGCGGCGTGGTTGGTAGCAAGACCGAGAGCAAGACCGAAACCACGCGGCCGCGCGCCAGTAAGCCACGCGAAGCTCCGGCTTCACCCGCGCCGAACCCCGCGCCGCCTGCTGCTGCGCAAGAGCCGCGCACTCGACCGAACGCCCCTGCTCCGCGCGCAGGCCGCCCACAAAGCACGGAATTCTAGAGGGCGCGCGAGCCTTGCGCGCGCACAGATCGCTTGCGAAGAGCACGCCGGCTACGTCACTGTGTTTCGCCGGTTGCGCCCGACACCCCGGCGTTTGTAGTTTGCGGGCGGATGCTTACGTGAGTGATTCCATTCCACCGGAGCTAACGACCGCTTCGCAAGTCGAAGCGGCCGGGCAGGCCAGCGGGCCGCGTCACACCAACCCTACTCAACGCGCCGTGCGCGCGAGCATGTGGGCGCTGGTCAGCTTCGGTGCCGGCACGATCATTCGGCTGGCGAGCAACCTCGTCCTGACCCGCCTCTTGTTCGAAGAGGTGTTCGGCCTGATGGCGATCATCACGACCTTCTTGGTCTGTCTCAGCCTGATGTCGGACATCGGCATCAACCGCGCGATCGTCCAGAGCCCGCGCGGCGAAGAGCCGATGTATCAG
>Ga0114940_10000414_pt1 | contig 21211 bp, 16 predicted proteins | sample ColdCreekSource_FD_87195 | JGI IMG/M metagenome (GOLD analysis project Ga0114940, IMG submission 87195) | Groundwater microbial communities from Cold Creek, Nevada to study Microbial Dark Matter (Phase II) - Cold Creek Source | ecosystem: Environmental > Aquatic > Deep subsurface > Groundwater ... | reverse complement strand
TTGAGGAGATCGGGAGCAACTTTAGCTTGGGGAAAGTCTGTTTTTGCTTGTGTGTGAAGATTCATGGTTAATTATTCTCTGTGTTGAACCATTGTGATTTCTTGAGCTAGCAATTGAGCTATCTCTAACTCAGAAAGTTCACTAAGAGTTTTGGTAATTTTAGTTAGGTCTTCAGATTGATGAGAGGACTTTAAAGCTTGGGGCTTAACTGTGCTGCGTTCAATTGAAGATAAAGTTTCGGTCGTTGAGCTGGTGCTTGAATTCGTCAGAATCGATAGATGATTGGCGAGGGCTTTAATGGTGGGAAAATTCCACAGTAGAGTCATGTCTAATGTATATCCCAACCAAGCCCCCAAACTATCTGCCAATTCCACCGCAATCAGCGAGTCCAGTCCATACTCGGCTAGAGTGCAGCTAGGATTGATCGACCAGAATTCTAATTTAAGTTTTTGACTCAACCAATAGACGATCCATTGTTGAATCTCTCTAGAACTTAGTTGTTTGCAGGTAGACTGACTTTGATTTGATGAAGATGTTTCGGTATTTTTCCCCGTCCAAGCACCGACCACGTTGAGATTATTGTCTAAAAATCCTTGTTTGCAAGCATGACGTTGAATTTTGCCACTGGAAGTTTTGGGAATACTGGCTGTTTTGAGCAAGATGACCGCCGAGACAAAAAGTCCATGTTCTTCGGAAACGACTTTACGAATTGCTGCTACCACTCCATCTACATCAAGCTTGCGTATATAACTACGCTCAACTTCTTGAGCTATGACCAACTGTTCGCTTCCATCAATTTCTACAGCAAAAGCTGCACCACACCCAGTTCGCAATGCAGGATGACTTTTCTCTATTGTTTGCTCAATATCTTGGGGATAATGATTGCGACCTCGAATAATTAATACATCTTTAATCCGCCCAGTGATAAATAGTTCTTCCTTTTGGATAAATCCTAGGTCGCCTGTTCGCAGAAAAGGACCTTCTCCTGTATCGGCTAAATGGGCTTGGAAAGTCTGCCAAGTTTTTTCGGGTCGATTCCAATAGCCTTGAGCCACACTTGCTCCAGCCACCCAAATTTCTCCCACTTGGTTAGGTTGACAGCGAGTGTGGGACTCTGGATCGACAATGGCAATTTTATCCACAAAGGTTTGCCCACAACCGACCAAGATTTGAGAATTTACTTGATCTTCAACTGGCTTGATCGCATTTTGTTGTAACTGGGTACGATCTACTTGACGTAAGACGGGAGATAACTTTTGTAGACTACCTGATACAAATAAGGTGGTTTCTGCCATTCCATAGCACGGATAAAAAGCTTGAGAGGAAAAACCATAAGGAGCAAAGGCTTGAGTAAACTTTTCTAAGGTTTCGGCCTTAATGGGTTCAGCACCATTAAAAGCAACTGTCCAACTACTAAGATCGAGCTCGCTGCATTCTTCTGGTTTAATCTTCTGAACGCACAGATCGTAAGCAAAATTTGGTCCTCCGCTGGTAGTCGCTTTGTAGCGAGTAATGGCTTGAAACCAGCGAATCGGCTTTTGTAAAAAAGCTACGGGAGACATCAGCACGCAATGTATACCCAAATACAAAGGTTGGATTACATTCCCTACTAGTCCCATGTCGTGAAACAGAGGTAACCAACCTACGAAAACCGTTTTTTCTGAATGACCCATCCTCGTTTTGATGAGTTTTTCATTGTGTAGCAAATTCTGATGCGTAACCATTACCCCTTTAGGTGTCCCTGTTGACCCTGAAGTGTATTGGAGAAAAGCCAGAGAATCTCCTGTAATATCGGATTTTTGCCACTTATGGGCTAAATCGAGCTCGATTTCATCTGTGGGAAAATAGATAATCTCATCTAAATTTTCTTCTTGAACCAGACGCTCCTGTATTTCAGACAAAATAGATTTCGGGGCTAAGATAGCCTGAGCTTGAGCATCCGCTATAATAGATTGCAAACGACCCATTTTTTGATTTGTTTTAGGCGGATAAGCAGGAACTGCGACAACTGATGCATACAAACAACCGAAAAAAGCAGGAATAAATTCTAATCCAGGAGGATAAAGTAATAATGCTCTTTGTCCCGAAAGCTCTAATGCTTGAAGTTGGGCCGCGATCGCTCTAGCTTTTTGGTCTAATTGTTGATAAGTTAGACTCTCTGACTCAATTTCTCCGTCTTGTAAAAAGACATAAGCAGTTTTAGAAGGCTGATATCTACCACGATATTGCAGAAGTTCAACTAAGTTATCGATTTGTACATATTCTTGAACCTTAGTGATTTCGTTTTCTAACTGTATCCAAGTCGCTTGCAAAGTCTCTACTGTATTTTTGACAGTGGGCTGAAAATAGTTATGATTATCGAGCATATTATTGTTTATGAGTTTCAAAATGGTGTAATCATAGTCATTCCAATTAATTTCCTTATGGTAATTTTGTATTGATAATAAGGTTTAATATTACTCGCTACTGGCTACTGCGAAGCCTTAAAGGATTCCTTCCAGTCTCGAAGCGAGTCCTTTAGGATTACTTGTTTCACAGATCGCCTGGTGGTTATTTGAAATGACCTTAATTTCTGAGTTGAGATAATTGCACAATGTGAAATTATCTGTTTAAGTTGTGTGTTTGCTTATCAATCAATTATGTTGGGTTATTTTGATTTATGGAGGCATGGCGAAAATATAGGGTTCGTGAATTGCAGTTAGAATACCTAATGTGGATTTTTTCATTGTCATTGTTTTCTCCTGATAATTTGAGTTTATTTTAGTTATCTACTAGGCAAAAGTTAATAAAATAATTAATAGTTAGTTAATCAACTTTTGCTTTGGTTTTTAACTATCTTTATAGTAAAATTTAGAGCGAAATAAAACATCTGAAATAAGTCCCTAATCTTAATCAACTAAATATATATACGGCTATAGCACTTTAGTTATAGTTAAATCGTCACCAGATTAGCTGCAAATTATCCAGAGGGAGAACCGAGATACGGATACTGTTGGCGAATTCAAAAACCAGGGCTATTTGGAGTGTAACTTTCGACATTAGTGGCGTAAAATCTTTGTAGTTATCTGGGGCAATACAAATTAACCACTGTAAAATAATTGAGATAGCTGTAACGAACTGAAATTATAATCACCTCGACCTGAAATCATCGCCGTTTTCAGCCCACATTAAGGGTCTTGCACACTTTTGGTGAACCAAGAATCAGGCGATCGCAGATTACTAGACAGGACACAAGAATTTTTTCTTGAGCAGTTCGTGACTGGCACGACCATACAGCAGGAAAAATCGAATATACTAAAGCCAAAGCGATCGCCAGTTCCTTATCTTTGAGTCAGATCCAAAAACTGGTTAAAGCAGAACAAGAACCCAAACAACAGTCAGAATTAAATCATCTAAAACTTATGATGCTGAAGGTGTCCAAAAAAGAACCAGAAGTAATGCACTTTTTCTTTCAGTTTCAGCCCAATTTAATGTTGAATTGGCAGAGTATAAGATACGTAATGATGCCACTTTTGAAAGCTACTACATCAAAGGCAGATATGGTGCAATTCCATATATTGGAGATCTAGCCCATCTAAGTTGACTCCAATGTCTAAAAGAAAAGCAACTTACCGTGGATATTCACCAAGAAAAGTTAACACTAGAGATGTTAAGTCGAGGTTTTTGATTGTTTGTGAAGGAGAAAAAACTGAACCCAACTATTTTAAAAGCTTCCGTGTTCCTAAGAAAGTTATTGATGTTCAAGCTTACATCATTGATCCAGAAGGTGGGCTTTCGCTACTTGGGGTTTCCCCCAGATCACGGTTTCTTGTTTATAGATCACCATGCCAGGTTTTGCGCCTTTGGGTTTATAAACATGTTTGGGTTCAGTATAAATGACGGGAACCTGCTCGCTTTCCCTCGCTTGACTATAGTAGGCTGCTAAATCCGCCGTAAACTGAAGATCTTGTTCGCTCGCCACTCCCCCAGGGGGAAGACGCAACAGCACGTGGCTACCTGGGATCTCCTGGGTATGAAACCAGAGATCGTATTCTACCGCTGTACGAAAAGAAAGGATATCATTCTGGCGGTTATTCCTGCCAATCCAGATTTCACAGCCTGAAGGGGCAAGGAAACGATAGGGTTGAGAGTCTTGGTCTACCTTGCGATCGCTTTCCTGGCGTTCTGCGCTCAGATATTCCTGTTGCACTAGTTCCTCTTTAATTTCTACTAAAGCCTGCAAATCTTCAGCACTGCCTGTATTTTCACTCTGTAATTGATTTAAAGCTGTCTGTACCTGGGATAAATAGTCGATTTCGCCATCGACAGTGGCTAATAAGGGGATGACTGCATCCTTGGCACGTTTGAGCTTCTGACTCTGTTTATAGACATATTGAGCATTTTGGGCAGGATTCTTTTCAGGATTAAGCTTAATGGTCACTGGTTCTCCCGTCTCAAAGTCCTTGAGGGTAATGGACTGCATCCCTGGCTTTAATTGGTGGAGGTGAGCCATCAACAAGTCTCCCTGGTAACGATGGCTATCGGCATCCGCTGACTGGGCTAAACGCTGACGGAAAGTATTAGCTTTAACCTGGAGCTTTTTGAGTAAATTGATGAGTTTTTGGTTTAGCTGGTGGTGTAATTGCTGAAACTGCTGGCGATTGACTGACTGGGTGTAGTAACGATTGAGCAGGGTTTGCACTTCTCCTACGGACTCAATTTTATTCCAGCCTAAAACTGTATAACCATCCTCTAGCCAGCCTGGGGAAAACTGCTGCTGTTTGATCGCCTCTAACCATTGTTGCCAGTAGTTAAATAATCTTTGCCAATCTGCTGTTTCTAGGGTATCGGTGGGCTGTTGGGGAGCTAACCCTGCGGCGATCGCCATTTCCGTGGCAACCCTGGGACTCAATCCCCGATAAGATTTCAGCAACTGACTTTTGAGTTGACCAGGAACTAGACTAACTCTTTCCTGCCAACGGGTGAAAGATTCTTCTAACTTGGGGGTTGTACCTGTTAAGCCAGGGGGAACTTCGTAATACTGTCCCGTTTGGATCGGCCGCACCCTAGACTGAATAGCACTAATTTGTCTGGCGGGGGTGATAATCTGCTGAGAACCATCGGTCAAAATGACGTTACTATACTTGCCCATAATCTCGACATATAAGTGCCAGAGGGGTGATTCCCCTGGACGTTCGGCAAACTGGAGATCGACGACTCGTTCCCAAGGAGCGATCGCTTTAATTCCTGTGAGAGCTAAACCTTTGAGTTGATGACGTAGTTGATCGCTAAAGGTAAAGGTGTCTTTAATGCGAGGGGGGGGATCACCAAGATTAATGCGGGCTGCTTCAGGATGCCAGCAAATTGTGAGCCAGGGCTTGGCTTTGAGGGTGCGGAGGGCGAGAGAAATGGTAAAGCGATCGCGCTGATAAACCTGTTCGATCCGAGCAGGAATCCAATTTCGGTTAAGTTCAGTACAACTCGCGATGAGGGTGGTGTAGTCAACTGGTTGCATAATGGTAGGAAGACGGAAGCTCCTGGTTCAAGAATTAACAAGAATCAAATTATGGTGATTTCAGTTCTGGAGATCGATGTCAAAAGCGAAAATTTCCTTAAATAGCGTCGTTTATGTCGCTTTTTTCTTGTAAATCAAATGGTAAAACTATAGTATTAAAATTATATTTACTAAATTTTCTAAAATTTAAACCTAAAATTTGAAGTTTAGCGGGAAGCAATCTTAGAATTCGCGAATGCATAACTATGGATATTCAATTAATTAATATTGGTTTTGGTAATATCGTTTCAGCTAATCGAATTATTGCCATCGTTAGTCCAGAATCCGCGCCGATTAAAAGGATTATTACGGAAGCTCGGGAAAAAGGCTTGTTGATCGATGCTACCTATGGTCGTCGTACCCGTGCTGTAATTATCACCGACTCTTCTCATGTGGTACTTTCCGCAATTCAGCCCGAAACTGTAGCTCACCGCTTTGTCGGCAGTAAAGACAACAAAGAATCATAACCCAATCAGATTATCACTAATGTCAGTCCAACAGCCAGGTAAACTCATTGTTATTACTGGGCCGAGTGGAGTAGGGAAAGGCACTTTAGTGAGCCTACTCCTGCAACGTCATCCCCAACTACGTCTTTCTATATCCGCTACCACCAGAGAACCTCGCCCAGGAGAAATAGATGGAAAAGCGTATTACTTTTTAAATCAGAAAGACTTTGAAACTGCCATTCTCAATCATGAACTTTTAGAGTGGGCAGAATATGCGGGGAACTATTACGGTACTCCCAAGGCACAGGTAATGGAGCAAACTCAGCAGGGTAACTATATTCTATTGGAGATTGAGCTAGTGGGGGCAAGGGCGATCGCCAATATTTTTCCTCAAGCAACCCGCATTTTTATCTTACCCCCCTCCATTGAGGAGTTGGAAGCCAGGATTAGAGCCAGAGGCAGCAATTCTGAAGAGTCGATCGCCCATCGATTAGCCATCGCTCGACAAGAAATAGCTGCTCAGAATGAGTTTGACTTTACCATTGTCAATGATGACTTGGAACAGGCGATCGCCAAACTGGAAAGTGCTATTTTCTCTTAGCGTCTAGAGAACGATTAATATCGAATCTGTTTTCCTTGGAAAATTGATGGTGTTTATCAGGATTAATTTTGATTTGTTCATGGTCTGCCGTGGGATAATTACAGCCTTGAATAGTAATCAGCTTCCTTAAATTATGAAAGTATTAGTCGTCGGCAACGGTGGTAGAGAACACGCTCTAGCTTGGGCATTACTCCAATCAGCCAACGTCGAACAGGTGATTTGTACTCCTGGGAATGGCGGTACCGCCACCTTGTCTAACTGTCTCAATTTGGCGATCGCCGTCGATGATTTTGCTGCCATTGCTCAAGCAGTGGCAGCACACCAGATTGATCTGGTAGTAGTTGGGCCAGAAGTTCCTTTGTCCCTGGGAATTGTCGATTATCTAAGGGAGCGTCACATTGCTGTGTTTGGGCCAACTCAGGCAGGGGCAAAAATTGAGTCCAGTAAGTCTTGGGCAAAAGAACTTATGACCCAAGCAAAAGTACCAACGGCTAAGTCTCAAACTTTTACAGAAGTTGAGGCAGCGATCGCTTATATTCAGCAAGTTGGTGCGCCGATTGTGGTCAAGGCAGATGGTTTGGCTGCGGGGAAAGGGGTAATTGTGGCAACTACCCAGGAAGAAGCGATCGCTGCGGTGGAGGAATTGTTCGGGGGCAATTCAGGTAAATTAGTCATTGAAGAATTCTTGACGGGTTCGGAAGTATCGGTGTTGGCTGTCACTGATGGTCAGACGATTCGCCCGTTATCTCCTGCTCAAGACCATAAACGCATCGGGGAAGGAGACACAGGCAAAAATACAGGAGGGATGGGAGCTTATTCGCCAGTACCTTTGGTGACAGCGGAATTAAGCCGCAGGATCACTCAAGAAGTATTGCAGCCAACCCTAGAAGCTCTTAAGCAGCAAGGCATCGACTATCGCGGGGTACTGTATGCAGGGTTGATGATTACCCCAGATGGAGAGCCAAAGGTGATTGAATTTAACTGTCGTTTTGGCGATCCTGAAACCCAGGTGGTCTTACGCCTATTAGATACCCCCTTAGACGAAATTCTCCTGGCTTGTGTTGAACAGAGATTAGTACAACTGCCCCTGCTACAATGGAAATCTGGCAGTGCAGTCTGTGTGGTAGCTGCTGCTGGAGGTTATCCCGATGCTTATGAAAAGGGAAAAGCGATCGCTGGAATTCCCGAAGCCGAACAACAAGGAGCGATCGTCTTTCAGGCAGGAACCAAACTAGAGGGGGATAATATAGTAACTGACGGCGGTCGAGTTCTGGGAATTACTGCCGTGGGAGATACTTTTGCAGAGGCGGTGGCGATCTCCTATTCTGCTGTAGAATCAATTCAGTTTACTGGGATGTATTACCGTCGTGACATTGGATACAAACATAGATAATAATTAATTATCATTTTACTTCACAATTGGTAAACTATAATTCAAGTAACTTAACATTAATTATAAATACCTCCTCCATTGTTAACCTTTATTCTCAAAATCAAAGAAATTATTGCCCGTTGGTGGTCTGAATTCACTCTCCATACCAAGCTGATGGCTGCTGCTACCTTGGTTGTTTCCTTGATTATGAGTAGTTTAACTTTTTGGGCGGTAAACACGATTCAACTGCAATCCAACATCAACGATACTCGTTTTGGTAGTGACCTTAGTATCTTAATTGCTTCTAACGCGGCTCCTTTGGTGGCAGACGGCGATCTTCAGGGATTAGCCGATTTCTCGACTCGTTTTTATCGCAGTACCTCTAGTATTCGCTACATTATCTATGCTGATCAGTCGGGTAGCATCTTTTTTGGTATTCCCTATTCCCAAGCAGAAATTCAGAATTCTCTAACTATCGAACGACGTATTTCCCTGCCCGAAGACTATGCCCAAAATAGCGATCTTCCTTTCGTCCGCCAGCACCAAACACCCAATGGACAGGTAACAGATGTATTCGTCCCTTTGAGTCATGATGGGGAGTATCTAGGAGTCTTGGCAGTGGGAATTAATCCCAACCCAACCATTGTGGCATCTTCTAGTTTGACGCGGGATGTAACTATTGCAGTCTTTATTACCATTTGGGCGATGGTGATCTTGGGTAACGTATTTAATGCCCTAATGATTACTAGACCAATTAAAGAACTGTTAGTGGGGGTCAAAAATATTGCTGCCAAGAACTTTAAGCAGCGGATCGACTTGCCCCTGCGGGGGGAATTAGGGGAATTAATTTCTAGCTTCAATTTAATGGCGGAAAAGCTAGAAAACTATAACGAGCAGAATGTTGAGGAAATAACTTCCGAGAAAGCCAAGTTAGAAACCCTGGTTTCCACCATTGCCGATGGTGCAGTGTTAATTGACCCTGAGATGCATATTATTTTGGCGAATCCGACGGCAAAAACTATTTTTAGTTGGGGGGAAGATGTCATCGGTGATAATGTTTTACATCGCCTGCCTTCAGAGTTAACCAGTAAGCTAACCAAGCCTCTCTATCAAATGATAGAGAGAAAAATTGAGTCTGAAAAAGATGCTTTAGAGCATGTAGAACATCATCATTTAAGCGATCGCGATGAATTTCGGATTTCACTCCAAAAACCAGTTTCCAGGACAATTCGCGTCTTATTAAGTCGAGTTTTGGACGGTGGCAGTGAGAACATCAAAGGCATCGCCATGACGGTTCAGGATATTACCCGCGAGGTGGAACTAAACGAAGCTAAAAGTCAGTTTATTAGTAACGTTTCCCACGAATTGAGAACCCCTTTGTTTAATATCAAGTCTTTTATTGAAACCCTGTCAGAATATGGCGAGGATCTTACCCACCTTGAACGCCGAGAGTTTTTAGACACTGCCAATCACGAAACAGATCGCTTAACCCGTTTAGTTAATGATGTTTTAGATCTTTCTCGTTTAGAGTCATCTCGCAGCTACGATTTAAGCGAAGTCTATCTAACCCAACCCATAGAACAAACCCTAAGGACTTGTCAGTTAAACGCTAGGGATAAGGGAATCGAGCTATATCAGGAAATAGAAACCGATCTGCCTCCTGTCTTGGGTAATTATGATTTACTGTTGCAAGTATTAACTAACTTGGTGGGTAATAGTCTCAAATTTACTAATTCAGGAGGGAATGTAACGGTTCGTGCTTACCAAACTAAAGCAGAGTCTAACACCTTAAATCAATCCGCCGTCAGGATTGAAGTAACTGATACGGGAATTGGCATCTCCGCAGAAGACAAAGAAGCCATTTTTGAACGGTTCTTTAGAGTAGAAAATCGAGTTCATACCCTCGAAGGGACGGGATTAGGTCTTTCCATTGTGCGAAACATTATTGAGAAACATAACAGTAGAGTTTATATCGATAGTGAAGTCGGGGTGGGAACGAGCTTCTGGTTTGAATTGCCTATTTATCAAGAGAAAGTTGAACAGCCTGTGGAGGTAATTAGCGACTAGCGACTAGCAACTAGCGACTAGCAACTAGCTTTTAAATGCAAACAGTACAGTAAATCTTTTAAGGCTGATAGCTGTCCTAAAGGATTAGCTCGTTACGTCGCGTCATAGCTAAGAGCTAAAAACTAGTAAATTCAGACGAAGCAAATAACATTCACAATCCACAATGAAAATCGTTTTTTTCGGTACTCCCCAATTTGCTGTCCCTACTTTAAATAAGTTATTGTCAGACTTGGCAATGGAAGTGGTAGGGGTGGTGACGCAGCCTGACAAGAGAAGGGGAAGGGGTAACCAAACTCAGCCGTCACCGATTAAAGAGGTAGCGTTGGAGCATGGTTTACCTGTATGGCAACCCAAAAGAATTAAAAAAGATCGCGATACTATTAATAGTTTGATGGCTACTGAGGCGGATGTGTTTGTGGTGGTTGCCTATGGACAAATTCTATCGGCAGAAATTCTGGAGATCCCGAAGCTTGGTTGTGTTAATGTTCATGGTTCTTTGTTGCCTCAATATCGCGGTGCAGCACCGATTCAGTGGAGCATAGTTAATGGCGATCGCACGACAGGAATTACAACGATGTTGATGGATATCGACATGGATACGGGAGATATCCTGCTCAAAGCTGAAACTGAGATTAAGTTACTGGATAATGCTCACGATCTCGCGGTAACCCTGGCAAACCAAGGTGCAGACTTGCTATTAGAAACTCTCTTGAAACTAGAGCAACAGGCTATAACACCCCAGCCTCAAGATGAGCGTCAGGCTAGCTATGCTCGTTTAATTGACAAGGCTGATTTTGCCATTGATTGGACAAAAAGTGCGATCGCAATTCACAATCAAATCAGAGGCTTTTTTCCTCGCTGTTACGCTACTTTGGCAGCCAAGACTCTAAAAATCAGCGCTACAGTACCCATCACTGAAGAGACAATTAATGACTTGCCCGCAGAATATAGCAGCATTCAACAGCAGTATAGTGAATTAGCTACCCTAAAAGGTAAACCAGGAGAAATACTCAAAAATATTAAAAATCATGGGGCATTAGTCCAGACAGGTTCGGGGTTGCTACTCCTCAAACAAGTCCAGCTTGCAGGAAAACGCTCTCAGTCTGGCTGGGATTTTGTGAATGGAATGCGGATCGAAGTTGGTACTGTAATTGATCCTGGTTAATGGTAGGGGCGAATCACGTAGGGGCGAACGGCCGTTCGCCCCTACTAGGTATAGGCAGCAATAGATACCTTGGCAGCAATTTGTTCAGCGATCGCCACTAGAGCTTTAGCGGACGCTGACTCTGGCTGTGCTACGACAATCGGAATCCCGTTATCTCCCCCTTCTCTCAGGGCAATTTCGAGGGGAACACAGCCTAGTAAAGGAATTCCCAACTCTTGAGCCGTTCTAGCTCCCCCGCCAGAACCGAATAAATCATAGCTTTTCTCTGGCATATCTGGCGGAATAAAATAGCTCATGTTCTCGACAATACCCAGTAAGTTTACCCCTAGCTGTTGAAACATTTTTAAACCCCGACGAGCATCAATCAGAGATACAGTCTGGGGGGTGGTGACAATCACCGCTCCCGCCATCGGGACAGCTTGAGCCATAGTTAACTGAGCATCTCCCGTTCCAGGGGGCATATCAACAATTAGATAATCTAATTCCCCCCACTCTACCTGGTAGAGAAACTGACGAATAATCCCATTCAACATCGGCCCTCGCCAAATTACAGGCTGGTCTGGATCGATTAAAAATGCCATCGAAACTAGCTTGACCCCATGATTAAACGCAGGTTCGAGTATTTCCCCCGTTGCCCCCTGTTTAACGGCAATTTTGGCATCGGACAAGCCAAACATATTCGGAGCATTAGGGCCATAAATATCCGCGTCTAACAAGCCCACTTTTGCTCCTTTCATTGCTAGAGCGACGGCCACATTTACTGCTACGGAGCTTTTGCCCACCCCACCTTTGCCACTAGAAATAGCAATAATATTCTTGATGCCTGGGACAGAAGTGCGATCGGGTAAAGATTTCTGTTGAGGAGTTTCCGCCGTTACTTCTACCTCGACAGTTTCTACTCCAGGGAGGGTTTTAACCGCCGTCTGACAGTCTTCGACAATAAATTCTCTGAGGGGACAAGCAGGAGTAGTCAAGACCAAAGTAAAACCGACTTTTCCCCCATCAACCACGACGTTGCGAATCATATTAAGCTCGACAAGACTCTTTTGTAGCTCTGGATCTTGTACGGGACGTAATACTTCTAAAACTGATTTGCTATCCAACATGATTATTTTCCTCTTGCAGCGATCGCGGTTCTTGATCTAAACCAGGTATTGTTACTTACACATAATTATCGGTGCAAAGGGAGCATCAGCAAAATAATTGATAATCACTTCCCCTGAATATATAGCAATCCTATTTGATTCATGAAACTACATTGATTGGTTTTAAGTAGTAGGTAGTAGAAATTTCTCATTTCATTTAGGATTGCTATAGAAAGATGTAGAAATATTACTTTGAAAATAGCGATCGCAATTAAGTTTTAGAGAATCAGAAAGACGCGGTACGATGCTGCATCTTTTCGATTAACCGCTTAAATAATTGGGGTACATGCATACCTCTATTTACTTACTCAGTAAGCTAAGTTATTCTCCTAAATGAGCAAGTTTTGAGCAAAATAAGTTTGTTTAGCATCAGGTCGTCGGATGAAAGTCTTAAGGCTCCGAGCTAAGAGTGGAGTGGGGGTAGGGAGACTTGAACTCCCACGACCTTACGGTCAGCAGATTTTAAATCTACAGCGTCTACCGATTCCGCCATACCCCCAGGTATGAATCTTACTGAAGAGCATTCCAACAGTGATCAATATAACATAGAGTGCTGACTTTTATGTAGTAAATTCAAGGCTAAAGTTGAAAAAATGCTGATTATTCTGGGCGAAATCAGCAACGCCTATATTAATTACTAACTTTCTGCGGTTGAGGAAGGATCCCAACTTTAACCGCCAAATTTAGCTGTTTATCATTTCTGATTAGTCCAAGGTTTATTTTCGTACCAACATCAGTCTTCTCTACCGCCTGCTGTACCTGATCCGCTGTGGTAATTTTCTGCTCTTCAATCTGGTTGATTACATCTCCAGACTTTAATCCTGCGCGGTCTGCGGGAGAGTCGGGAACTACATCAACAATGAGAATTCCTGCCGTGGCATCCACTGTATAATCTTTCTGACTTTTTAATTCCTGCTTTAATTCAGGAGTAATCTGCGCCATCTGAATTCCTAGGAAGGGATGGTCTACTTTTCCTGTGGCAATTAGTTCTTCGGCAATATCTCTGGCTGCATTGACAGGAATGGCAAAACCCAATCCTTGAGCATTTTGAATAATGGCGGTATTGATGCCAATTACTTGTCCTTGAGCATTTAACAATGGGCCACCAGAGTTCCCTGGGTTAATCGCTGCATCAGTTTGAATAAAGCTCACTCGTTTGTCTGCCACCCCTACCTGGGCGCTACTTCTACCTGTAGCACTGACAATACCTGTGGTGACGGTATTATCTAAACCTAACGGATTACCGATCGCGATCGCCCACTCTCCAGGCTGTAGGTTGTCGGAGTCGGCAAAGGTTACCGCAGCTAATCCTCTAGCTTCAATTTTAATTACTGCCACATCGGTTAGGGGATCTGTCCCCATCACCTTACCTTGATAGGTTTTGCCATCTTTCAGGGTGACTTTTACCTGATCGCTACCTTCCACTACGTGGGCATTGGTTAAAATCAAGCCATCGGAACTAACGACAAAACCAGAACCCATACCCTTTTGTATTTGTTCATTGGGAATATTGGGCATTTGTGAACCAAAAAACTCTTTAAAGAAAGGATCATTAAATGCAGCAGGAACATTGGTCGCCACCTTGCGAGAGGCATCGATTCGCACTACTGAATTGCCGACTCGACTCACCACCTGACTAACATAGTTTTGAGGAACGGCGATCGCAGTTTCTGAATCAGTGGTGGTATCCTTGGTGATATTAGTCACATTAGTCATAGCAGAAGCTATGGGACTAACACTGCTTTCATCAGCCAAGCTTTGAGGACTACTTACTAAGTAGTTACCACCTAAAGCGATTCCTCCCCCCAGTAATAGTAAGGTCAAAGAAGAGGCTGCTTTATTCCAGTTAGATGATTTAGTCATAGGAATGTTTTTTTTATGTAGAATGTCTGAGGTTAATTAACAAGAAATATGGTTTTTGGCATAAATAAAATGGAAGCAATCAGATTTGAGTGAACGAGACTCCGCATTCCGCGTCGCTAACTTTTGTCTGATATTCTCAATTTAAATTGATGATATGACTTTCTTGTGACAATATTTTGAACTTTTAGCAATATTTCGATGACATTAAAGCAGGAATACAACGCAATCGGGAGGAGAAAGCAGTCGCCTCCCCCTCCCGAATATTCAGGAGATCCCGTTACTATCAAGTTTTACTTATTTAAGCAAAGTCACTGATGTGATAGACCTGATCGCTGTCTCCATAGTAAATGGCTTCAATGTTTTGCACCGTCAGGATCGAACCCGCATCTTCAATGGTTAGAGTTTTATGGTCAGACGAACCTGTAAAATGATAGTCCTCTAGATTACCCCACAATCTTAAACTATCAAAATCTTGACCTCCATCAATTAAAACTTGACCTTGAAAGCCTCCAATCTCAAAAGTATCATTACCGCGATCGCCAAATACCTGAGTATCTTTAATTGAGGCTGACTGGTCTAAATCAAAAGAAATACCTCCAGTTGTTGACTCAAAATTAGCGATCGCTGCTTTGAAAAAGTCATTATCTTGACCCAATCTAATCTCACTATCTTGAACGCCAATGGCACTCCCATAGCTCAAAAAGTGATCTTCCCCCTTGCCCGTGTTGAAGTTCCCACCTAAAACACCGATTTCCCCGATGCCAATAACTTGATCGTTTCCTTTTCCTGTGAGAATTGTTCCCCCAGTATTATCAATACCGATGGTAATTGCTTGGGAAGTATCAGCAAGGGTGTTAGTAGTTGTTTGGGCATCGGAGTCCTGTACAAAACTAAGGGCATCGGCATCTGCTTGGGCAATGGCAGCAGTACTATCAATAGCAATCCCAATGACGATATCATTACCTTCGCCAGTATTAATCGACCCTGAATTGATAATGCCTACCGCACTCCCTTCGGCGATCGCCAGAGATTCAGCATCGGCAGTAGCAATCGCCACTCCAGAGGCAACAGATTCGGCAACGGATGTAGTCAGAGCTTTACTGGAGCTTTGATTAATGGCGATCCCTGTAATGACATCATTCCCGCCATCGGTATAAATGTGACCAGAATTAACAATTCCCAGGGTAGTTGTGGTGCTAACGGCGGTGGCGGAGGAGGTGCTTGTCGCGATCGCCTTGCCAATTTCCTGAATAACTTGGGAATCATCTCCTGGGGTCAAGATCGTGGTATTGAAAGCCAAGGCAGCAGCTTCCGCTTCACTCATAGCCGAAGCATTAGCTAAACCAATAATCAGGTCACGTCCTTCCCCTGTATTGATTTTACCTGTATTATCAATGCCGATTGCTAGAGTCTCAACTATGACGATGGACTCGCTGTTAGCGGTAGCAGTAGAGTCGCTACTCAAAATCAATTCAACTTGGGACTTAGCTTTTGATTGACCCAAAGCCGAAGCATTAGCTAAACCGACGATGACATCATCCCCTGTAAAAGTAGATATCTGACCTGAATTACTAATACCCACCGCATCAACCAGGACATTAACTGTTGCCACTGAGTTGCCCTGAGCATCGATACAATATACATGCTCTAAGGTTAATACAGACTGGGAGTCAGCTATGGCGCTACCTGAAGCATCAGCAACCCCTAAAATAATGTCATTACCCTTGCCAGTGTAGATTCTACCTGAGTTCACCAGCCCTAAAGCCAGGGCGTTGGCATCCGCAGCAGTTTTACTATCGGCAACAATAGTCTGATCTAAAATCGATTCAGAGATCGCACTACTGTCGGCGGAACTAATACTTTTACCGAAGATAATGTCATTGCCTGCCCCTGTAAAGATATCAGAATTGTAAGTCAAGTTTTCTTGTTGATATTGAAGAATATTTTTTTCTAGCTCATCAACGCTGCCAGGCAAAGTGAAAAAATCTTCGATGGACAGGAAATTTTTAAGCAATATATTTTCAGACATAAAGTTTAGTTTTACTTAGATAATTTTGTAAATCAAATATTTTTGGAAGTGATTTGATTATCTACTAAGTAATTAGGATTAATCATCAAGCCTAGATGAAAATATGGCTCTTAAAATAAACTAGAAGTAAAGAGTTTATCTAGTTTAGATAAACTAAATTCTGACAAAATACCAGAAACTCTTTGATATCAAAGTGTTAGCCACAATCAAAATAAATCAAGTTTTAGCTCGTAGATTCTACTGACGGCGCGTATATGCGGAGCGGTATCCGTGATAGACAAGCCCCCGAATTCATAAGGCGGCTTTTCCTAAAGGATAAGCTTCGCAAATGAGTAAGAGTACTCTCACTCGGTCAGCTTTTCGGTAAGAATCTTCTTTCCGAAAACGTGACCGTCAAAACGCGCCGTTCGGGGGACAGCGCCTTGACTTTTGGCAGAGATCTGATCCTTAGCCCAGATTAGACTGATCATTCTGACTGCGAACGATGTTCTCGGTTATCTCTGCCAACTCACTTAATTCGAGTTCTAGCTTGCCAGCTTGTTGTTCATAGTAAAGTTTTTTGGCGATCGCCGCCCTGGCTAAATCTTCGCGATCTCGACGAAGGGCAGTTTTTGCCACTTGATTCCAGGTTTGAACTTCGGCGATCGCTGCTTGATATTTTGGCTGCACTTGATTCCAAACCGACTTAAGATCAATGAGGGCTTCTGAGGTAAGTCTTTGGCAATTACGGGCATCTTTACCCTTAAGAGCCTGTTGAATTGGCTCATATAGCTGGGAGAGATCGAGGGTGGTAATGGCGGGGAGATAGTTCCTTATCTGTTTGCTATCACTAATCCCTGTTTTACACCAACTAGCAAAGTGTTCGCAGTTATTAGAGAGCAAATTATACTCCTGTTCCCTCAGTCTACTTTTAGCTCGTTCTAGCACCACATCGGGGATATAGCCAAATCCCTCGCTATATTCAGCTACATATACAGGATTACCTCGACTAAAGGTAGCGAAAGAAGTCTGTTCAATGACTTCGCTGGGTTTACGATAGTGAATTACTGTACCATCACCGCAGTCAATACCGTAGTGTTTATAGACTCCTTGTAGCTGCCCAAAATTTCGATATACGTATATACAGTCGCCCTTCGCCATTAAATCTAAATTGAATCTAACTAGTGTGAATTAGTTTTTAGTTTTTAGCCCTAACTCCCGTTGCAAAAGTTTAATCGACTTCTCGCTAATATAGCTGTCGGCGCTAATTACCTCAGGAATTCGGATTAGGTCTTCTCGCATGGCAATAATTTCGGCTTTAACTTGATCATAGCTTGTATAGCCCGCAATCACTGTATGGGATGCCCGAATTACCGCGCGGAGTCGATCGCGATCGCTCAAGGTAGAAGTCAAGACTAATAGATCGTCTCCCCTTTGGCTGTTAACAATACTGGCAGCGACACTTAATGTTCCTTCACTGAGGCTCACAATACCCAAACAAGCTTGAGGAGGTAGCGCCTTGATGAGTTCCAGTTCTTTGTTGTAGTCATACATATCGATGGGAATTACCCGAAAAGAGTTGGGGGGAACAATCGCCAGCACTTCTTTAATAAAGTAGCGATTGGTAATTAAAGTACCAAAGTTAATTTCTGCGAGGATTTTAGGCAACTCTTCTAATTCAATTAGCTCAATCTCAATGGCCAGGGTATTTTGCAATTCTTGCAGGATAATTTCCCCAGCACCGATGTCTCGCCTGGGAACGGTGACAATTACGCGATCGCAACAGCTAATCCGCCAGTCAATTTCTTCAAAAAATAGCTCTTTAACCTGATCAATGGTGCAGCCTAGCTCTAAGACCCGATCCACCCCTTCTTTAATCGCTTTGATTGAGGCAGCTACAGGGGAATCTGATTCATTAGTTAAGTTCTCCTGTTCATGGAGCTTAACGTAGATACCTGAGCCAGCGATCGATTCTACTAAGCCACTGTCTTCTAGCTGTTGATAGACTTTACTGATGGTATTGCGATGTAAACCAGTGATCATCGCCAATTGTCGCGTACTGGGTAAACGATGAGCAGGGGGATATTGTCCAGAAGCGATCGCAAACTGAATTTGAGCAAACAATTGCTTGGAAGCGGGGACATCGCTATCTGACTGGATTTGAAAGTTCAGCATAGAATTCAGCGCACGGAAGGTATTTTATGTGCGCTATTGTAGGGGTAAATTTAGTTTTTTTCCCTAAATAGTTAAAAATATATATTTGAATATATCTTCAAAAGTAAACGAGTTATGGTCTTAGCTTAAAGCTTAAAGCCTATAGCTTTTAAAAGTAAATAGTCCATTTCCCAAAGGACTTAGTATGACTATAGTTGGAGGAAATCCAATCCCATTCATCGGGTAAGATCTCTTTCGTCACCAATACTGAAGGAGATTGAACCAGATTAGTTAATTTTTCTACGGCAGCGGGTTCATGCAGATCGAGCCAAAATTGTTTCCAGTCATCGTTAGTTTGAAATTGGGTTTCTCGTTCCACCCCGCCGTTATTCAGGGTAATAATATCGCGATCGAGATTAAAATCTAAAGATGGTAGCAGTCGGTTGTAGACCAAAATGGGTTCGTCTGCCAATCCTTGAGTCTGGATAAATTTAGCCAGGGGACGAGTCCCCCCGAAAGATAGCTCATTGGCACCAATTAAATATCCACCGTAAATAAAAAATGTTAGCAGGGAACACATGGCGATCGCCCCTAGTCGCAATCGCTGATCTGCTCCAACTAGCCGATAGATTAATAGGGGGACGGCAAAGACAAATAAGGCTGCTAGGATCATTTGCCAAGTTACGATTAATGCTGTGCCTGATACCTTGACAAAAAATGGGGCTACAAGAGCGATCGCCCCTAGCAGCCAATAAAACCCGATAAATATCCTCGTCCACCATTTAAGCTCAGAATCATCGAATTTGATAATTACCCCCGCCACCAGGATCGCCAACCCTGGATAGATCGGCAGCAAATACATCATCAACTTGGAGCTAGTTAAGCTAAACACCATAAACGGTAGTAGCAGCCAGTATAGTGCTTGTAGGATCTCAAGATTTAGTTTGCGTCTTTCTCCTGAAGCAAAGAAGCTAGCAACATAAGTGGGTAACCACGGTAAGGTGGTAGTGCCAAAAATCAGCGGGTAAAACCATCCTGGCTGGGTGCGCTCAAAAGTATCTGCATCTAGTACTCTGCTTGCCAATTGTCGTCCCAGAAAATAATCAGCAAGCAAGGGCATCTTGTGGGCGACTACGAAATACCAAGACAACCCCACGGTTACACCCAAACCCAAGGCAAGGACAAAATGCTTAAGGGGCATTCGGTAGTTAACTCTCTGAGCAAAAATGAGATAACACCAGTAGCCAAAAGGTACCACAAAAATAGCTGGCCCTTTCGTCAAAAAGCCGATGCCAACTAACAAAGCAGTTCCATAGATAGCCCAGTTCTGTCGTTGGCAATAATAAACCGTCATGGCATAAATCACCCCTAAAACCAAGGTAGTTAGAAAGTTATCCGTGGTTAAATTGCGCGTGGATACCAAGCTTAAGGGGAAAGAGAAATAGATTGCTACCGCTAAAATTGACCGAATCTTGACCCCAAATAATTGCTGACTAATCAGATAAATCAGTACTCCCTGCAAAATTAGGGAAAGCTGCAACACAAATCTCGCCCCAAAAGCGCTTACCTTAAATAGCTCTAAGCCTAAGTCTGTCAGCCAAAATGTGATCGGTGGCTTGTGAAAGTGCCAAATATTGAGTAGAGTCGGTTGCAACAGATTTCCTGAACGAAACATTTCGCGGCTAATTTCCGCGTAACGAGCTTCGCTGGCTTCGAGAACCCCCCAACTATTGAGATTAAACAATAATGCCATTAAGGCGATCGCCAGGATCAAATATAGATATCGCTCTTGTTTCATGAAGATTGGGTATTAAAGCAAGCTCATGAAATTTAAGAGATGATTGTCAAGAACTTGGCAAGATTACCTCACACGTTCTAGGGTTTCATGTTTGCGTCAAACAAATTTTTTTATGAAAACAGTTATGGAAACGAGTAGACTCTATTTTCTGATCGTTAATTATCACTCCAGTGCCTTGATTGAGCGATTGCTTAATTCCTTGAGGAGTAATTCTTCAGGGAAGTATCAGATAATTATTGTTAATAATTCTCCCGCTGATCAAGCCATTGCTGAACTGGAAACTGAAAGCATCAAAATTATCGAAGCGGAAGACAATCTCGGTTTTGGCAAGGCTTGTAATCTAGGTTTGGATTGGATTTACAGTCAAAACAGTCAAGCCATTGTCTGGTTGATTAATCCTGATGCTTATTTTGGTAAGGTATTACTCGATCGCCAAAATAGCGAAACATCCCAGACAGAAAAAGCGATCGCCTTTTTTGCCAAACATCCTCAGATCTCGATTTTAGGTACAGTAGTCTACGATGGCACAGGTAAGATTACCACGGTGGGTGGCACATTTACCTCTGGTACTGCTGCTTTAGCCATCCTAAATTCATTACCTGAAGACTTACAAGAAGACTATTTTCCCGTCGATTGGGTTAGTGGCTGTAGTTTACTGGTTAACCTGGTTAACTTTACTGAATGTCCTAGTTTTGATCCTCGCTACTTTTTATATTACGAAGACCTCGATTTTTGTTTGCGCTATGGACAGCAAGGATATCAAATCGCCACAACTCCTTGGCTTAAAGTTTTTCATGATACCTCTGCGATCAGCGATCGCAATTTGTTTGCTAAATATCAACACATCACTAAAAGCTATTTAATTCATATTGAAAAACATGGTAGTTTAGCTACTTTTGTTTTAACTAATCTTCGTATGTCTCTCAACACCTTCAGGCTATTAATCCTTAGACCACAACAGGGTTTAGGCAAACTAATCGGCATCTACAGTTACTGGCAAGCAAGATCAAGTGATCGTTTCAGTAGCTTTAAGCTTTAAGGTAGTTGAAACTAAATCTT
>Ga0114940_10000413_pt1 | contig 21211 bp, 19 predicted proteins | sample ColdCreekSource_FD_87195 | JGI IMG/M metagenome (GOLD analysis project Ga0114940, IMG submission 87195) | Groundwater microbial communities from Cold Creek, Nevada to study Microbial Dark Matter (Phase II) - Cold Creek Source | ecosystem: Environmental > Aquatic > Deep subsurface > Groundwater ... | reverse complement strand
CGGCCCGTCCGGTGCGCGCTCCTGCCGCCTCAGCATCGCAAAGTAGCGCTGCGCCTTCGGCAACGGCCAGCCCGGTGGTTCAGGCAGTTCCGTCTGGATCCTCGCGGACTTCGGGCTCAACATCCTCGACACCGGGGCTACCGAGCGGCGTGCGCATCCCGTCGCTGCGCGAACTTGAGGCAATGTCGCCCGACCAGCTCGATGACCTGTTCGGGCTCAAGCCCAAGTCAGACATTCCGGCTGCCGCGCGGCGTTCGCTCAAGCGGATCGGCATTCTCGCCGAATGGGAAGGCGGGTTCCCGGCGGGCTCGCTGGCGCTCCAAAACAGTTCGCTGGTGCGCGGCGCGATTGATGGCAACAATGGTCAGCTGGTTTCGCGCTGGGGGCATATCCTGCTGCGCCGCGCGCTGACTTCGCGGCTCGATGCGCCGTCGGGGATCAATCCTGCCGACTTCACCGCACAGCGCGCCGCACTGCTGGTGCGCATGGGTGAGGGGGAGGCGGCGCGCCAGCTCGTGCAGGACGTCGATGCGGGCGGTTATACCCCCGCGCTGATCCGCGCTGCGACCGATGCCTATGTCTTTACCGGCGACTTGACCGGAATCTGTCCGGCAGTGGCGATCCACGGCGGACGCAAGGATGCTGAATGGCAGGTCATGCGCGCGATCTGTCAGGCGTTCGAAGGCAACGGCAACGCCGCAATGGCACAGCTGGACCGGATGCAGGGCGGCAACGTCTGGCCAAAGGTCGATATGCTGCTCGCACAGAAATACGCCGGAGCGGCCGGCAAGGCCCGCCGCGCGGTCAAGATCGAGTGGGACGGGGTCAACACGCTGACGCCGTGGCGCTATGCGCTAACCCTCGCGACCGGGCTCGAACCGCCTGAACGGCTGATGCGCGATGCGCCTGCGCGCTTCCGCTATGCTGCGGCCACTGCACCGATGGCCAGCTTGCAGACCAGGGCCGCGGGCGCCGACCTTGCCGCCGGGCAAGGGATCCTTTCGGCTGAGGCGATGGTCGATCTCTACAGCCAGATCTATGCGCTTGAGGAACGCGAGGGCGATGCCGCAGCGCGCGCAGAGCAACTGCGCAATGCCTATGTCGCGCCGACTCCCGGGGACCGGCTGGCGGCAATCAAGACGCTCTGGGATGGCACGGCGACCCCTGCCGAGCGCTATTCGCGTCAGGTGCTGACCGCTTATGCGGCCGCGCGGATGCCGGTTTCGAGCGACATGGATGGCGATGCCCCGGAGCTGATCGCCTCGATGTTGACTGCCGGGCTCGACGCCAATGCGCTGCGCTGGGCACCACGAGCCGATATCGGATCGCCTGCCTGGGCGCTGCTGGCGCTCGCCGCGCCGGGACGCGCCACCCCGATCCCCGGTAGCGCGCTCGAATCCTTCTACAGCGACGACGCCAGCGATGGTGCGCGCAAGTCGGCGTTCCTGCTCGCGGGGATGGCCGGGCTTGGCCGGATCGATGCGCAGACGGCCAGCAACTTTGCTGAAAAGCTCGATGTCGACCTGTCCCGTCAGACACGCTGGACCCGCACGATCACTGCCGCTGCCGAGGTTGGCAATCCGGCGCTCGTCAGCCTGCTGGCGGGGCTCGGGATGCAAGGCGACGGCTGGGACAAGATGACGCCGCTGTTCCTCTATCATATCGTCTCGGCGCTCAACCGTGTCGGACTTGGCGCCGAAGCGCGGATGATCGCGGCCGAAGCTGTGGCCAGAGGCTGATCATTTCCGCTCGGATCGAATCGTTCCTCGCCATGCTCGCCGCCGAGCGCGGGGCCGCAGCTAATACACTCGCCGCCTATCGCCGCGATCTGGAAGGAGCAGAAGAAGCGATCGGTGATCTAAGCGCAGCCGATGGCGCGGCGCTGGCCTCGCTTGGAACTGTCTGGTTGCAGCTTGCTCCGTCAAGCCTGGCACGCAAAAGTTCGGCCTTGCGCCAGTTTTTCGGGTTCCTGGTCGACGAGGGCGTTCGCGGCGACGATCCTTCGCCAGCGCTTCCCCGACCGCGCAGCCGCCGACCTTTGCCGCGATTGCTATCGCATTCCGAGATCGACGCACTGTTCCTGCGTGCAGAGGAGGAAGCGGTGGGCGATCGGCCCGCTGCCGTCCGGATGCTGGCGCTGCTCGAACTGCTCTATGGCTCGGGTTTGCGCGCGACCGAGCTGGTTTCCTTGCCGCTCGCCGCGATCCCACGCGATGCGCCGTTCCTGACAGTCACCGGCAAGGGCGGACAGCAGCGAATGGTGCCGGTCAGCACGCGCGCCAAGCAGGCGCTTGGCCGCTGGGTTGTGCTGCGGGGGGAGGGTGGAAAGATGCTGTTCCCGTCGCGGAGCGGGAAGGGCCATCTCACCCGCGTCCGGTTGTTTCAGCTGCTGCGCGGTCTTGCCGAATGTGGCGGCATTGCGTCTGAGAAGGTCAGTCCACACGTCCTGCGACATGCCTTTGCTACGCATCTGCTCGAAGGGGGAGCCGACCTGCGCGTGCTCCAGACGATGCTAGGCCATGCCGACATTGCGACCACCCAGATCTATACCCATGTCGATGCCGCGCGGCTGGTTGCGCTGGTCAATGCGCGCCATCCTCTTGCCCGCCGCGCGAACGAGGGCTAGCGCGGCGTGATGATTTCCTATCTCGAATTCGAAAAGCCTGTCGCGGCGCTCGAAGCCCGGATTGCCGAACTGCGCGATACCGCAGCCGGCGGCGATGTTGACTTGTCGGCAGAGATCGCGCGCCTTGAACGCAAGAGCGCTGACCTGCTGGCAAGCACCTATGCCGCGCTGACCCCGTGGCAGAAGACCCAGGTCGCACGCCACCCGATGCGCCCGCATTTCGTTGACTATATCGCTTATGCCTTCACCGATTTCGTGCCGCTCGGCGGGGACCGCTATTTTGGAGAAGACGAAGCGATTGTTGGCGGTTTCGCGCGGCTCGGTGAGCGTCGGGTGGTGGTGATCGGCCACGAAAAGGGCAACGATACGCAAAGCCGACTGCGGCACAACTTCGGGATGGGCAAGCCAGAGGGCTATCGCAAGGCGATCCGCCTGATGGAACTGGCCAGCCGGTTTGGACTGCCAGTGGTGACGCTGGTCGATACCTCTGGTGCGTTCCCGGGGGTCGAGGCCGAAGAACGGGGCCAGGCTGAAGCGATTGCCCGTTCGACCGAAGCCTGCCTTGCGCTCGATGTACCGATGGTCGCAGTGATCGTCGGTGAGGGCGGCTCGGGGGGGGCAGTCGCGCTCGCCAGCGCGGAACGGGTGCTGATGCTCGAACACGCGGTCTATGCCGTAATCTCGCCCGAGGCCGGTGCTTCGATCCTCTGGCGCACGCCTGACAAGGCTGCGGAAATGGCCGAGGCCATGAAGACTACCGCGCAGGACCTGCTCGCGCTCGGCGTGATCGACCGGATCGTCAAGGAACCGGACGGCGGCGCGCACCGCGATCCGCAGGCGACCGCGGCCACGCTTGCCGAGGTGATAGAGGGCGAGCTCAAGGCGCTGGAGAAGCTCTCCCCGGCTATGCTCAAGGCCAAGCGCGAGGAGCGCTTCCTGCGAATCGGCGAAAGCTGATCCCACGCGGAACAATTGCCGACATTTGGACTTCTCAAGATGTTGAGAGGGGCGTAGCCCTTTGCATTGACGTCATTTCCCGAGAGGATTGCCCGCATGTCCCGCTCTAAGCGTTACTTGAGAACTGCGATTTCGGCTTCGGCCGCTCTGTCTCTGCTGCTGCCTGCTACTGCCGGATTCGCGCAGCAGACGGCGGTTCAGGCGATGAGCGCCAAGGACCGGCAGCAAGGCGCCGAAGTTCACCCGCAGCTGGTCGCTGAATTTGGCGGCGCGATGACCGGTGCGCAGGCGGTCTATATCGAAGGCATCGGCAAGAACATGGCGATGCAGACGGGGCTCGCCAATTCCCGCTCGGAATTCACCGTCACGTTGCTCAATTCGTCGGTCAACAATGCCTTCGCGATTCCCGGCGGCTATATCTACATCACCCGCCAGCTCGTTGCGCTGATGAACAACGAAGCGGAGCTCGCCGGGGTGCTCGGACACGAATGGGCCCACATCAGCCAGCGCCACTCCGCGAAGCGTCAGAGCGCAGCAACCCGCAACGCGGTAATCGGTGTGCTCGGCACGATCTTGTCCGGGGTGTTGCTGGGCAACAATGCGCTGGGACAGGCCGGGCAAAAGCTGTTCAGCCAGGGCTCGCAGCTGCTGACGCTCCAGTATTCCCGCTCACAAGAGACCGAGGCCGATACTTACGGCATTCGTTATCTGACCAGTGCCGGGTACGATCCGCGCGCGATGTCCACCGTTTTGCGCAGTCTTGCCAACCAGAATGCGCTCGAAGCGCGGCTGATGGGCAGCGGTAATCGGGTTCCCGCTTGGGCATCGACTCACCCCGAACCGGAAAAGCGCGTCGCAACCGCTCTGGCGCGGGCCGGTAACCAGGCGCGCGGTGTAACGAATCGCGACACTTTTCTAGCCCGGGTCGATGGAATCATGGTTGGCGACGATCCGAGGCAGGGCGTCGTCGAAGGCCGGAAGTTTACGCACCCCGACCTGAAAATGGCGTTTGACGTGCCCAACGGGTACTACATGGTCAATGGCACCCGCTCGGTGGCGATCGCCGGACAGTCCGGCAAGGGTGAATTCACCACCGGACAGTACAGCGGCGATCTCGACAGCTACATCCGTGCGGCCTTTGCCGCGCTGACCGAAGGCAATCAGCAGCGTATCGATCCAGGGGCGATCAGCCGGACCACTGTGAACGGAATCCCCGCCGCCTATGCCACGGCCCGGGTCAACAACGGTTCCAGCCAGGTCGATGTGACTGTCTTTGCTTACGAGTTTTCGCGCAGTTCGGCGTTTCACTTCCTGACCATCGCCCAGGCAGGCGGCGCGGGGGTGTTCAGCCCGATGTACCAATCGATGCGGCGGATTTCAGCCAATGAGGCGGCAGCAGTGCGTCCGCGCAAGCTGGTCGTGGTCACGGCTCGGCGCGGAGATACGGTGCAGTCGCTCGCGGCGCGGATGGCCTATTCAGATGCCCAGCTGGATCGCTTCCTGGTGCTGAACGCGCTAACTTCACAGAGTACGATCAGCGTCGGCCAGAAGGTCAAGCTCGTTACCTATTGAGGACTGCTTCGCGCGCATGTCGCGCATAGCAAAAGGGGCGGCAGGTTTCCCTGCCGCCCCTCGTGCAATATTCGGAAAACCGAACTTACGCGGCAGCGCCGGCGTCGTTTGCGGTCTTCATCGCGCCCGAAGTGGTTTCGAACGTGGTCTGCAGTTCGCCACCGAGGTTGGTCATGGCGGTGATCGCAGCAACGGCGATGAGAGCGGCGATGAGGCCGTATTCGATCGCGGTGGCACCAGCTTCGTCGCGGATCAGCTTGTTAATGAACTTCATGGTCAGTCTCCTGTTGGCAGTCAATTTACCCGGCTCTTTCCCTGTCACCCGGATTGAGCAATTGCCGGACTAGAGGGGAAATCTTGCGAAATGTTTAATTCGCCGACGATTGAATTGCGTCGGATGTCTTCTGCGCTACCATCGTCCAGGTCAGTTCGCTCTCGTCAGCGAAATTGGTCAACGCGGTCATCATCGCAAGGACGATGAGCGCGCAAATCAGACCCATTTCGATGGCTGAAGTGCCGGAACGATCGGCGAGCAGTCGCTTGAAATTGGTCCTGATCACGTTTCGATTCCCCTGTCCTGGTCTTGGGCAGTCCGTTCTGAACTGGCAGGACATCCCTAAGAAAAGATTGAAGTGAGCTTCAAAAGTGCAAAAAAGTCCGACAATGATCGACGTCGTCGCGGCCGCACTGATCGGGCCTGACAATAAAGTCCTGATGCATCAGCGACCTTTGGCGAAGATGCACGGCGGGCTATGGGAATTTCCGGGCGGCAAGCTGGAGCCGGGTGAAACTCAGCTTGCGGCGCTTGCCCGCGAACTTGTTGAAGAACTCGACATCGCGATCGACTGTGATTCGGCATTGCCGGTTGCTTTCGCGCAGGACCCAGCTCTTGGTGTGCAGATTACTCTGTGGACCCTCTCCACCTGGCAACGAGCGCCTCGCTGCGTCGAAGGCGAAGCGATCGCCTGGGTTGCATTGCCGGAGCTGCTGGACCTTGCCATGCCACCCCTCGATGTTCCGCTGGCAAATGCACTAATTGCGGCGATTACCGGCTTGCCAAGCGGGAACGACCCTCATATGAGCGCCACTCCAACGCGCCCGTAGCTCAGCTGGATAGAGCATCAGACTACGAATCTGAGGGTCGGACGTTCGAATCGTTCCGGGCGCGCCATTTTTCAAAGGCCATCCAATCGGGTGGCCTTTTCCGTTTGGCGCTAGTTTGCAGACGGAGCCGATGCCCAAGGGGGCGCCAGCAGACTGCGCTATCCACCCCCTTAGGCGAAGTGTAGCCGCCGGTACTTGCCACGAAAGTAGAGCAGCGGATCCCGCCGCGGCTCGAACTGTGCGCGCACAACTTCGCCAACCAGCAGAAAATGGTCGCCGCCTTCATGGACCGCGTGGCGCTTGCACTCGAACGAGACAAGCGATCCATCGAGTAGTGGAGCGCCGGTCTCACCCGGACCCCAAGCGGTCGCAGCGAAGCGGTCCTCTCCTTTGCCGGCGAACCGGTTTGACGCGGGCTGTTGGCCGGTCTGCAAGACGTTGACACCGAAATGGTCGGCGTTGCGCAGGATCGGAGCGGTTCCTGCTGAATTGGCAATGCAGACCAGCAGCAATGGCGGGTCGAGTGATACCGATGTGAAGCTGTTTGCCGTCAGTCCGACTGGCATTTCCCCGGGGCCGATCGCTGTGACGATGGTAACCCCAGTGGCGAAGCAGCCCATCGCATCCCGCAAAGTGCGCGCGTCGGAGCCAGCGCGAAATTCGGTAGCACTGCGTGGTTGCTTGCGTTCGAGGAAATCGAGCAGGAGGGCGAGCAGCGCCTCGGTCCGATCAGTCACCACCAGCAAGTCGGCATCGTCAACCTCGGCCAGTTCGGCATGAGGCAATGCGGTTTCGAATGCGGTCGGATCGGTTGCGCGGATCGCCCAGGCGAGTCCGCCGCGCATGATCATCGTCGGCAGGTGGAGCGCTGGTGCCGCGATCTTCAACGCCTCGAATACCTGATCTGCTACGATCGCGTCTATCAGCCGCGGATCAAATGGTGGGCCATCGGGCTGCTGACCCTGCTGACGCCGGGCCGCGATCTGGCTGGCAGCTTCGGCCGCATCGCCCGCCGGCATATCGATCAACACCAGCCCGGCGGCCAGGTTCGCTGCATCGACCGCCAGCGCTGTGCTGGCGATCCAGCCCCCTAGTGTCGAGGCCACTACGACCGGGCGAGAGCCCATCTGGGCGAGAATCGCGCGCAAGTCTTCGGCATAAGCGGCAAGATCGAACCGGGCGCCGTCAGGTCCGTCGCTGTTGCCGTGACCACGCAGGTCGACATTGACTACCCGGCGGCCGGACTGGACCAGACCTTCCGCTACGTCGCGCCAGATCGCCCGGGATTCGCCGATCCCGTGCACGAGCAGGATCGCAGGGTCGTGCTCATCACCGGTCACTTCCGCCGCAAGGCGGATGCCGCCGAACCCCTTGAAACTGGCAATCATTACTGGTCTCCTGCCGCGCCTCCCTAACGCAGTGCGCAGCAGAGCGACAGGCCCATGCTCAGAGCTTGCCTTCCTTGAGCAACTGCGTCGCATGATCGGCCGCGCGGGCCGACAGGGCCATGTAGGTCAGCGACGGGTTCTGGCATCCTGATGAAGCCATCGCCGAACCATCGGTGATGAACAGGTTCGGCACTTCATGCGCTTGATTGTAGGCATTGAGCACTGAGGTCTTGGGATCGCGGCCCATCCGGGCGGTGCCCATTTCGTGAATGCCAAGGCCGGGCGTCGATGAGCCGTCGTCCTGCATCACCACCTTGCCGCCTGCTGCTTCGAGATGGCGCGGCCGTCGGCTAGTACCTGCTTGATCATCGCCTGCTCATTGGCGCCGATCGCGTACTCGACGTGCGGGATCGCCATGCCTCACTTGTCCGTACGGCTGGCGTGAAGCGTCATGCGGTTTTCAGGGTTGGGCAAGACTTCGCCGAACCCGGCGACGGCAGCGGTCCACGGCCCAAGCGTATGCGCACGCGCCTTCAGCTCTGGGCCGACGACACCGGGATGCAGCGCCATCTGCTTCCATCCGGCGCGGAAGACGCCGCCTTGATAGCCGTAGCCGCGCACGTAACCTTCGGCCTGCTCGGTCACGTTGCGGAAGCGCGGAATGTAAATGCCGGTCGGGCGGCGGCCTTTGTAGTAGCTGTCCTCCGGCCCCGGGAACATCGCCACGGTGATCAGCCCATAGGCGGCTGCATCGGCGACATCGGGGTTCATACGAAAACGCTCCCCGGCCGAAACCGGGGAGCGCCTTGTTGTTTCAGGCCACGGTCAGAACTTCTTGCGCAGCTCCAGCGAGACCATCCGGCCGAGCGCGGAGGCATTGGCCGAGTCGAAGATCTGGTTCTGCGAGACCCGCGCGAACGGCGGGTCGCGGTCGAACACGTTCTGCGCGGCGATCGAGAACGACAGGTCGCTCAGCGGGCCGCTCTCCTGCGGGAAGGCGTAGGTCAGCGTCGCGTCGACCGTCAGGTTGGCCGCAACCCTCTCATCCTGCACCGCCGGGGCGACGATCGCCGGGCTGAACAGGTTGTTGCCCAGCAATGCGACCACGCGGTAGCTGTTGGTGTAGTTGTAGAAGGTGTTGAGCGAGAACCCGCCGACCCGTGCGCCGATCTGTCCGCGTGCCCGGAACCGGACCGGGAAGTTGGCGTTGTTGACCCGCTCGATCACTGCCGCGCCGGGGATCGCCTGGAACTTGTAGCTGAACACGCGGGTGCCGGTGGCGCCCAAAGTCCAGCCGACCGACCCGGTGTCGAACTGGTATTGCGCAGCAAAGTCCAGTCCTTCCATCTTGATCCGGCCGACGTTGTTCTTGCGGCCATCGACGATCGCATAAACGTTTGGTGCGCCGCCCGGGGCGAACAGGGTGAAGGCGGTCGGGGCGGAATAGAACCCAGAGGTGATCTGCGACTGGATCGTGTTGAGCTTGGCGAGGAAGTCCGATTCCGTGCTGAACGTCACGAACGAGGCCAGCGCGGGATCCGAGAACACCGAGGAGCTGTTGCCCAGCGTGTCGATCACGTTGCTGTAGTCGATGTTGAAGTAGTTGAGCGAGGCGTTGAAGCCGGGCGCGAAGTCCGGCTTGAGTTCGAGACCGAGCGACCAGGTCGTTGCGGCTTCCGGCCCGACTCCGGCGTTGCCGCCCAGCAGCGTCAGCACGTTGAGGTTGGGCCCGGCGATGGTCGTGCTGGGCGAGAGTGACGGTGTCGACCGCGAGTCATTGTCCGACAGAGTCGGTGCGCGGAACGAGGTGCCGTAGCTGCCGCGCAGGGTCAGGCCGTTGATCGGTTCCCACTTGACCCCGAACTTGGGATTGGTCGTGGTGCCGAAATCGCTGTAGTCGTCATGCCGGACAGCCAGGTTGACTTCGAACGACTGCGCGCCGCCAAACGCGTTACCATCGCCCACCAACGGGACGATCACTTCGGCAAAGGCCGACTTCACGTTGCGGCTCTGGCCGAACTCGGCGGTTGGCACTGTAGTCTCAAGACTGGGTGTCCGGGTGCCAGAATTGGTGAAATTAATCGCGTAAAGCGTTTCGGAGAGGTACTGTCCGCCGATCGCCAGCTTGATGTCGCCGCCGCCGATCGTTGCCAGCGTACCATCGACCTTGGCGGTGAAGATGTTGGAATCGTACCAGATGCGGAAATTGGTGAAGCCCATGATCCGCTGCAATGCGGTCTGGTTTCCGGCCGAACCGCCCGTGCCATAGGGATTGAGGCAGAACCCCGGAACCGTGCAGCGAAGTGCCAGCAGGTATTGCGCCTGGTTGATCTCTCCGGTGCGGTGCACTTCGGCGAAGTTGTCGTTGTAGGTGTAGGAGGCGCCGAAGTTCCAGTTCTCACCAATCCCCAGATCAAAGCCGAGGGCGACCTGCGTGCCGATTTCGTGCGAATCCGACCGGCGGCCATCACCGTAGTCGTTGTAGACCGAATATTCGACGTTCTGGGTCGTGGTGCTCTGCCCGGTGACCGGAATGAAATTGGGGTTGGTGCTGGGCACTGCGGCAGCGGCGGTGGCGGGCGATCCGGTGTAGTATTCGCCCTTGCGGTCATAGTGGAAAGCTTCGGCCCAGACGGACAGGCTGTCGGTCACGTCCTGCTGAAAGGTCCCGATCAGATTGATGCGCTTGTTGGCCGGGATCGCGGTCTGATACAGCGACGTCTGCAGCCGGTTGGGGGTGGTTGAAAGCTGCGCCTGCGTCACGCCCACGCCGGTCCCGGCGGGCAGGCCGAACCGGGTCGTGCCGAACACCAGGTTGCCCGGCGCTCCGCCGAACGAGCAGTTGTTGACCCCGCCCATGGTCCGCTGGTCGCAGACGAAGAACTCGGCCCGGTCGGACTGAAGCAACTGGTCGTTCCAGCCATATTCGGCGGCGATCATGGCCCGTCCGGTGTCCCAGCGCTGGCCGAACACCGCGCTCAAGGTCTTGGTGCTGTAATCGTCGGCCGAGCCATAGCGAGCCCGGAATTCCGCACCGTCAACGTCGGTCCGCAGCACCAGGTTGGCGACGCCGGCAACTGCGTCTGAGCCATAGGTGGCAGACGCGCCGTCAGCGACCACGTCGATCCGGGCAAGCGCGATCGCGGGGATCGAGTTGGGATCGAACAACTGTCCGCCAAACCCGCCGACCGGCAAGCGCCGACCGTTGAGCAGTGTCAGCGTTGCCTGGATGCCCAGCCCGCGGATGTTTAGTGCATTGGCGCGGCTGATGTTGAGGTTGGCGTTGTTGACCGCAGTGTTGGTCGACGCTTCGCCGGTACCGAGACCGGTTACCTGCGGGATCGACTTGAGAATGTCGGTCGTGGTCAGCAGACCGGTCTTCTCAATGTCGGCGGCGTTGACCGAGATGATCGAAGAGCCGACCGGTGCTGCGCCGCGGATGATCGTGCCGGTGACGACGATCTGCTCGGTCGGTTCTTCTTCGCCAACCTGCGGTTCCTCAGCCGGAGCGGCCTGCGCGAAGGCTGTTTGCGGCGCGCTCAAGGCGGCGAGGGCGATTGCGAAAGCGCTTGCATTCGAGCGTGCTCGCATGAAGAATAGGTTGCTCATAGTAAGGCTTTCCCTCCCGATCTTGGCCTGATTTTTGCCGGATTTAGGCGAGGCGAAGCGACAATGCAAGGCTAACTGTGCAAGCGCTGGCATTCGCGGTGTTCTGCGCTTCCCGCCGGGTTTTGAAGAGGTTCACAAGGTCATGATGAACAAGCGGAAATACCTGGCGGCAAGCATCACACTCGGCGCGCTTTTTCTGCTCGGCCAAACGGCACCGGATGGCGCGGCAAATGGTGAGAGTTTTCTTGCGCAGCTGGCGCCGGAGCCCGTCTACCAGGGCTACAATCGATCATCCGCTTACATCCCCGCGCGCGATGGCACGCGGCTGGCTGTCACGTTTTACCTGCCCAAGGCTGCGTCTTCGGCGCGCTTCCCGGTGCTGCTGTGGTACCACCCCGGCCACCGCGAAAGCATCGACCCGGCCACCGGCGCGATCAGGTCAACCATGACGCCGAGCGACATCGCGTTCTTCACCGGCCAGGGCTACGGCGTCGCGATAGCCGAAATGCGCGGCAGCGGGGCGTCGTTCGGCACCCGTGAGCTCGATCGTGGGCCTCAGATCGGGCGCGACGGCAAGGACATCGTGGACTGGATCGCCGCGCAACCTTGGTCGAGCGGCAAGGTCGGCATGATCGGGGCCAGCTACCAGGGCTTTTCGCAATATGCGGTCGCGGGTCAGCAGCCGGCTGCACTCAAGGCAATCTTCCCGGAAATTGCCGGGTTCGATGATTACACCTCGATGTATCACCCGGGCGGCATTCTGCTGCGCGCGCTGTCCGAATTTGCATCGGATTCGATCCGGCGCGACGATCTCAACATGAATCTGGCGCAAGGTCCGCGACGGATTCTGCCATCGGTCCCGGTGATCGACGAGGATGGTGACGGCCAGTTGCACGACGAGATTCCGCTCGATCGCAACGGCAACGGCGATTTTCTCGACGATGGTCCGCCGGTCTATGCGGACGGCCAGCCGCGCGAGGGCCTTTACAACCTCGCCACCCGCGAACACCTTGCCAATCGCAACTTGCCGGTCGAGCGCGTTGCTGCCGCAGCGCACCGGGATTCGCCGATCGCCGGGACTCTGCATCGCTATCTCGATCTTGATCCGGCGGGAAAACCAGCGAGGATCATGACGGCCGGGATTGCAGTTTACAACCGTGGCGGCTGGTTCGATTACCACGCCCGCGACACCGTGATGTGGCAAGCGACGCTGGCCGGGAAGACCCGGACCCACCTGATGATGGCCCCGGTCGGGCACGGCGGATTGCCGGCCAGCGGCGGTGAGGCGATCTATCGCTCGGGGCCCTATCTTGCGCACGACGAAGACAGCCGCTCAACCAACGAAGTGATGAACCGCGAAAAGCTGGCGTTCTTCGACCACTATCTGAAAGACCTCGACAACGGCTTCGACCGCCGCCCGCCGGTGCTGCTCTACGTGATGGGTGAGGGCTGGCGGTACGAGCAGGAATGGCCGCTGAAGCGGGCGCAGAACTTGCGGTTGCGGCTGGATTCCGGGGGCACGCTCAGTGCCACGCCGGTCAAGCGCGGCCAGGACCAGTTCACCACCGATCTCGCCGCCAATGCCTTGTCCGACGGGGCCAGTCGCTGGAACTTCGGTGTGTCGGCCGCGCGCAAACCGCTGACGCTGGATGGGCCGACCGGGCGCCGGTTGAGCTATGCAACCGCGCCGCTCGGCGAAGACACCGAAGTGACCGGCCACCCGCTGGTCGAACTCGCGCTGTCTTCCAGCCAGAGCGAGGGCGATGTTTTCGCCTACCTTGAGGACGTTGCCCCGGACGGATCGGCGTTGCTGGTGACCGAGGGGATGTTGCGTGCGAACTATCACCGGTTGAAGCCCAGCGGACCCGATCCGTTGGCCAAGCCGAGGCTGCCTTGGCACGGTTTCGAGAGGTCTGATTACGCAGCGCGGCCCTTTGCAAATGGGCGGCGACTGGCGCTTAGATTTGACCTGCAGCCAACCGCGTGGCGGTTCCGCAAAGGCCACCGCATCCGGATCAGCTTCGCCGCGGCCGACTGGCCCAGCTTTGGGCTGCATCCGGGACTTGCACCCGACAATGATCCGGCCAAAGCCGTGGCACCAATCTGGACGCTATGGCGGGGTGAGGGGCTTTCGTCGGTTACCCTGCCGGTGATCCCGGCGCGCAAGTGATGGTGCTGTCACTGCCGGGAGTATAGGTGGCATTGAGCCCGGCCTCAGCGGTGATCGCGGTGATGTAGGACAGCCACTCGGCCCATTCGGACTGGCCGCGATGAAGCAAGCGCGGCACCGAATCGTCATCGATCCGGCAGGGGTGGAGCGTGACGCGCGGATCGCCGCTTGAGAACTCCAGACTGGCGATCACCGAGTGCCGGGTTTCGGGCGGCGTCTGGTATTTCGCCTGTGGTTGCCAGCCTTCCGACAGGGTCTGGAGGTGGGCAAACGACTCGTGCGTACGGATTGCCTCGTCGAACGCCGCAGGCTGCTCGATTGCGAAGTTGCCAAGGCTGTAGAACACCGGTTTTCCGGCGATGAACTCTACGCCTTTGAGCAGGTGTGGGTGGTGGCCGAGGATCGCATCGGCTCCGGCTGCGATCAGCTCGCGGGCAATCTCGCGCTGATAATCAGCCACGCTCGCGCGGACGAAATGAATGCCCCAATGCAGTGAGACCAGCACCACGTCAGCCTCCTGCTTGGCCGCGCGGACGGCATCGCACAGTGCGGCCAGATCGTCCGGATCGGCGAAGGTATGGATGCGCGGCGGGGTGCCGGGCTGGTCGTGCTCGATCTGCTCGTAATGCGTGTGCCCGCGCATCGGTGCGCAGCCGGGGCGGTTGTCGCTCGCAGCGTAACCGGTGGGCAGGATTGAGGTCGCGGCGAGCAGCGCGACGCATTTGTCCTGCGTGGTAACGAAGGTCGGCGCGCGCGCCATTGCCAGGTTCGCACCCGCTCCGGCAGTGGCGATGCAGGCCTTGCCGAGATACTCCAACGTATCGAGCAGCGCCGCCGCGCCATAGTCGAGCCCATGGTTGCCTGCGACCGACATCAGGGTGAAGCCTGCCGCCGCCAGCGCGGGTGCGACATCGGGTGTCGTCCGCATTGCCAGCCGGGCGTTGGGTGCGGGCGTGCCGCGCTCCGAAATCGGGCATTCCATCTGGCCAAAGGCGATGTCCGTAGCGCGCAGCACCGGGGCGACGTCGGCCAGCATTGCCGCCGGATCGTCCCGGCGCGGAGCCACATCTCCAACCGCACAGATCCGCATTGTCGTCTTTCTTATTGCCCAAACGCATTTCAATATGCCTTCGCCCTTGCCTCTATGCAAGCGCTGTCATACCTTTCGCGGAACGAGTCCATTGCAGGCGTCGTGCTGGGAGAAATCATGAGTATGCGCAGGTATCTGATCGCTGCCGGACTCTCCTTAGCAGTCGCCACTCCGGCACTCGCGCATGCTGCCACCAGCTACACCTGCGAAAACCTCAGCGCGCTGCGCATTCCCGATGTGCGGATCGTCAAGACGACGCGGATCAAGCCCGATCCGGTCTGGCTCGCGCCGCTGGCCCAGCCGCCCGGCGGCTATGCCGCGCCGGTGCGTAAAGCTTTCTGCCGGGTTGAGGGCGTGATCGAGGACGAAATCGGGTTCGAGCTGTGGCTGCCAGAGCCGTCGGAATGGACCGGCCGCCTGCTCGGCAATGGCAACGGCGGGTTCGCCGGGTTCATCCGCTACGAAGGGCTGGCACGCGGGATCAACCGCGGCATGGCCAGTATGTCGACCGATACCGGCCACAAGATCAGCGAGCGCAACTGGCCGATCGGTCATCCCCGCCGGTTGGAGAATTACGGCCATCGCGCCCAGCATCTGCTGGCGGTCAACGCCAAGCAGATCGTCGCGGCCTATTATGGCCGGGGCCCCGATCGGAATTACTTCATGGGCTGCTCAGGCGGTGGCATGCAGGGGATGAACGAGGTCCAGAAGTATCCCGCCGACTATGACGGAATCCTCGCCGGGGCGCATGGCCGCTCGATCGTCGGGATTTCGGCGCGCTGGCTGACTTCGGCGCTGATCGCGCGGGCCGATCCGGCGGCGCACGTCACAGCCGAGCAATGGCGCGGCATTGCCAGTGCAGCGGTCACGGCCTGTGACAGCAAGGATGGCGTCACCGACGGGATCATCAATGATCCGCGCAGCTGCAAATTCGATGTCGGCTCGGCCCCGGGGCTTACCGCGGCGCAGGCGCAGACCGCGCGTCTGCTGGCTGGCCCGGTGCTCGGCAGAGGCGGAGCAGTGCTCTATCCAGGCTTCACTCCCGGGGTTGCCTATGCCCCGATCACTGAGCCGGGCCGTCCGGCGGAGGTGTTCGCGCAGTGGCTCTACGGCGATCCCGATTGGGACCCCGCCCTGTTCGACGCGGGGCGTGATGTACCCTTGGCCGAAGCCGCAGTTCCGGGAGCTGCGCCAAGCAACCCCAACCTCACCCCGTTCTTCGCACGCGGCGGCAAGATGATCAGCTTCCACGGCTGGAACGACGAGATCGTGCCGCTGCAGGCGACGCTCGACTATTGGGAAGACGTCGGCCGCTACATGGGCCCGGCGAAGCGCGATAGCTTCTACAAGTTCTACACTGCGGCGGGCATGGACCACTGCCGCGGCGGCGCAGGTCCGGACAATTTCGGCGCAGTCCCGGGAGAGGAACATCCCGCGCCCGACAGTTCCAATGACATGCTGATGGCAATGATCGACTGGGTCGAGCGCGGGATCGAGCCGGGCACGATCACTGCTGCGAAGCTCAAGGACGGGCAGGTCACGATGTCCCGTCCGGTCTGCGCCTGGCCGCTGATGGTGCGTTACAAGGGCAAGGGCGACACCAGTTCCGCCACCAGCTTTACATGCGCCAAGCCCTGATCGTTGTCCTCGCGGCGTTTGGCCTGATCGATGCAGCGCCGGTCGAACCGATCGACGATCTGCAATGGCTGTTCATCGAGGATACCGTCGCGCTGATCCAGCCACCGAGCGCGGAGGTCGGCGCGCAGGCGCGAGCGCTGATGGATGCGGCAGCGCTTGCCCGTGCGGCGGGCGATAACAGCGCGATGCGGCGCAATCTGGCTGAGGCGCGGGTGGTGCTCAAGGGCGGCACGTGGGACGCCGATGCGGCGTTCATTCATTCGCTCCGGCTCGGTCCGAAGCGGATGGTGATCGATCCCGCTGCGCCGTTCACGGTTACGGTGAGCCAGTGGTTCGCTGCGCCTCCGCCTGAGGGCGAACTGACCCTCGAACTCGGCGTTCGCCATAAAGTCAGTGGTGAGACCAGTTGGCATTCCAATGCCATCCCGGCGTCGACCGATCTCTCGCAGCCATTTTTGATGCTGACGTGGGGCATGCCTCACCTTGCTGATGGCAGCTACGACATGATCCTCAGGGTTAGCCAGAGCAAACGCTTGGTCGGTGAGACATCACTTGGGGTCGCCGTGGTGAGCGGTCTCGACCGTGATCTTGCGGAAATTGTGCGGCGCAAGGCGGCCGTGAGAGCGCCATCGCCCCAACTCGCAGCTTCGATAGCCTGGCCGGGTGATCTTGCCCGGACACTCGATAACCGCAGCCGCCAGCCCGTCGCTGTTGACTGGCGCGCATTGCTCGACCGGACGCTGGCGCAGCTTTCCGAGGCCGAAGCGGGCCGCGATCCGTTGGCTGCAGTGCCGGGCGACCGTGAGCGGCACTACACCAGCAACCTGACGGGACGGATTGAGCCGTACCGACTGCTGGTGCCGACATGTTGGGACGGCAAGGCGAAGCTCCCGCTGGTGGTTCTGCTGCATGGCTCCAACGGCGATCACCACCGGCCCTTCGCCAATGGCAAAGCGGCTGAACAAGCGGAGCGACACTGCTGGGCGGTGGTCGCGCCGATGGGCTACAGCCCGAATTCGGGCTGGGGCAATCACCTGCCGGTGGTGCTTGCCAACGGGACCATGCCCGCGCCGCGCCCCTCGACCATCGCCGGGATCGTCCTGCCGCGCGACGGGGTGACCCCGGAACCGGCCGAGGCCGATGTGCTCGACGTGGTGGCCGAGGTTCGGCGGCTTTTTCCGATCGACCCGCGCCGCATCTACCTCGCCGGTAATTCGATGGGCGGGGAAGGGACCTGGCACCTCGCCCAGCGCCATCCGCGCCTGTGGGCAGCGGTCGCGCCGGGGGCAGGCGCAATCGATCCGGCGCGCTTTCCCTATGCCCGGCTCGGCCGCCTGCCGGTGCTCGGCGTGCACGGCAATGGCGACGCCATCATCAGCTTCGCCGCGACAACCGACATGATCGCGCGCCTCAACCGGTCTGGGGGACAGGGCACCATGCTCGCCATTTCCGGCGGCGGACACGGCGCATTCGGTGATGTGCTGGATCAGATTTTCGCGTTCTTCGCCGCGCATTCCCGGCGCGAGGACGGGCGCGCCGAACCCCTTGAACAACCTTGAACGGAGGAATCCCGATGACCCGCAAACTTGCCCTGCTTGCCTTTGCCCTTTGCGGCACCGCGCTGTCCGCGCAGGACTTGCAGCCCCAGACCGAGCCCAAACCGTTCGGGGTGGTCAGCGCACCCTCAGGGACAGGTGGCGCGCCGGCGATTGCCGAATACGTCCCGGCGATGCCCCTCCACACTTTCTACCGGCCCGAGAAGCTGCCCAAGAAGGCCATGCCGATCCTGCTGTGGGGCAACGGCGGTTGCCGCGACAACGGGCTTTCGGCGGCGGCTTTCCTGCGTGAGGTTTCCTCGCACGGCTACTTCGTGGTGGTTGCCGGACCGCCGCGCGATGAGCGTCGGCCGACCGGGCCGATGCCGCAGCCCGGGGTAGTCCCGCCGCCCGATCGCGGTGCACAGCTTGCCAAGCGCGGACCCGATGCGACCTCGCCCGAGCAGATCCTCGCGGGGCTCGACTGGGCGCTGGCACAGAACACAGATGCTTCCAGCCCGCTTTATCGCCACCTCGATCCCGCGCGGATCGCGGTGATGGGTCACAGCTGCGGCGGATTGCAGACGATGCGGATTTCCGCCGATCCTCGGATCAAGGCGAGCGTGCTGTTCAACAGCGGGATCTTCAACGTCAGCTCGGATGGGGTCAGCGCGCTCTCGGTCAAGAAGGCCGAATTGGACAAGCTCCACGCTCCGGTCGCCTACATCATCGGCGGACCGGGCGACATCGCCTGGCCGCAAGCGATCGACGACGCGGCGCGGATCGTCCATGTTCCGGTGTTCTTCGCGCATAGCCCGGTCGGCCACGGCGGGACTTTCTGGGCCGCGCCCAACGGCGGAGACTATGGCCGGATCGCGGTCAACTGGCTCGACTATCACCTCAAGGGCAACAAGCGCGCCGGAGCGATGTTCCGCGGGCGTGACTGCGGGCTGTGCAAGGAACCGGGCTGGTCTGTGCCGCGTCCGCTAGATTGAGCTGCGCCGCAGCTCACGCCGCCCGAGCAGGCAGAGCAACGCGCAGATCACCGAGACCGTCGTCAGCAGCAACGTCGGCGGCAGGAACGAGCCGCTGGTCTGCTTGAGCCAGCCCATCGCCGGGGGAATAATCGCCCCGGCGAGGCTGCCGAGCATGTTGACCATCACGATCCCCATTGCCAGCGCGCGCGGCTGGAGCAGCGAAGTCGGGATCGCCCAGAACGCAGCGACGGTGCACCCGGTGCAGCCTGCGCCAAGGATCAGCATCGCCAATCCCGGCAGACCGGGTCCAAGCAGGAAGGCTGCGAGCAGCCCGAATCCACCGACCAACGCAGGCACGGCAATATGCATGAACCGCTCACCGGTCTTGTCCGAATGGCGCGCGTTGAGCAGCAGGCCGATCGCACTGGCGGCGTGGGGCAGGGCGACGATGAACCCGGTCTGCGTCGCGCTCAGCCCCGACATGCCCTTCACGATGGTCGGCAACCAGAACATGATGCCATAATTGCTGGCGAGGATGCAGAACCATATCGCGGCGCAGATCCAGCCTTGGCGGCTGCGCAATGCATCCCAGCGGCCCGTCCGGTCCTGCGGCAACTTGGGCTTTTCGGCGGCGCGGACATTGGCTTGCAGCCAATCGGCCTCAGCGGCATTGAGCCAGCGGGCCTGCTTGGGATTGTCGGGGTAATAGAACCAGGCGAACATCGCCAGCAGCAGCGCGGGCAGCGCCTCGACAAGGAACATGAAGCGCCATCCGGCGATTCCGAGCGGATTGGCCATGTCGATCAGCATGCCTGAGACTGGCGCGCCGAGGACCTGCGCGATGTTGATCGACATGATCGGCAAGGCCAGGATCGTCGCGCGCCATTTGTCCGGCGCCCACATCATCAGATAGAGCATCAGGCCGGAAGACAGGCCGCCCTCGGCAAAGCCGATCAGCACCCGCAGCAGATAGAGCTGGGTGCCGGTCTGGATCAATGCGAGCGAGCAGGCCGCCAGCCCCCAGGCAAAGGTGATGATCGCCAGCCAGCGCCGGAAGCCGATCGCTTCGTACAGCAGCACAGAGGGATATTTGGCGAGGACATAGCCGACGAACAGCACCCCGGCGCCGAACCCGTACTGGGTGGCCGACAGCCCGAGGTCCGCATTCATCTGCAAGGCCGCGAAACCGACGTTGGTGCGATCGATAGAGCCGATCAGGGTGAACAGTCCGCAAGGCAGAACCAGCCGCAACAGGACCTTGCGGCCGATGCTTTCTTCCATGGTGTCGCGCTGTTGCAGGATCGCCTCCCGGGCCGTCAGGCGTGATTGCCTTGGTGTTATGATAGCGCTTGCATGATCACGCGTCGAGCGCGAACCGATCAGGAGCAAATGCGAAACGTTGCGCCTTCTCGCGTCAGTGCAAGCGTAGCCAGACCAGCGCGTTCGCCAGTCGTGACGATGTAATCGGCGATGGCTTCGGCCCGGTCACCAGCAGCAACGGGTCGCCCTGGTGGTTCGAACCAGATCGGAACGATGCCTGCTTCCAGCTTGCCATCGTCATGCCAGACCAGCCGCCCGATCATTCCGTTGACCGCTTCGGGATGAAACGGGGCTAGGGGGTAGGCCGGGTCAGGCTCAAACCCGAACAGGATCTTGCGCCGCCCTGCCCATGCGGCGCGGGCGGGGTGGTCTTGCGCCGGTGCGAGGGCATGTGTGACCACACAGCCGTTGCCGAGGCCGTGGAACACTGGCTTGCCGCCGATCAGTTCGATCCCTTGCGCAATGTGGGCGTGATGTCCGGCTACGGCGTCGGCCCCTGCGGCGATGGCTGCGGCGGCGAGCGCTCGTTCGTATGGCGCGAGGTGGGCGGGGCGGTGCGTAACCCCTTTGTGCAGCGCGACGATAACGAGGTCAGCAGCGGCCTTGGCGGCGCGGATTGACGTCTGCATCGCTGCCAACGAGGCTGGGTCGATTTCAGCCAGCTCGGCCTGCGGGCGGCTCGGTCCGCCTTCGGCAGCCAGTACGCGGACATAGGCGCAACCGGGTTGGTCCGCGCTCGCCCAGCTGAGTTCCGGGCCGACGCAGTTGAAGCTAAGCAGCGCGATGGTGCGACCTTCGACGCGGATCAGCGCGGGTTTGAGCGCCTGATCCAGCGTCATTCCTGCACCCGCGTGGGCGATGCCGTTCGCGCCGAGCCCGGCCAGCGTTTCGATCAATCCGGAGACGCCGCAGTCCATCATGTGATTGCCTGCGGTGGACACGGCGGTGATTCCGGCCCGCGCCAGCGCGGCCAGATGTTCTGGGTTCGCGCCGGGGGCTGGGACATCGCCCGGCCGTTCCTCGGTGCTGTTGGTATAGGGAACCTCGAGATGCCCGATTGCCACGTCCGCCGCACGTAGGATCGGGGCGATGCCGGACAGCCAGTGGTCCGGTTCAGGCACGTCGAGGATCAGGTCGCCGAGCAGGAGGACCTCGATCGGCATGGCTTAGATTACTCCGGTGGCGCGCAGATTGGCAACCGCGTTCGCATCGCGACACAGTTCGG
>Ga0114940_10000411_pt1 | contig 21288 bp, 19 predicted proteins | sample ColdCreekSource_FD_87195 | JGI IMG/M metagenome (GOLD analysis project Ga0114940, IMG submission 87195) | Groundwater microbial communities from Cold Creek, Nevada to study Microbial Dark Matter (Phase II) - Cold Creek Source | ecosystem: Environmental > Aquatic > Deep subsurface > Groundwater ... | reverse complement strand
GTAGAAGTTGACATGGACTATTAGCTTAAAAACATCTATTTTCAGCTTCCCATGAATACTCTGCCTTTTCTTTTCTGTAACCATATATCAATACTTTTAGGTATTTGTGTCAGGCAGTCAGGTCACTATCTCATCAAGAAAAGATTGAAACTGTTGTTCGGAGACTTCTCCCACCCCTGAAATATCTCTGCCGAAAAATAAATCTACTTGGATTAACTCAGGATCGCGATCGCTATTGATTAGATCTTCATCTCTACCAAAGCTAACTGTTATATCTTCATTTACCACTTGCAATACGCTTTCTTGTTGAAACTGTTCGATATATTCAGTGACCAGATCATTGATCGCAGTTTCATTGGTTTCAGTGTCTTCTACAATCAGACTAACCACTTTCGACTGTTCTTCAATTACCCCACCACTATCATCCTGAAACTGTCCATTCGCACCAAAAACTGTCAGTCCAGCGGGAAAAAGAGGTGTCACTATCTCATCAAGAAAAGATTGAAACTGTTGTTCGGAGACTTCTCCCACCCCTGAAATATCTCGCCCAAAAAATAAATCTACTTGGATTAACTCAGGATCGCGATCGCTGTCGATTAGTTTTTCATCCCCGCCAAAGCTAACGGTTAAATCATCTTGATTGCTAATTTCTACTACTTCTGTGGTTTTAAATTGTTGGTAATAAGTATCGGTGATTTCTTGAATAGCATTGTGATTAGCAGCATTATCTTCCACAAAAAGACTAACTACTTTCACATTTTCTCCATTTTCTCCCTCAGCATCATAAATAGTTAAACCGTCGGGAAAACGAGGGGTAACTACATTGTCGATAAACCTTTGAAATTCCGTCTTAGAAATTTGGGTGTTCAATTCAAAATACAAGTCTTCTTGTATTAAGGCATTCGTTTGCGAATTGGCATCTGAAGAGTTAGAGCCTAACATTTTATTAATCTAAAAAAATCAAATTATCGGCGACTATTTTGGTGGCTATATTTCTATAAATAGAAAATAAAGCAAAAAAAAGACAATAACAATACAAAAAATAACAAGTCTAAATTTTTCTATACTTTTTAGTATTCATAGCATTTGAAGTCTTAATGCGGTGCTGTTTGTTTTTAGTGAGAGTAAGTTATCTTGGTATCTTTCTACCTGGATCTTATGGCTTCAGAAAAGTTTAGATATCAGTTGCGTCAGGAAGCCCAGCAGTGGCAATCAGAAGGCATAATTAGCCCAGAAGTGTATCAGCAGTTGGCTGAGCGCTATCAGTTGCAGGAATTGGATTCCGCTTCCCGCGATCGCTTTATCATCATTGTCTTGGGACTAGGTTTTGTCCTCTTGGGTTTAGGGGTGATCACCTTTGTGGCTGCCAACTGGCAAGTATGGACTAGACCAATCAAAGTGTTGTTGTTGCTGAGTTTATTTATTGGCACTAACCTGGGTGGGTTTTATCTTGGGAGATCTACTAATCAGCGTCAATCTCGACTGGGACAAGGATTGTTACTCCTCGGTGCGCTGACTTTTGGGGCAAATTTGGGGTTAATGTCCCAGATGTTCCATCAAACTGGTGCTGTCTATACCCTGTATTTCATCTGGGGTTTAGGAGTCTGGGCAATGGCTTATGGCTTGCGGTTGACTTCCCTGGGGTTGATGGCAACCATCCTAATGGCGATCGCTTATTGGTTGAGTATCTATCAAGATTTTTTCTGGAATAGTGCCGACTTGGAACTAGCATTACAGCAACTATCTCTCATTGTTGCCTTGCTGTTTATCCCTCTGGCTTACTATTGTCGTTCTAGCTGGATATTTGGTCTGAGTTCGTTTTTGGCTGTTGTGGCTTTGGTCACCAATTTGGCTCAGTATTTGTCAGTTGCTGATCTAACAACCAAGAGCTTTTTGCCCGCTTTTTTATATATTCTGCCTCCAGCTTTACTTTGGAGTTATCGCGATCGCTTATTGTCTAACCCAAACAATCTTCATTTTGAGGGGATTACTCGTAAGCTAGGGGTTTTTTATCTAGCCTCGGCTTTTTATTTCTGTTCCTTTAATTTTTGGCCATATGATTCTAATCTCCCTAAATCTGGCAAAATCATCGATTTAGCTCCTTGGTCATTATTAATTGCCCCCGTAGTTTTCACCCTATTGAGTATCTGGGGTTGGTGGCAACTAGGAGTTAGAAGAACTAGTAATCTTCCCTGGAGACTAGATCGCTATTCTACTTATGTGGGGGCAACTTTAGTCTTTCTCTTTGGTTTGCTCTGGTTTAATTTTGCCGTTAATCCTCTTGGCATTGCGGGAACGATTATCTTCAACTTACTATTGCTTTCCTTAGCAATTATTTTAATCAGTCAATCCATCAGAGAAGGACAAAGATTTAACTTTTGGCTGGGAATTTTGCTGTTGATTCTGCAAATATTTTCGCGGATGTTTGAATATAATACCGATTTAGTTTTAAAAGCGATCGCTCTTGTTGCCTGTGGCGTGGCAGCAATTTTAGCGGGACTCTGGTTTGAACGTTATCTAAGTAATCTTAATTCTGCAAGTTAAATTTATGACTACTTCCCGCTCATTTAACTCTTCATTTAACACTTCTTGGTGGCGCTTTCTAATCCCGTTGGGGTTGCAGCTAGGAATCATTCTAATTATTCCTGCTCAAAGTGCCTATACCTACAATTTTGGTCAGTCTGCGGTGCTACAAACCCTCCCTGTAGACCCCTATGATCTACTGCGGGGGTACTCCCAGACTCTGAGCTATGACATATCTCAAACTGAAATTCTAAAACAGTTTCCTGGTGGTAAAGATTTAGTTGACCAACTAGTTACAGGAGATACATTCTATGTCATCTTAGAACCAAATATCACCAAAGATAAACTTCCTCCCGTAGCCTCAAAAGTAATCAAAATAACCGAGGAAATACCGTCAGATCTAGGGAATAACCAAGTTGCTCTGCAAGGAACAATTGAGCAATCTGGACAAATTAAATATGGCTTAGAAACCTACTATCTACCAGAAAGCCAGCGAGATAAAATCAATCAAGAAATTAACGATTTACAAAGTAACACCGAAGGCACTAGACTTTTTGTTGTCGAGATCAAGGTCGATCGCTGGGGCAATTCTGTTCCCATTAGTCTTTGGATCGATCAACATAAATACAGTTTTTAACCTAAGAGTCCAAATAACTAAATTTCGCGATTATTACTTCGGGGCTATCAAGAGTTAAGGCTTATTATAAATATGAATTACAATAAGTAGTTAATTGAAACCAGATTTAGCTACCAAGCCAAACTTGTAGCTCGCCCTATCTTGCCAAGTAGTTGTTAGAACTAATGATGTCACTAGTTAATTCTCAAAAATTATGGCTCAAGTTTCAACGAAGATTTTTACAATATTTTGTCATCTCACTCAAGCAGCCAAATTGGTTGTTGATGTTTGCCTTTAGCCGCATCCACTTGATTCGTTCACTAGTAGTGTCCTTGTGTAAACAACCTGTGGAACTAGATTTGAGTACCAAGGATTCTATCTTTGGCGATCTCGACCCAGATCAGGTAGTGAATGCCCTCAAAAATGACGGTTTGCACTTGGGTATCACCATTCCAGCAGATCTGCTGAGAGAAATTTTGGACTTTGCTCAAACAGCCACTTATCAAGGCAATGGAGATGAGGAATTGCCTTTCTCGTTGACTAATAAAGAAGTGCAAGAAAGAAAATTTGGCAGAAATTTTCGGCTTGGCTACAATTTTGAACCCACCTCTCAATGTGCAGCAATTAAAAAGTTAGCAACAGATCCAAAGCTTTGGGAAATTGCCACTAAGTATTTTGAGACTCAGCCAATGCTTGCTTGCACACAGATCTGGTGGACTTTTGTACAGGATATGCCTGATGAGGGACGTGCGGAAGGATTTTATCGCTTTCACTACGATCTAGAAGACTATGCTTGTGTGAAATTCATGTTCTATCTCACAGATGTTGATCTAACTGATGGTTCACACGTCTGCGTCAAAGGTAGTCATCGAAATAAAAAATTGAGTCATCAATTCTCTCTGCTAAGAGAAAGGGACGATCTCGAAATCAAAAAATATTACGGTAATGAAAATGTGATGACTATTTGCGATCGCGCGGGGATTGGTTTTGCTGAAGATCCATTCTGTTTTCACAAAGCAATTACACCACAAACTCGCGATCGCTTGATTTTAGAATTGAAGTTTACCCTCAACAATTACGGCATTATTTTTTGACTTCCTCCCGCCACTAAGTTGGAGTAACAACTATAAAGCGATCGCCTATCTTCAAAAAGCCCTAAAGGATTAGCGATCGCCTATGAATTAGAAAATTTAATTACCTAATTGCACTTCTCCGTTAACCACCTGTACAGGATAGGTAGGGATTTTGATTTCAGGATCGTCGAGATATTCCCCTGTTTCAAGGTTGATATTTTGTTTGTAAATCGGGGCTGCGACTTTAACAATTCCTTGGCGATCGCCAACTATGCCACGGGATAAGACATAGGCTTGACTAAAAGGATCGAAGTTACTCAAGGCATAAACGCGATCGCTTTCTCCCAGACGAAAAATTGCCACCTGTTCGTCATTAAATAGGGCGCAAACTCCTGTATTGGGCTTGATATCGGATATTTTACACACGGTTGTCCACTGGGTCATGGCTTGATTAGAAACTGTTTGAATCATAAATTTTTTAGTTTTTAGTTTCTTGGTGCATTCGCTCTTTGCTGGAAACCAACAAGACCGCGATGCACCGCTTTTAGTTTTTCCTGAGCTAGTCGCGACTAAACCCAAGCTTCTTAATTCACCCTAGACTTTTCTCATACCAACTTAAAGTTATTCTTGTTACCCAATTTACAGCTTGTAACTTATGGCTGGCAAATGAGAGAGTAGGGAAAAAACGCCAAAACCCAGCAATAAAGCGCCACTAACAGGATTAATCCAGCTAGACCAACGACGCAGTTCTAAAATCTGCTTAATGGAGGCGGTAAATGTTCCAGCGATTACTAAGGGGGTAACATAGCCAATGGCGTAGGCTACCAATAAACCTGCCCCTAAAACTAAGTTTTGGGTAGATGCTACCCAGGTTAAAAGAGTAGCCAAAACGGGGGTGCTGCAAGGAGAAGCGATTAAGCCAAAAGTCAGACCCAAAAGGTAAGAACGGACACTACGGGGTAAATCTTTGCTAATCCAGTCTGTTGCCCCCAGGGAAGGAAAACGCAAGGGCAGAATTTCTAAGAGGTTGAGTCCCATAGCGATCGCCACCAAACTAACCACAATGGGTAAACCCACTCCAATTTGTCCATACACTTTACCGATAGTCGTAGCAACAATCCCTAAAATCGCTAGAGTCGTCGCTAAACCCAGAGCGAACCAGCTTGACTGCACTGCTGCCTGGAGTTTTCCCTGGGATTCATAACCGCCAATATAGCCCACGGTAATAGGCAACATCGAAAGCATACAGGGGGTGAGACTGGTAACGAGTCCTGCTAGAAAAATAATGCCAATGCTGACTAGACTGAGATGATCTAGTTGAGTTGAGACGAGACGATCAGCGAATCTTTCGAGTAAATATAATTGCGTTTGTAGAAATTCTAGCATTACAAAAGTTGATGGTGATTGAGTTGAGCCTCAGACTAGCTTTTAGATATTGATCATCAGAAAGATAAACTTGAGCCGTCCATTGACTACTGGCTGTTCGTGAACCGTCACTGGTAACTGTCCAAGAAACTAAAATATTTTCCTCTCGTAAGTACTCAAGGTGAAAAGAATGGATTCTCTAAGCTAACAGAGTTTCAGGTCATACAGATTAAACACCTATTAGCTGACGGCAAATTGACTCAGAAAACAATTGGTTCTCAGTTTAATGTTTCTAAGCATACTATCAAAGATAGTAAACCATGTAGAAGATGGAGACATATAAATCTCTACCAAAACCAGAAAAATAATGCTGCTTAGGTTGCTTACTAAGTAACCTCTACCTAGAAAAGATTAACTAACGTAATCCAGATTTTAAAATTTGCTTCTCATTTGCTTCTATACTAGGAAACAATTGTAAACTCCAAATAAAACCAATCACTTCAAACACTCACGAAATATAGATGGGCGATACTGGATTTGAACCAGTGGCGTCCTGCTTGTAAGGCAGGCGCTCTACCGCTGAGCTAATCGCCCCGACTAGCCTCTGATTGGCACTTGGTTAGTATAACAGCATTAAGGTTTTTTGTGCAATCTGTGATGGTAAATAGGCTTAAACTCCTTCTTTTTTGCTGCTTTAAACTCTGGATTTTTGGCGGCTGGAGGTCTCCTTCTGAATCTTTTCCAGCACCACTTTTTTTTTAGTATTGGTAACCATATGCGAAGCGGTACCCTTTAGGACACTGTGGACAATGCATTGCTTGATAAAGTAATTTGACCATCTCATTTTAGTCTTTTTAGCATTACGCATTCACCAACGCCCAATTTGAAGATGTTGTGGGGAATAGAAACAGAATTTTAATATTGCGATTAAAGCTAATTTTGAGGAAGTTGATTTATAATTTTACTGTACACAGTATGTATCACACGTTTGATGTGAATTAGCTCCGTTCAAATGGAATGGCTCAGAGCTTCTAGCCAAAGGCCAAAGGCTTGTAGATTACAGCAACACTTAGTAGGCGTAGTATATGAACCTGTATGCTCTGATTCAGCAAACTCAACGGGAGGTTGTCAGCACTGGCGATCGCCAATCAATCTTGACGAAGCCAGAGAAAGCCCTGTCGTTTTACGGAGGAGCCTCTCTGACCGCCGAACAAGGTCAGAAAACCCTGATTTTACTTTGGTCGCAACTTGGGGATTTTGATAATTTAGAATATGCCTGGTGGTTAAAACGAGATTCATCAAAGTTAGCAGAATTACAGATTAAGGTTAAAGCGATCGCCATTGGTAATCGTCAATCGGGACTCAAGTTCTGTACATATACAGGTTTTCCCACGGATTGTTTATATGTCGATCCCACAGGAGAGTTACATCGACAATTGGGGCTATATTCTGGCTTAAACATCAGATTCCCAGGTTTATCGCCAAAATATCAGGCATTTCTGAATTTAACTTTGATGTGTGCGGGAATTGGTAGCCCTGGAACACTGCGAGAGGTATTGCGGGGTTATACGGGCGATCGCTCTGCTCCCCAATTAATTGGGGACGATGAAGAAATTGCCGAGACTCCTTTGCCTACTCTCAAAGGTTCAATGTTTAAACTCGCTGGTGGTTCGGGTTTTCAGCGCCCTTTTGAACTGGCTACCCTTCGCTTACGCAACATGAGCGAAGTCTTAAGCAACTGGAATACCTATGTCCCCGATGGCAGATATATAACCCAACGAGGTGCTACTTTTTTGTTTGATAGATCAGGCAAGTTGCTCTATGAACATCGCGATCGCAATATCCTCGGTTTTGCAGCCAACATGAGTAACCCGTTAGCTTTTTTGCAGAATTGAGCTTATTTATCTTGAGAACCAAGATCGAGAAAAAGCTTGCTATCACTTTGCGACAACTCAACCGTAAATTTGGCTCTCTTCCTTCGGCGATCGCTACACAGATTAAATCCCTAGAACCTGCGATCGCTTCCTCGCCTTCAACAACTCGATTAGGCTCCGTCTACCCTTCGGGATCGCCTTCCTCTCCTCTAAGTAGTGCATACAGTTTCAGCAAACTCGTCACTGTCTTATTAATTGCTATCCCCACTCCATCTAATTCGGGTATTAACTCTTTTTATTTGCTGGTGTCGATCAGGGAAATTTAGTACCAAAGTCCTAGTCAGTTTAGGAACAGAGCTTCATGTCATTTGGTCAGATCTATTTTTAAATTAAGGATAACTGTTAATAACTAGCTGATGAAAAAAAGCAGTTGTATCCCCATGATCAAATCACTCCCTTTTAAAAACCCAAATTTAGTTATTCTCTTAATCAGTGGCATCGTTCTCTTGGGCATGGGAGCGATCTCCATTGATAATTATCGCTCAACCAGTAAAGAGCAAGCATTAGAATCCCTTGCCAGTCAAACTATCTCCATCAAGTCTCAAGATCTAACGGTTCAAATTCAAGGTAATGGCACGGTACAGGCGATTCGCACCAATAACCTCAGCCCCGATGAACCAGGCAGAATTGCTGAACTGTATATAGAAGAAGGCGATCGCGTTACTCAAGGACAAGTGATTGCCCGCATGGAGAGCGATCGCTTACAAGCTGAGGTTAAGCAATATCAAGCGGTGGTACAAAAGGCGCAAGCCAACTCAGCTCAAGTCAAAGCAGGAAGTCGTCCCGAAGCGATCGCAGCAGCTCAGGCGAGAGTCGCCACGGCACAGGCTAATGTAGCTATGGCACGGGCAAAACTAAAACGCGCTCAAGTTGAAAAACGGCGTAATCAGTTATTAGTAAACCAGGGAGTCATTACGGTTAATGCCTTTGAAGAATTTGCCAGCCAAGAAATTGAAGCACAAGCTAGTTTAGCAGCGGAATTAGCCCAACTTGCCGAACAACAACAAAACTTAGGGGAAACTCAACGGGGTTCAAGGGTTGAAGAAATTGCTCAAGCGGCAGCAGAAGTCGCCGAAGCCGAAGCCCAACTTTCCTCAGTCCAAATTCAGTTAAATAAAACCACCGTGCGCGCTCCCTTTGGGGGGATTATTACCCGTCGCTACGCAGAAACAGGAGACTATGTAGACTCCACCACCGCAGCCTCAGAAACCGAAGGGGCAACTTCCACTTCCATCGCCGAATTGGCTAGTGGATTAGAAATTGAAGCCAAAGTTCCCGAAGCGAGTATTGGTCAAATCAAGCTTGGTCAAGCCGTCAATATTCAGGTAGACGCATACGGGACTCAAACCTTTGAGGGGAAGGTGCGTTTAATTGCCCCCAGAGCAGTGAAAGAAAACAACGTTACTTCTTTTCGGGTCAAGGTTGCCCTCGTCACAGGACAAGACAAACTCCAGTCGGGCATGAATACTCGCCTAACTTTTCAGGGAGAAGCAATTGTGAATGCGATGACGATTCCTCTGGCGACGGTGGTTACCCAAGCTGACGGACAAACAGGAGTTTATCTGGCTAGTACTGAAGGCAAGGCGCAGTTTAAAGCCATTAAATTAGGTACTGCAACTGGCGATCGCGTCCAAATTTTAGAGGGTTTAACCAAAGACGATCGCATTTTTACGACTCCACCCGCAAGCGTCACCATTGAAGGGGTGGATACGGTTAGTAATTTTTAATTATTAAAACATGAAACTTCTAGAAAGCATTGAAATGTCGGTTAAAACCTTAACTGCTAACAAATTCCGCACTGCTTTAACCATGTTAGGGGTGATCATTGGCAACACTTCGGTGATTGCGGTGGTGGCAATTGGACAGGGAGCAACGCAGTTTACGCAACAGCAATTAGAAGCGTTTGGCCCCAATCAACTAACGGTTTATGCTACTCAAGAAAACAGTACAGGATTGAGTAACGAAGCAGCGCAAATAGTTCTAGCCGATATAACCGCTATTGTGGAACAAACTTCCGCCGTCAAAGAAGTTGCTCCCCAAATTAGTAGTAACCTGCGGGTGGCTTATCAGGGAAATTCTCTCAGTGCCGACGTGATGGGAACAACTCCAGGCATTTTGCATGTGCGTAATCTTCGTCTGCAAAAAGGTAATTTCTTCACTGCCATCGATGAGCAACAGAATAGCCAGGTAGCAATTTTAGGGAGAGCGATCGCCACTAAACTATTCAAAAATCAAAATCCTCTGGGTAAAACCCTGCAAATCAATGGTTTGAGTTTTCAAGTAGTGGGATTAATGGCGACCAAAGGTTCTTCTTTGGGGGTTAACCCCGATGAAACGGTTTATGTTCCCATCACTACTATGGCGGAACAACTGGTGGGAACTAGCAGTCCCAATGGGATTCCTATCGACTTTTTAGAATTTTCGGCACAAGATCAAGACTCGATCCGTACCGCTGCCTTTCAGGTGACAAATATTTTGACCCGCAGACATGGCAAAAAAGATTTTAGTATTTATGCCAACAAGTCCGTACAAGATTTAATGGCAAAAATCACTACTGCCCTCAGTTTAGTCTTAACAGCGATCGCAGGTATTTCCCTGCTGGTGGGGGGGATTGGCATTATGAATATTATGCTAGTTTCCGTTAAGGAACGTACCCAAGAAATTGGTTTACGCAAAGCGATCGGCGCAACTCAAGAGGCGATTTTAACTCAGTTTTTAATTGAATCAATTATTGTTTCTGTTGTCGGTGGTGCGATCGGTACAGGAATTGGGGTTGGTGGTATTCTTTTGGTGGGTATTTTTAGTCCTGTGCCAACGATCATACCCATCGGTGCAATTATTCTCGCCACAGGAGTTTCGGGAACTATTGGTCTGGTTTTTGGGGTGATTCCTGCTAAACAAGCTGCTCAACTAGAGGCGATCGCTGCTTTGAGGAGTTAATTGCTTAAAGAGATCGCTCTGAAAAATCTTTGTTTAGTTGCTCTTACTTCTGAAAGAGATTGAATAACTTGATATATAGATTCAACAAGTTGCGTATTTATCTGAGTGACCAACTAGCGGTTTATATATAAAGAGTGTAATTGTTTTCTCTTAATGCGATCCGAAGGCTAGCGAAGCTAATCGCAATACTTGAATAAAGAGCGATCGCTAAACTAGATGTGTTTGATTTTCTTAGATTTAACCTATCACGCGATCGCAATTTAGCAATTTGAAGCGATCTCTGTTTTATACAGAATGTAATTTATTAGTGACCATTCACTTGGTTAGCTAACAGAGCAGCTTGAGTGCGATCGCGTAAGTTTAATTTACTCAAGATACTGGTGACGTGATTTTTGACTGTTTTGCTCGAAATATATAGTTGGGAGGCAATTTCTCGATTATTTGCCCCATTAGCAATTAAATCCAACACCTCTCTTTCTCTGGGGGATAATTCTGCTAGCTGAGAGGGAATAACTGGGATTGAATTCTCCGAGGAAGTAGATTTTTGCAGAATCTTTTCCAATAAACCTGGGCCTAAATGAGTATTGCCGCGACTTACTGCTCGAATTGCCATTGCCAAATCTTCTGGGGGGCTATCTTTGAGGAGATATCCTTTAGCGCCATAATTCATTGCCTGGGAAACATATTCATCATCGTCAAAGGTGGTTAAAATTAAAACTTTTAGGTCGGGAAAACGCTGGCTAATTTGTTTAGTGGTGGCGACTCCATCCATAATGGGCATCCGCATATCCAACAGCACAACATCCAAAGGCTGGTTATTTTCTTGCAGGGCAGCGATCGCTTTTAAGGCTTCTTGTCCATTTTCCGCATCTCCAACTACAGTTAAATCAGGTTGAATTTCCAACAGGCTTTTCAGTCCATGTCTGATGATGGTTTGGTCGTCAACGATGAGGATAGAAATCATGATATAAGTGACTGTTTACGGGGAATATTAATGGTAATCGTACAACCGCGACCAAAGTCGCTCGACATCTGTAAGCAGCCCTTTTGGGCAGTAACTCTTTCTCTCATTCCTTGGAGTCCAAAACCAGTGATGTTTTGTTGTGGATCAAAACCAGTACCATTATCTTTAATTAATAAGAATAAATACTCTGGTAACGTCTGTAGCTCCACCATGATTTCTGTTGCTTCGCTGTGCTTACTAATGTTAGTTAAGGCTTCTTGGATAATACGATAAAGAGTTGTTTTTACTTCATTGGAGAGAGAATAAGTTAAGGAAACACGACGCTGAGGAACAACACTACTTCTTTGAGAAAATTCTTGACAGAGTAAATTAATTGCTGTTGCTAAATCCTTGTCCTGTAGTGGATCAGCTCGCATCGCTGCCACAGAGTAGCGAATTTCTCTTAATGCAGTAGTAACTAAGGTTTTCGCTTCGGTTAAAAAATTGTAGGCTTTGGTGGGTTCCAGTTGCCAAAAAGCGATCGCATTATCTAATTGAATACTCTGAGCGGTTAAAGCATGACCGAAGGAATCATGAATTTCTCGCGCAATACGGTTACGTTCATCTAAAGTTGCTCGATCTTCGGCAAGCATGGCGTACTCTCGCAGCTTTTGATTAGCTGTGCCTAATTGTTGGTGAGCAGTACTTAATTTCTGACGACTATCATGTTCTCTGATCAATGCATTAACCAAAAGCAAAACAACAATTGAACAGAAACCAAACATCACTATATAGCTGATGATGCTAGTGTTTTTCATTACCTGATATTGCTCTAAAGTAACTGCCTGGCTTTTAACTATGTTGGATTGAAATTCCTGAAAATCCGAACCATACAACATCATCGACAGCATACTAGCGATAATTACTAACAGTGTTGCCAATAAGCTTTCTTTCAATTCAAAGATTAAACAACCACGAATTATTACTATTAGGTAAGGAGTAGTATAAAAAATACCTTCTGGATTTAGGGCAAAAGGAAGCCATAACAACCCTAATTGCAGACATAGATAGAACCATTTATTAAAATTGTTTTTATTGGTTTTCGGTAATCTTAATCCCAGTAAGCCTAGTGCAATTAGACAAAGTAGGTTGAAAAATGGTGAAAGAGCTGATAGTAGTGACGAAGATGATGGATAGTATTTTTCATAAAGAATTGTGTCGGGCCACTCACCGAAAATCGCCGCTCCCAAAAAAATCCATTCTAAAATAAGAAATAAGCCAAAAGGATAAGTTTTTAGTTGCTTCAGGCGATTCATAGGGACAAGAAAATAGATTTTTAAATCTACTGTAAAGGAGTTAGGGTTGTTGTGGCTTGAGTCTCTAGTCTCAATTTTGTGGCTCGAATTTTAGTACTAAAGTCCTAGTTTGATGTCTAACTTTCTGTAGGATTTATGAATAAGAAGCAAAATCAAAGGATGAGTAACTGTTTACGGGGAATGTTAATGGTAATCGTACAACCGCGATCAAAGTCGCTCGACATTTGCAGGTAGCCAGCTAAAGCCACAACTCTTTCTCGCACTCCCTGGAGTCCAAACCCTGTCGTATTTTGTTGGGGATCGAAACCTTTACCATTATCTTTAATTAATAAGGATAAATGCTCAGGAAATGCCTGTAACTCCACAACAACTTTTGTAGCTTCGCTATGCTTACTAATATTCGTCAAAGCTTCCTGGACAATTCGATAAAGAGTGGTTTTCACTTCCTTAGAAAGGGGATAAGGCAAGGAAATATGACACTGAGGAACAATGGTCGTTCTTTGAGAAAATTCTTTTAAAAGTGCGGCGATCGCAATTTCCAAATTCTGCTCCTGTAAAGGATCGGCTCGCATCGTTGCCACGGAGTAGCGAATTTCCCGTAATGCAGTGGTAACTAAAGTTTTAGCTTCGGTTAAAAAACTGTAGGCTTTGGTGGGTTCTAATTGCCAAAAAGCGATCGCATTATCCAATTGAATACTCTGAGCGGTTAAAGCGTGACCCAGAGAATCATGAATTTCACGGGCAATACGATTACGTTCATCTAAAGTTGCTTTATCTTCCGCAAGTAGGGCATATTCTCGCAGCTTGTTGTGAGCCAAAGCTAATTTTTGGCGACTATCGTATTCTCTCTGTAGTGCTTTAATCATAATTGTAATACAAGATACACATAAACCAAAGAGAAATAGCGCGCTGATAATCCCAATATTTTTAATGGTTTTATATTCCTCTAAAGTAACTGCCTGGCTTTTCGCTGAAGCAGATTGGAATGTCCAAAAATCAGGATAATACAACAATATTGATGTCATCACAACTATCACAATTAGGGTTGTTGCCATTACACTTTCTTTCAATTCAAAGATTAGACAAGCACGAATAACAATAACTAAGTAGGCAGTGACATACCAAGTGCTCTCTGGATTTAGGAGAAAAGGAATCCATAGTAGTCCTAGTTGGAGAAAGAGATAAAGCCATTTATTAAAGTTGTTATTTTTATTAGTTCTGGGCAATCTTAATCCCATTAGACCCAGTCCAATCAGACAAAGTAGCGAAAAAAGTGATGAAAAAGCTGATGAGGCTGATGGAGACGATGCAAAGTATTTTTGCCACAAAAAATCTTGAGGCCACTCACCGAGGATTGCCGCCCCCAGAAAAATCCATTCTAAAACCAAAAATAAGCCAAAGGGATAGGTTTTGAGTTGCTTTAAACGATTCATGGGGCTAAGAAAATAGACTTTAAGTTCTACTTTAAGAGAGTTTAGCCTTTGCTGCTTGAGTCTCTATACTCAATTTTGTGCAGCGGGTTCTAGTGCTAAAGTCCTATTGCAATTTCCTTCTCAAGTCCTAATGTTTTTAGGTATTCCGCCTCATGTGTTGAAGGGAGGCAAGCTTCTAAGATTTGAGTAACAACATTCAATCATTAGAAATTTATTCAATGAACAACCAGGAAGCTCAAACTGCCGACCAGACACAAGATTTACCCAATGAGTTAGGACAAGAATTACAAGCCTCTTTAGATCAAACCGCTGAAGATCTAGGTGTATCTAACTTGGGAGTGTCGGTTGGAGTTGTTACTCCAGATGGCAAGTGGTCTGGAGCCGCAGGAATTTCTAATCTAGAGACTCAAGAAGCAACCCAAACCGATAACCTGTTTAACATTGCCAGTAATAGTAAACCATTTACTGCCGCTGTTATTCTCAAGCTACAGGAACAAGGAAAACTCAGCTTGGACGACACCATCGATCAATGGTTGCCAGAGATTGCTGCGAAAATTCCTGATGGTGAAAACTTGACTATCCGCCAAATTTTGAATGGTACAGGGGGGTTGTGGGACTATTTCAATGATAGTGACGAGTTTACTTCCGACCTGGCTGCTGATTATGCATCTGGTTCCACAAAAGATTGGCAGCCAGAAGATTTAGTTGCTTATGCTTTTGACAAGCCTCCTTTTTCAGGGGAAGGTTCGACGGGGCAATGGACTTACACCAATACTGGCAATGTCATCGCTGCTTTAATTGCTGAAAAAGCAACGGGCAAACCTTTTAAAGAAATTCTGACCTCAGAGATTCTCCAGCCTTTGGGGTTAAAAAATACTTTTTTTACTAGCGAAGATGCCGATTTGTCGCAACGGGCTAGGGGCTATGAAGATAGTCTTACGGAAGATGGTAATCCAGGACAAGACGGCATTCTGGATGATTATAGTTTTGTCGATACAGGGGAAATCGCTTATGGCCCAGGCTCGATAGTGGCTAGCGCCGAAGATTTAGCGGTATTTTACGATTCACTAGCTTCGGGAGATTTATTACAGCCCGAATCGACAGCGGAGATCTTTAACTATATTGATGTGCAGCCCGTTGAAAATGTTGAAAATTTTGACTCTTAGTGATGCTGCGATCGCAGGTACAGAAAATCAAGAAACTTTAACAGGCACTGGGGCTAACGATATTATTAATAGCCTGGAAGGTGACGATACAATTGCGGGACAAGATGGTCTAGATGCTCTCGATGGAGGAAAAGGTAATGATTCCCTAGACGGTGGCAGTGGTGATGACGTTTTATTGGGCAAGGAAAATAATGACCTGCTGAACGGCGGAAAAGGAGGTGATTTATTAAATGGTGGTGATGGTGACGATCAACTGAATGGTGGCAATGATAATGATTTACTCCTTGGTGGACAAGGAAGCGATCGCTTGAACGGCAATGAGGGATTGGACATCCTCGATGGTGGTGCTGGTAATGATCGCCTGAGAGATACGCAAGGGGATAGTGCTTTGTACGGCAACGAGGGGGATGATTGGCTGTTTACAGGGATGGGTAATGATACTTTATATGGGGAAGCAGGGAATGACCAGGCGATCGCTAATGAGGGTGATGATCAATTATTCGGTGGTCTTGGTGATGATAATCTTGATGGTGGTCTGGGGGATGATCAACTATTTGGTGGGGAAGGCGATGATCTCTTGACAGGGGGATCTGGTAGTGACAGTTTTACTGGAGATAGTGGCAGCGATCGCTTTATGCTTGCAACGGAAGGAACAGATATAATTACAGATTTTACGGACGGTCAAGATTTGCTGTATTTACCTGAAACTATGGCTTTTGAAGATCTTGCTATTATCCAAGGGGAAGGGGACAATGCAGCTAATGTCTTAATTACTTTTCAATCACAGACTCTCGCTGTTTTAAATGATGTCAATGTCGAAGGGATTAATCAAGACGACTTTGCCCTCTCAAGCTTATAAATTCCCCGATTAAATTGTCTTGGCGCGGAGTGAATGGTGGTGAGCAATGACTTTGGAAATCTGATGTATATCGTTACTTCTAGTTCCAAAGTCCTATTGTGATTTCCTACTTTAGTCCTAACGCTTTTAGGTACCTTGTCTCATGTGTGGAGTTGGGACAAACTTATATGATCTGGGGCAGTATCCAGAAAAGACGAGAAGTAATGAAAAATATTAGAAAATTAATCGCATTTATCTTAACTTTAAGCACAAGTTGCTTACTAAGTGCTACGGCTTCAACTGCTGTTGCCCAAGAAATTGACTTGGAAACTCTTTGTGGTAGGTTTCCCTTGAATTCTCGTTGTCAAAATCATGATAGTCCAGAAGTTAAGTCTAACAAAACTCAACTAAAAACTCGTCAATTGGATCGAGAGTCATTTTGTGAGCAGTTTCCTTTTAATTCCAAATGTCAAGGTAAACCCTTGGAAGTTATCAAGTTTAATTTGAGTCGTTCGGGAGAAGATAATGAATGGATTCGTATTGAACACAAAGGAAATATTGTTAAAGTATTACATACCACAGAAGTAAAAGATGAGCTAGTTTCAGAAATTTTAAACGGAGCTTTGGGTTTTATTCCTTCTCCGATCTTGCCCGATGTGAATAAATATAATTGGGAAGATCATCGAGTAATTGGAGTTAGTTTTAAAAGCGATCGCTGTAAAACAGATGATTGTATATCCACAGGTAAAAAGACGCTAAAAATTACTAATAAAACTAATATTTATCAGGGAACTTTTACCATTCAATATCAAGAAGAAGGTTTGGTTAGGGCAATCTCCTTTAAAATCCCACCTGATATAAAAGCTGAAATTGCTAATACGGTAACTGTTAGTACTCCTGTTCAAGACTAGCTATGACGCGACAGAAAGGACTTGTCCGCATCTAGGAGCTAATCCTTTAGGACAGCTATCAGCTTCAATCAAATAGAGTCATATATAGTCTTGTATGTTTTATGAAAGTTACTAATAAACAGCCAATTATTCGGTTAGAAAATATCACTAAAACTTATGGATCTGGAAATACTTTGGTTCGAGCTTTAGCAGATATTAACTTAACCATCGCTCAAGGAGAATATTGCGCGATTATGGGGGCTTCTGGCTCAGGTAAATCTACCATGATGAATATTATTGGCTGTTTAGATAGTCCCACCTCTGGAGCTTATTATTTAGACGGAATTAATGTGGCAGGTTTAGCCGATCGCGAATTAGCTCAGATCCGCAATTTAAAACTTGGTTTTGTCTTTCAACAATTTTATCTACTGCCTCAATTAACTGCCTTAGAAAACGTGATGTTACCGATGGCTTATGCAGACTTACCCAAACCTGAAAGACTTACTAGAGCGACAGAAGCATTGATCAGAGTGGGATTAGCACAACGCTTGCATAATAAACCCAACCAATTATCGGGAGGACAACAACAAAGAGTTGCCATCGCTAGAGCGATCGCCAATCGTCCTGTGGTACTGCTAGCGGATGAACCGACAGGTGCGTTGGATTCCCAAACTACGGAGGAAATTCTAGAGATTTTTACTGAGTTAAATAGTAACGGCATCACTGTAGTGGTGATTACCCACGAACAAGAAGTAGGCGATCGCGCTCAAAGAATTATTTGGTTTCAAGACGGCAGAATTTTGCAGCCTGAGTTGAGTAAGTAGTAAATAGATGACGTAGAAGCAAATAGGAGAAATGTTGAGTGTGTATCGAACCACTATCTCTGACATAAAACTAGGAAAAAGATTTAAGAATGTAGCCTGAAGAAAATACAACTGGTGTGGAATTGGTGCGATAATGTAGAGGCGTACCTTGAAAGCATCAATAGAAGAGAGTTTTAAGTACTTACCGAACCTCGTTGTAATGCAGGCGCTCTACCGCTGAGCTAATCACCCCAATGCCCTCCGATTGGCGGTTAGTTAGTGCAGCAGCATTAAGGTTTTTTGTGCAAATGGCTTTTCGAGTTGTGACCCCCTATCCCAACACAATGCTGAAAATCGACCAAAACTAGAAGATTTTAGCTGTTGGATAGAGTATATTTAGCTTTACATCAACCTAGGGAGAAGTTAAAACGACTACTGAAGATCGGATAAATCAACTTAGTTTCTAGCCCAGCCTCTAATGCCAAGTAATTCTTTGCTCCATCGTCTTAGTCAACAAATAGATCATGTCGTCATTGGTCAAGGGAATTTAGTTAAGCAATTCCTGATTGCCTTATTAAGTGGCGGTCATGTGATCATTGAAGGAGTACCTGGTACAGGTAAAACCTTATTGGTCAAGGTACTATCCAAGCTGATTGCAGCGGATTTCCGTCGAGTTCAACTGACCCCCGATATTTTACCTTCAGATATTTTGGGGACAAATATTTTTGACCTCAACAGTCGCGATTTTATTCTCAAAAAAGGCCCTGTGTTTACGGAAATTCTTTTGGCGGATGAAATCAACCGTACTCCCCCCAAAACTCAAGCAGCGTTGCTAGAGGCGATGGAAGAGCAGCAAATTACTTTGGATGGGGAAACGATGTTGTTACCGCCATTATTTTGGGTCATTGCCACTCAAAACTCGTTAGAATTTGAGGGGACATATCCCTTGCCTGAAGCGCAGTTAGATCGCTTTCTGTTTAAGCTAGTGGTGGACTATCCTGCTAAGGATGCGGAAAAACAAATGTTGGTTAATGCTCAACAGGGATTTAAGGCTAAAAAGCTAGATCTTGACAAGCTAGAAGCGATCGCCACTGTGGAAGATATTTTGGCTCTCAGAGAACAGGTGCAAAAGGTTCAGGTAGAAGAGAATATTTTAGATTACTTACTCGATGTGGTTGAGCGGACTCGTCAGCACCCTGACTTACTTTTAGGGGCATCACCACGGGCGGCGGTGGCTTGGTTAAATGCTTCTAAAGCTAGTGCTTGTCTAGCGGAAAGAGATTATGTGACCCCTGATGATGTTAAAGAAGTCGCCATTCCTTTGTTACGCCATCGACTAATCTTAAAACCAGAAGCACAGTTGGATAATCTTCAGATCGACGAAGTAATTACCTCCATCCTGAAGCAAATATCCGTACCAAGATGATTACTGATGATTTGCGAAGCTTATCCTTTAGGACTAATGAATATTTCCAGCATCGATCACTGGGTTTTGACGGTAAAAAATATTCAGGCAACTTGTCAGTTTTATCATCAAGTTTTGGGTATGGAAGTTATTACTTTTGGTGACAATCGTAAGGCTTTGAAGTTTGGCGAGCAAAAAATTAATTTACATCAACTCAGTCAAGAATTTGAACCAAAAGCGGGTTCTCCCACGGCTGGTTCTGCTGATTTGTGTTTAATTAGCTTAGTACCTTTGCCACAGTTTATAGAGCATTGCGATCGCTGTGGTGTTCCGATTGTTTTAGGGCCAATTACTCGCACAGGGGCAAAAGGAAAAATTAAGTCTGTCTATATTCGCGATCCTGATCAAAATTTGCTGGAAATAGCTAATTATTAAGATATGATTCCATCCCGACGTTGTTATGCACTCTTAGCTATCGGTGGCTTAGGCGCTGCACTATTAGATATTTTGATTAATCGCCAGGTTAGTTTAAATTTTCTGCGAATTTATAATTTTAGTCTGTTAGTTGCCACCATCATTGATGCATCCCAGGCTAAAAACAATGCAGTTGAAGTAACCCGACAGGAGATTGGCAAGTTATCCGTAGGTAGAGATAATGCGATCGCCCTTCAAATTAAATCTAGTCGGGAAAAAGCGATCGCCCAAATTCGGGATGCTTACCCGTCAGAATTTACTGTAGATAAAGATACTCTGGAAGTTAATTTACCTGCTAATAGTTTGAAAGCAGAAACCTACATTATTCATCCTGACCATCGGGGGGAATATACTTGGGGAAATCTGCAAGTACGGCAATTGGGAAAACTGGGTTTGGCTTGGCGAGATTGGAAAATACCAGCAACCCAAAAAGTCAGAGTTTACCCCGATTTAATGAGCTTAAAAGAACTGGCTGTCCGTCTGGCGATCGCCAATAGTGGGGCTATGCGTCAAGCACGCAGAATGGGCAATGGAACTGAGTTTGCTGAACTGCGGGAATATCGTACAGGGGAAGATATTCGTTTAATCGATTGGAAGGCTACAGCGAGGCGCGATCGCCCTGTAGTTCGAGTCTTAGAACCAGAACAGGAACAAACCCTCTTTATTCTCTTAGATCGAGGGCGTTTAATGACGGCGAAGGTGGGAGAGTTACAACGATTTGACTATGGCTTAAATGCCACTCTATCTTTGGCTATGGCAGGATTAAGCCGTGGAGATAAAGTTGGGGTGGCGGTATTTGACCGCGATATTACTACTTGGATACCCCCCGAACGAGGTAATCATCATTTATCCAAATTAGTTGATCGCCTGACACCCGTTCAGCCAGTATTATTAGAACCTGATTATCTTGGGGCAGTAACTAAAGTCATTACTCAACAAACTAGACGAGCTTTAGTGGTGGTAATTACAGACTTGGTAGACGTAACCGCCTCTAGTGAACTACTCAGTGCCATGATGCGTTTAGCCCCCCGCTATCTTCCTTTCTGTGTCACCCTCAACGATCCTCTAGTGGAACAAATCGCCCATACTCACACTGACAATACCAGAGACACCTATGGCCGCGCTGTCGCTTTAGATCTTTTAGCCCAACGTCAAGTAGCCTTTGCTCAACTGCGACAAAAAGGAGTCTTGGTTTTAGATGCCCCTTGCGATCGCATTACAGAGGAGTTGGTTGATCGCTATCTAGAGTTAAAAGCTCGTAATCTACTATAAGTCCTAAGAAAAAAATTAATCTGCTTAGGCTGGGAAAAGCGATTCAGCACGTTGAAGTGACTGAATCAAGAAGGTTAAAGGGAAAGCTAAAGTTAGACCTGTTGCCTGCACATATTTTATATTTAAAGAAGTATCCCATCTACGGCTTACGATATGAATAGCTATACCCTAAATCTAAAGCCACTAGCCAATAAAATTACCGTGGAACACTTTGAGCAACTATGTCAGCTTAATCCTGAATTACGGCTAGAAACGAACTATCAAGGAGAATTGATTATTATGTCTCCCACGGGATAT
>Ga0114940_10000410_pt1 | contig 21296 bp, 18 predicted proteins | sample ColdCreekSource_FD_87195 | JGI IMG/M metagenome (GOLD analysis project Ga0114940, IMG submission 87195) | Groundwater microbial communities from Cold Creek, Nevada to study Microbial Dark Matter (Phase II) - Cold Creek Source | ecosystem: Environmental > Aquatic > Deep subsurface > Groundwater ... | reverse complement strand
TCCACATTAGTTCCGCCTGCTGTTGCGTAGAAGGGTTGTCCGCCACCACCACCGTTTATTTCTTTGGCAAGTTCTTTTACGATGTTTCCCGCGTGAAGATTTTTTTCTTTCACGAGATTGTCAGAAAGCATTACTGTTAAACTCGGCTTGCCGTTCACGTTCGCGCCAAGCACGAGAAAAAGATTTTCAATTTTGTTTTTCAGTTCAAAAGAAAGTGTTTTAATTGCTTCGGCAGAATTCATCTCTATCTTTTCTGCAATGAAATTTATTCCGTTTATCTTCTGAACTTTTCCAATCAACTCTGTAGAAATAAATTTTGCTTTCTCGCGAAGCAGGGATTCTGCTTGTTTGGATAGTTCTGCGTTTTGTTCTTGCAGGTCTTGAATATTTTTCAAAACATCTTTTGGATGTTTCAAAAGTTCTTTCAACTGGTTCAGTGTTCCGATTTGTCTATTAATATATTCCTCTGCTTTCACAGCAGTAATCGCTTCGATCCTTCTTATACCTGCTGCCACTGCGCTCTCAGACGTGATTTTGAAATATCCGATTTGTCCTGTTGCCGGAACGTGTGTTCCTCCGCAAAGTTCAATTGAAAAGTTTTTATCGAATGTTACTACGCGCACGGTGTCTCCGTATTTTTCTCCAAACAAAGCCATCGCCCCAAGTTTTTTTGCCGAATCAATGTTCATCACTTTTGTATCGGCAGAAATATTCTCTCGAATTTTTTCATTCACACGCGCTTCAATCTTTTGCAATTCTTCATCCGTAACTTTTGAGAAATGCGAGAAATCAAAACGGAGATGCTCGTCATTCACCAATGAACCTTTCTGCTCCACGTGCTTTCCCAAAACTTCCCGCAACGAAGCATGGAGCAGGTGAGTAGCGGTGTGATTGTTCTCGGTGAACAAACGCTTTTTCTGATCGACACTTGCTTTAAATTCGAGAGATAAATTTTTAGGAAGCGTTTCGGAGAAATGAACGATGAGATTATTTTCTTTTTTTGTATCGGTGATAATTATTTTTTCACTTCCCGATTCTAAAATTCCAGTATCGCCAACCTGTCCTCCGCTTTCCGCATAAAAAGGAGTTTGATTGAGAATGATTTGATATTGTTCTTTTCCTTTCGTTTTTACTTTTCTGTATTTTAGAATTCTGGATGTTGATTCCAAATTATCATAGCCAACGAATACACCATCTGCCATCTGCCCTCTTACATCTGCCATCTCGTTCCAGTCAGCCGTATCAATTTTTGCATCCTTACGTGAGCGGGATTTTTGTTTTTCCATTTCACTTTCAAATCCATCTTCATCTATTTCTAATCCATAACCTTTCGCAATTAGTTTTGTCAGGTCAACAGGAAATCCGTAGGTGTCATACAGTTCAAAAACAATTTTTCCGTCAACCACATTTTCTGTTTTTGAATTAGAAACAGTGATGCAGACCGCGTCAATTTTTTTCAATCCCTGCTCCAATGTTCTGAAGAAAGAAATTTCTTCTTCTTTAATTACTTTCTCTACAAAAAGTTTTTGTGAATTTATTTCAGGAAAAAAATCTCCCATCTGATTGGCGAGAACAGGAACTAAGCGAAAAAGAAAAGGTTCTTTAATTCCAAGCGACTGATAGCCGTAGCGCACGGCTCTTCTTAAAATTCTTCTGATGACATATCCCGCGCCTGTGTTGGATGGAATCTGTCCGTCAGCAATTGCAAATGAAATAGCGCGGATATGGTCGGCAATCACGCGCATACCGATGTTGATTAGTTCGGAGTTGGGAGTTCGGAGTTGCGAGTAACGCAACCCGCAGAGGTCTTCAATTTTTCTGACGATGGGTTGGAAAATATCTGTATCGTAACTGGATTTTTTATTTTGCAGCACCATGCACAATCTTTCAAAACCCATTCCTGTATCTACATGCCGAGCAGGAAGTTTTTCCAATGAGCCGTCTGCTTTTCTGTTGAACTCTATGAAAACTAAATTCCAGATTTCAATCACCTGCGGATTTCCTTTGTTCACTAAAGTTTTTCCGTCCACTTTATCGCGCTCTTTATCCTCGCGCAGGTCCACATGGATTTCTGAACACGAACCGCAGGGACCAGTGTCGTCCATCTCCCAGAAATTATCTTTTTTAGAACCATTAATAATTCGGGCAGGATTAATATAATTTTTCCAGTTGTCAGATGCTTCCTGGTCATACGGAATGTTTTCTTCCGGGCTTCCTTCAAAAACAGTAACGTATAATCTGTCGGGAGAAATTTTGTAAACGCCAGTGAGAAGTTCCCATGCCCATTTAATCGCTTCTTTCTTGAAATAATTTCCGAAGGACCAGTTGCCGAGCATCTCGAACATTGTGTGATGGTAAGTATCAATGCCGACTTCCTCCAAATCATTGTGCTTGCCTGAGACACGCAAACATTTCTGTGTATCAGCAACGCGCGGATTTTTTATCGGAGTATTTCCCAGAAATAAATCCTTGAACTGATTCATTCCCGCATTGGTGAACATCAGTGTGGGGTCATTCTTAATCACCAAAGGAGCGGACGGAACAATTTCGTGGTCCTTGCTTCGGAAATATTCTAAAAACTTTTCTCTTACTTTGCTTGATTTCATCTTTTTCCTGCTTACTAATTAACGAATCAGTAACTAATGTTACTAATTTAATCTTGTTGCCATTCGTAATATTTGTAAATGATTAGTAATTGGTAAGCAGGAATTATTCTGCTTACTAATTAACGAATCAGTTACCAATGTTACTAATTTAGCTCTGTTTTTCATCCGTAATATTTGTAACTGATTTGTAATTGGTATCCAGATTATTTTTCTCCCGATTTAATAATTCAATATTCAGAACACGTTTGAATTTTACATCTGTTCTTCCGAATGCAATAAGAATTCCTAATTTAAGATTTGAATTGTTCAGATAATTAGATAACTGTTCGAAATCTCTTTTGATAAATCTGTCTCTTGATTTTAATTCAACAACAATTTTATTTTCAACTGAAAAATCGAAAAAGTTTTTTTCAACAACCGAATCCTGATAAATCAATGGAGAATAAAGATTTTCATTAAACGCAATGGATTTCTTTGCAAATTCAATTCCGCATGCTTTATGGTATGCAATTTCCTTATGTCCGCCCCCTAACACATTAAATACTTCAAAAGCACACCCGATGATTTGGTAACTAAGTTCAGGATATAGTAACTCTGCTTTCATTTGTAATATTTGTTACTGATTAGTAATTGGTATGCAGGAGATAGCAAAAGTAGATTTTTTCCGTACATTTGCCTCTGATTTCAGAGATATGTCAAAAGTCAAATACCGTTTCGACACCCACTCGCTGACTTACCAAAAGGTAGGATTCAGCTGGAAGAAAATTGCGATGAAGTTGTTTTCGTATCTCGCGATAGGAATTGTATTTGCGGGCATTACGGTATTCATCGCATTCACTTACTTTGATTCTCCGAAGGGAAAAATGCAGAAGCGCGAAATCAAATGGATGACCTATCAGTATGACATGCTCAACAAAAAACTTTCTCAAATGCAAACTGTGTTGGGGGATATTCAGAAGCGCGATGACAATATTTACCGGATGATTTTTGAAGCCGAACCAATTGCAAATGAAATAAGGAAAGCGGGATTTGGTGGCGTGGACCGATACAAAGAATTAGAAGGGTATGAAAACTCAAAACTTATTTCTGAAAGCACGCAAAAACTCGACCAGCATTCCAAACAACTTTACATACAATCAAAATCTTTTGACGAAGTAATCAAAATGGCAAAGAACAAAGCGCAGATGATGGCTTGTATTCCCGCCATCCAGCCGGTTTCAGGAAAGGACTTGAAGCATGCGCCATCAGGTTACGGAATGAGAATGCATCCGATTTACAAATATGAAAAGTTTCACGCGGGGATGGATTTCACCGCGAATGTGGGAACAAAAATTTATGCTACGGGTGATGGAGTTGTTGAAACCGCAGAATATAGTTCCGGCTATGGAAATCATATTGTAATAAAACACGGATATGGATATGAAACACTTTACGGGCACATGGAGAAAATGAATGTGTACGTTGGAAAAAAAGTAAAACGCGGTGAGTTAATCGGATATGTCGGCAACACAGGTCTTTCAGCAGGACCTCATGTGCATTACGAAGTTCACAAAGGCGGTGAGCCAGTTAACCCCGTTAACTTTTATTACAACGACCTCACGCCTGCCGAGTACAAGCAGATGATTGAGATTACTTCGCACGCATCCCAGTCGTTTGACTAAACCTATCTGCCAATTTACTAATCGGTACTAATCTACTAATAACAGCCGTTTTGATTTTTGTATTTATTAGTAAATTGGTATTCATTAGTACATTAGTAGATATAATGTTTCGTCTAAAATTTCTGATTTTTTTTTGCTGTGTCGGAGCCATTTTTTACATTTGAACGTATTTATTCCGAACTCTCTTTTGATGAAAAAACCCTACATGAAATATTTTTTACTCTCGTTTTATTTTTTCGGCATTGTTATTCTAAGCGCATTCGAAAAATCTTTCGGGCAGAACATCAGCATTAATACTACGGGCGCTGCGAATTCCACCAACAGTATGCTTGAGGTGCTTGGAATCGCAACAGCATTGAATGGTTCCGGGCTTTATGTGAGCCAAAGCGCTACTGTGACTAATGTAATTTATGGTTTCAGTTTATATAATACTTCCACTTCCGGTACGGCTTCCATCAATAAATATGGAATGGATATTCAATCTACCGGAACATGGAACGGAGCGTCTGCAAATAATATCGGCTTACAGATAACTGCAACTGGAGGAACAAACAATTACGCATTGATTGTTCCTGCCAGTAGCGGAATTGTGGGAATTGGAACGGTATCTCCTACTGCAAATTTCCTGGCTACTTTTCTTACGAATGCAACCACTCAAAGAGCTATAGATATTACTTTAACCGGTGGTAGCGGAAATGGAGTGAATGTTACCAGTGCGAGCAGCGAGTATAACAATATTGTTTCTACAAACAGCGGAAACGCTACCGCTACTTATTATACTGTTGGAGGACATCTCACCAGCGTTGTTGCTCCTGTTTCTGGATATCTTGGTTATCATACAGGTACAGGTAATTTGGCGGCAAACTATTTTGCCGGATATTTTAACGGTAAAACTGCGATTACCAGCAATACTTCTCCCGATGGAATCGCAGACCTTGAAGTGCAGAATACAACCAGTGGAGCGGGCAATCCTTCAACAGTTTTTCTACGGCAAACCACTTCACTTACTACAACAGGAAATATTTTATCAAACCTGAATTTTGGCGATAACCATTCTACTTTTCCGCAAGCACAAATTCAAATAATACGCGGAGCAGCAGGTGGAGCAGGTGATTTGCCCACCGATATGCTTTTTTATACAGCGCCCAATGGTTCAGCAACTTTAACAGAAAAGATGAGAATTGATAATACAGGAAATGTTGGTATTGGAACCACAGCACCTTCCGAAAAACTGGAAGTATGTGGAAATGTAAAAGTTATTGGTACCATTAATGCTTCCGGATCTATCACTGCTTCGCAAGCCATTATGTGTTCTTCTGACATACGTTATAAAAAGAACATTACTCCTATTACAAATACGCTTGCTAATGTAATGAAGTTAAAAGGAGTAAACTATTTTTTTAAAAAAGAAGAATTTATCGATAAATCTTTCAATGGCAAAAAACAAATCGGTTTTATTGCACAAGATTTAGAAAAAATTTACCCCGAAATAGTGATGACGGATAATGATGGATACAAATCAGTAGATTATTCCCGCCTTACCCCAATTCTTGTTGAATCTATTAAAGAACAGCAATCCATGATAGAAAAACAAAAGCAAAATGATTTGCAAAATAAAATTGAAATTGAAGAACTGAAAAAAAAAATAACCATTTTGCAGTTGCAGGTTAAGCAAGTAAATACCATTCTCCATCTCGGAGAAGCAAGCAAAGAAAAACGCTAAGAAAAAAAATATTCTACATTTGCTTTTCATCCCTACTTCTATAATGCCCTACAAAGAAAAAGAACCTCAAAAACTTTTCTTCTCCATTGGTGAAGTAGCGCGCATGTTCAAACTCAACACTTCGCACATTCGCTTTTGGGAAAAGCAGTTTGATATATTAAAGCCGAAGAAAAACAAAAAAGGCAACCGCCTTTTTACCAAAGAAGATGTGGATAACCTCCACACGATTTATCATTTAGTAAAAGAGCGGGGCTTCACACTGGAAGGCGCGAAGAAAAAAATCAAGCATAACAAAGAAGAAGTGATTAACTCAGTGGAGATGGTAAAATCACTTAAGAAGATAAAATGGTTTTTGCTGGAGATGAAGGAGGCGCTGTGAGCTTTTAAAAATATTTCCTCTCTTTCAAGTAATTCAGGCGGGTTTTATCTTTTTTACTTTGCCGTTTTTGTCGGCAATCACTAACTCGCTTCCGGTTCTTCGTGCATCTTCATATACTTCGGCAACAGCAACTTTTATGGCTTCAATAATTTTATCAATAGCCTCTTTGGATTCTTTCTTAGTCATTGGTAATTAGTCTATAAATAGAGGTATTAAAAATCTGGACACTTCCTTCTGAAAACCGAGCAACAATTGAAAACTCATCTCCGCTGTTATCGATAATAACCCATCCATCACACAAAGATAGGAAAATATTTTTAAGATTTTTTATTCCCTTATAATATCTTCTTTCAATCACTTCTTCAGGGATATTATGTCCTCCTTTTGAAACGCGCGCTTTCACTCGTTCTTTTGCAAGTTCCGCATTATTAAGCCACACAAATACCAATACGATGTTATATCCGTTTGCTTTGCATTTTTCAATAAACCCTTTATAACTCAGAGTGGTCAGAGTGGTTTCGATTATGAAATCTTTTCTTTCATTCAGCAGTTCATCCATTCTATTTATCATTACTCTTCCTGCCTGTATTGCAACCCCTTCCGGATTAAGAGGGGAAATTCCTCTTGCGATGTTATCTGCGTTTACAAATTCAATAACATGCATAGCAGGCAAAACCTTATAGGCAGATGTTGTTTTTCCTGCCCCGTTTGGTCCCGCTATGACGTATAAATTTGGCATTAGAAATATTTTTTTTCCTTCAGATAATTCACCACATAATCATTAATTCCCTCTTCCAGCGAAGTGAATTTTACATCGCACCCTGCATTTTTTAGCTTTTCCATTTTCGCTTCCGTGTAATATTGGTATTTGTTACGAATGTCGGCAGGAGTATCAATAAATTCTATCTGTGATTTTTTTCCAACAGATAGGAAGACCGTATTTGCTAAATCCAAAAATGTTCTCGCGGTTCCTGAGCCGAGATTATAAATGCCTGAATTTTTTCTGTTGTGCAAAAGCCATAATAAAACATTTGTTACATCCTTTACATAGATAAAATCTCTCAGTTGTTCTCCGTCTTTATATTTCGGATTGTGTGAGCGAAATAATTTTACTTTTCCTATCTGCTGAATTTGGTTGAACGCGTGAAACACTACCGAGGCCATTCTTCCTTTGTGATATTCATTCGGTCCGTACACATTGAAAAATTTTAGTCCCACCCAAAAGGAGGGAAGTTTTGAGTTTTGAGTTTTGAGTTGGGAGACCACCCATTTATCAAATTCATTTTTCGATTCTCCGTAAGGATTCAGCGGATGAAGTTTTTCAATGGCTTCATGAAAATCTTCATAGCCGAATTCTCCTCCTCCATAGGTTGCTGCAGAAGAGGCATACACCAAAGGAATGCCGTACTCTGAGCAAATTGTCCAGATGTTTTTTGAAAAATTAAGATTAAGCCGGTCAAAAATCTTTTTATCGAATTCAGTAGTATCTGTTCTTGCTCCTATATGAAAAACAAATTGCACAAGCCGCTGGTTTTCCCTGAGCCATCCGGGAAACATATCGCGGTGAATTTCGGTTTTGTATGTTTTTCTATTCAGATTTTTATTTTTATCTCCTCTGGAAAAATCATCCACCACCACAATATCCTTAAATCCTTCTTTATTCAGCCGGCCGACTAAACAACTTCCGATAAATCCAACAGCACCTGTAACAACGATCATAATTTAATAATTGGTAATATGCAAAACAGTTCCGTCAAAAGAAGTACGATAGGGTTCGAGCGCTTTAGAGGACGGACCGGAATTAGGCATACCATTTGTGATCAGGAATTTTGATCCGCATGCAGCATCCGTAGCAATTAATCCCGAAGCATCCACCGTTACTGAATTTTCATCCTGAACTTTATAGGGGCAATGCCTGTCATATGCCATGAATTCAGTTTGTGACTCTCTGAAAATGAGAATTCCTTTAGAGCCATACCCGTTAAGGTAAGCATACCCGCTCACTGCATTCAGTGGGGAAAAGGCAGGATCGGTTATGTAAAGTAAAATATCCACAAACACATATGGGACTTCATCCTTATCTTTTTTGCATCCGGAAACAAATGAAAGCAGAACAAAAATAGTCAGGCAGAATAGTTGATTTAAAACTTTGTTCATTTCTATGTTGAATAAAGAAACAAAGTTAATCTTATTTTATCTAAACTTGTGGGATAGCCACTTTTTGAGCTACTATGAAAATGCTTTTAAAATTATTTCTAATTTTTTCATTCTTCTTTTTTCATTCGCCTGTTTTTTCGCAGGATAACAATACGGAAACTTCAAAGGAAGAGAAGAAGAAAGATGTGGAGTCGGCTCGTATGAAACGAAAAGTGGATAAGAAAAAATGGAAAGAAAAAAGAGAGCAGGAGAAACGAGAAGCAAAAACTGTAAAAGCGCATGAGAAGAAACTGCAAACTAAGGAAACGCGCAAACGGATGAAAAAGAACCGGCAAAAAGCGAATCGAACCAACCAGAATAAAAAACAGTTTTTCCTTATCCGATTATTCAAGCCCAAGCCGAGAACAGGAGCGTGGTAGTAATTACTAATTGCTAATTACTAATTACTAATTACTAATTACTAATAGCTCTTTAATTTTTTCTTCAAGTTCGGGTCCGCGAATATTTTTAGCGGCAATATTTCCTTCCTTGTCGAGCAAAACAGTAAAAGGAATTCCACTGAAGCCGTAAAGTTTTACAACAGGCGATTGCCATCCGCTTACATCGCTTACATGATTTTTCCAGATGAGATTATCTTTTTTTATTGCTTCCATCCAAGCATTTTTGTCGTGATCAATGGATACGCTGAAAATATCAAATCCTTTGTCTTTGTATTTATTGTAGAGGGAAACTACAAACGGGTTTTCTTCCCTGCAGGGCTTGCACCACGAAGCCCAGAAATCCACCATCACAATTTTTCCTTTAAACAATGAAAGAGAAATGGATTTTCCATCCGGAGTATTCATGGTAATTTCAGGAGCGGGCATTCCAACTGCGGAGTTTTTCATTTCATCTACGTAGGATTTAAATTCTTTGAGCTTTGCTACATCAGGATATTTTGCTGAAAGCGCATCGGCAATTTTTACATAGTATGAAATATTTTTTTCTGGGTTTAACATCTGAATCGCAGCCAGCGAAGCAAAGGAACCTGAATTTTCATCAATGAAATTTTTTGAATAAGCGGTTACATCATCAGATATTTTTTTCATCTCTTCAGCAAAAGCGTTAAACGTAGGCTCCAGTGTGCGCGATAGAGAATCAACACTCACCGAATCGCTGGTGGCATTCAAATAGGATTGAAACACCTGGCGGATGGAATCCTGCCGGTACTTGATAATTTCCATCCGCTTGAATTTATCTTTCGTTGTATGATTGAAAGAAAAAAATATTTCTGAGTCTTTTGAGCCGCTCACTTTGTATGTTTCTCCCAGCTTTTGCGCATCTCCTTCAATCAAAGCGTGCTCAGAACTGTCGAGTATCAGTGTGGCAAAGTTGGAAGCAGAAAACTGAATGTTGTAAAATCCTTTTTGTGAAACTTTTTTTGTGAAAACAAATTCTCCATTCTCATTAATAATCACGGAGTCAATTGTCTTCGGTTGATTTGTATTCATGTCAATCAGCGCCATCATCTCTCCGCTGGAATTTGAGAGTTTCCCTTTAATCTGATAATCTGTGGTTTCGGTATTGCCACTGCATGAATAAAGAAAAATGAGAAGAAGAAAACAAGAAAGCGGCAAAAGAAAATTATTTTTTTTCATAAGAGGTTTTTATTCCGTCTTGTTAAGGAGAGGGTTAGGGCGAGTCATCTAAGATTTTTTTTACTATTTGATTTGCAATTTTAGGATCGGCTTTTCCTTTTGAAAGATTCATCACTTCTCCCATGAATAAACCGATCAAACCAACTTTTCCGTTTTTATATTCTGCAACTTTCTCCGGATATTTCGCGATGGCTTGTTTTGCAAACTCCCGCAATGAATCCAAATCGCTCTCTTGAATCAAATTCATTTCCTCCGCAATTTTCATGGCGGATTTTTCCGGAGAAGAAACGAGTGCGGGAAATATTTTCTGTGAAGCAACTGAATGGCTCACTTTTCCTTCTTCTACAATTTTTATTAGTTCAGAAAGTTTTTCTGTGGAAAGCGGAAACTGGTCTATCTCAACGCCATTTTCATTCAGATAAGATTTCACCGAACCAATCATCCAGTTGGTTGCTTGCTTATAATTATTTGTACCTCCCTTGCCGGCAGGCAGGTGGGTAACAAGTTCTTCAAAGTATAAAGCAATTTCTTTTGTATCGGTAAGCACGCCCGCATCGTAAGCTGAAAGCCCGAATTTCTCCGTGTATTTTTTGAAAAATTCAGCAGGCAACGGAGGGAGAGTTTTTTTTACTTCGGAAATATATTCCTGTTCCACCAGCACGGGCTGTAAATCGGGTTCAGGAAAATACCGATAGTCATGCGCGAATTCTTTTGAGCGAAGGGAAAACGTGGTGCCGGTTGCTGCGTCAAAACTTCTGGTTTCCTGCTCAAATGTTTTTCCTTCTTCAATTAAATCAATCTGTCTTTTTATTTCGTGGTCAATCGCTTTTTGCACATTGCGGATAGAGTTCATGTTTTTAACTTCTGTTCTCTTTCCGAATTCCTTTGTTCCTTTTATTCTTACAGAAATATTCGCATCGCAGCGTAAACTTCCTTCTTCCATATTCCCATCGCAGATGTCGAGATAGCGCACAAGTTTTCTTACTTCCGTTAAATATTTATACGCTTCTTCTCCCGATGCGATTTCGGGCTCGCTCACCATTTCCAGCAGCGGAACTCCTGCACGGTTTAAATCAATCAGCGTATCGTACGGATCCTGGTCGTGCATGCTTTTGCCAGCGTCTTCTTCCATGTGAATACGTGTGAGGCGGATACGTTTGACCCCCTCTCCTGTCTCCCCCAAAGGGTGAGAAGATTGCGCGTGCAACTCCTTCCCCTTTGGGGAAGGCAGGGATGGGGTCTGGTGCTTAATCGTGATAAATCCTCCTGTGCAAATCGGAGTTTTGTCCTGTGTGATTTGATATCCTTTCGGCAAATCAGGATAAAAATAATTTTTTCGTGCGTACTGATTTTCTTTCGTGATGTTGCTGTTGCAGGCAATTCCCAGGCGAACCGCGAACTCCAAAACTTTTTTATTTGCTTTCGGAAGTGTACCGGGATGTCCGAGTGTAATTGCGCTGATATTTGTGTTGGGAAGATTTCCAAACTCGGTTGAGTCAGAAGAAAATGCTTTGCTCTTTGTAAGAAGTTGAATATGCACTTCAAGACCGATGACGGGTTCATATTTTGAGTAGGGTGTCATTTGAAAAAATAGTTTACGAAGATAGAAATTTTCGGGGCGATTGATTTTTATCTTTGCTTGCTTTTTTTTATTCAGCCCTTCCTCTTTATTTCCCTTTATATTTGTCCGGCCTATTATATACCCTATGAAAAAAACATTGCTCTTTCTTTCTCTGTACTCTCTACTTTCTACGCTTTACTCACAGAATTATTTCCAGCAGGAATGCAACTACACTATCAATGTAAAATTAGATGACTCAAAAAATGACCTCACTGCCGATGAAACCATTGAATACACCAACCATTCTCCCGATGAACTTACTTTCATCTGGTTTCACCTCTGGCCCAATGCGTATAAGAATAATAACACCGCTCTGGCAAAACAATTAATCGCTGACGGCAACAAAAAATTTTATTTCGCAGAAAAAAATGAACGCGGATGGATTGACGGATTGGATTTCAAAGTAGATGGTCAGACAGTGAAAACAGAATATCACCCTGAACACATTGACATTATCAAACTTATTTTGAATCAACCGTTAAAGCCCGGAGGAAAAATCATCGTTACCACTCCGTTTCGCGTTCACATTCCCATAGGGGTTTTCTCACGCCTCGGACACATCGGTCAGCAATATCAAATCACGCAGTGGTATCCCAAGCCCGCGGTGTATGATAAATACGGATGGCATCCGATGCCATATCTGAACCAGGGAGAATTTTATTCTGAGTTCGGAACGTTTGATGTGTTCATCACCTTGCCGAAAAATTATGTAGTGGGCGCAACGGGCGATTATGTGGATGGTGAAGAAGAAATTGCATGGCTGAATAAAAAAGTTGAAGCAGCAAAAGCAATGGAAAATTTTCCGCGCGATGCTATTTTTCCTCCTTCTTCTTCCGAGTGGAAAACGCTTCACTTTCATCAGGAAAAAGTTCATGACTTCGCGTGGTTTGCCGATAAAAGATATTATGTATTAAAAGATGAAGTGGAACTTCCGTATTCAAAAAGAAAAGTGATTGCATGGGCAATGTTTACAGGAGCCGAAGGAAAATTATGGAAACAATCCGCGAAATATGTAGCCGATGCTGTTTATTATTATTCCCTCTGGAATGGAGAGTATCCCTATAATCACGCCACGGCTGTGGATGGAGCGCTGAGCGCTGGAGGAGGAATGGAATATCCGAACATTACGGTGATTGGGAAAATGAATGACACGCGCACGCTGGACAGAGTCATCGCGCATGAAGTAGGGCACAATTGGTTTTACGGAATACTGGGCTCAAATGAGCGCGACCATGCCTGGATGGATGAAGGAATAAATTCTTTTTACGAAGGAAGATACATGGATAAAAAATATCCTGCCGATTCGGTAAAAACGTTTGCGTCAACAAAAATTGCAGGAATAAATGTGGACATTGGTAAACTTCTCGGCATTCCAAACCTGAATGAGAGTACTCTTTTTGATTTAGCATATCGTTTCAACGCGGTGAAGAAAATGGACCAGCCCGTTGATTTGACTTCTGCCGAATACACTTCGGAGAATTACGGAACAATAGTATATGGGAAAACAGCCGTACTGTTTGAATATTTACGTTCGTATCTCGGCACGGAACTTTTCGATAAATGCGCCCAGAAATATTTTGAGGAATGGAAATTCAAACACCCGTATCCCGATGACATCAAAAAGGTGTATGAAGATGTCTCAGGAAAAAATCTGAGTTGGTTCTTTGACGATATTCTGAAAACCACTAACCAGATTGATTACAAAATCCTTTCCTGTAAAAAATCTCAATGCGCTAACAGTTTCACAGGAGATTGCTGGGAAGTGAAAGTGAAGAACAAAGGAAAAATAAATTCCCCGTTTCCTCTTTCCGCTATGAAGGACGGCAAGATTGTTTCAACAGATTGGTTGGATGGCTTCATCGGGAGAAAAAAAGTAAACATCTACACGATGGATTTCGACCAAGTGAAGATTGACGCTGAAAATAAAATGCCTGATATAAATCGTCAGAATAATAATTTGAAGATGAAAGGGCTTTGCAAAAAAACCGAACCTTTTAATTTAAAGATGAGGGGATTGGTTCATAACACAGACAAAACTCAATTGTTCTGGATGCCTGTGATGGGATGGAACAATTACAACAAATTCATGCTGGGCGCTACGGTGTACAACAATTTGCTGCCTGAGAAAAAATTAGAATGGATAGTTATGCCGATGTACAGTTTTCATAACAAGGATTTAGCGGGAGGAGCAAGCGTTCATTATAATATGCACTTCAATAAAATTTTTCAAACAGTCAGAATTGGTATGAATGCGGAAAGATATTGTTACAGCAATTACGGTCTGCCGAAACTCAACTTCAACAAAATTACTCCAGACCTTACGTTTGAGATTAAGAAAAAGCATTTTAGAAGTTCCATTAAACAGACAATCAATATCCGACAGGTGCGTGTTACAAAGGAAATTACTATAGGAGATATTTCTTTTTCTCCTCCCATTTATAAATACGACAGTGTATCCACTGCCATTAATGATTTTACTTACAAAATTGACAATAGCAGAAAAATCAATCCATACAGTGTTGCTTTAAATATTCATGGAGATGGTGGTTTTATTAAAAAATCTATTACAACGAATTATCAGGTCACTTTCAAAAAGAAAAAGAAAACACTTGACATCCGCTTCTTTGCAGGGGTATTCAGCAACCTCGCAGATATGACAAATGGAAATTATTTTCTTCACGCTAGCGGAGGAACAGGCGTGCAGGATTATTTATATGATAATGTTTTTTTCGGCAGAAGCGAAACGGACGGATTGCTCTCTCACCAGTTCACTGAAACAGAAGGTGCGATGAAAGTGTATACTCCGCTTGGAAGAACTGAAGGATGGCTTACATCCTTGAATTTGAAATGTTCTCTGCCTGGAAAAATCCCCTTCAAATTTTTTGCTGATTTTAATATGATTCCTCCAGATGTAATATTGAATCAAACCATGCTTTACGATGCAGGAGTTTATATTCCACTTGTAAAAAATATTATTGAAGTATATGTTCCGCTGTTGATGTCGCAGGATATTAAAGATGTGTTTTATTTAAACAATGCTGATTTGGTTGCTCCGCCAAACGGTGATGACCCTGACAAATACAGGTTTAAACGAACAGCAAGAATGATTCGCTTCACCTTCAATATTCACAAACTGAATCCGTTTGATATTGTGAGGAATTTGTCTTTATAATAATGCCTGTCATTCCGAGTGCAACGAGGAATCTCATAAAGAGATTTCTCCCTTTGGTCGAAATGACAGTTTCCTAATTATCTTCGTGCAATGATTTATTTTTTATCTGACTTTCATCTTGGAGCGCCTGACTATGCAAGCAGTTTAGTCCGAGAGAAAAAAATTGTTTCATTCCTCGATTCAATAAAAAAGGATGCAAAAGAAATTTATTTACTCGGAGATGTTTTTGATTTCTGGTTTGAATACGGTAAAGCGGTTCCTAAAGGATACGTTCGTTTGCTCGGCAAACTTGCCGAACTCAGTGATGCAGGAATAAAACTTCATTACTTCACGGGCAATCATGATATGTGGGTGTTTGATTATTTCCCGAAAGAACTCAATATGAAAATTTATCGGGGAATAGTTACGAGAGAAATTGGCGGAAAGAAATTTTATATCGGGCATGGCGATGGATTAGGCCCCGCAGATTGGGGATATAAATTCATCAAATCAGTTTTCGCGAGCAAAGTTTGCCAGTGGTTGTTTGCGCGGCTTCATCCTAATTTCGGAATATGGATTGGTGATTTCTGGTCAGGCAAAAGCAGAATCGCAACGGCAGATTTGCATTTTCACGGAGAGAAGGAATGGCTTGTCATCTATGCGAAAAAGGTTTTACAAAAAGAACATTTTGATTATTTTATTTTCGGGCACCGGCATATTCCGATTGATTACCGCCTCACCCCAACCCTCTCCGAAGGAGAGGGAGCTTTTCCCCCTTCGGGGGAAACGGGAAAGGGGGCTTCCCGCTACATAAATCTTGGCGAGTGGATTACTCATTTTTCTTATGCTGTGTTTGACCCCGAAGCAAGTGTCGAGACAGGTGGGAATAATTTAGAGTTAAAATATTTTCGTGAGTAAAGTAAGGGCGAAGTGGGAAGCCAACAACAAATTTCAAAAGTGTCGCGAGATATTGAAATAAATCCTAAAAACTTTTTAGCGTTTAAGTGGATAGCGATTTCATATTTTAATGATAGAGGGTTTACTAATGCTTTAAAGTATCTTCCTAAAGCGTATGAATATTATCCCGATGATGTTGATCGGAAAAGAAATTTGATGATTTGCTATTACAAACTGAATGATTTCAGCAATACAGAAAAGTTTTCTTCACTTTATTCAAAAAGTAATAATTAAATCCCCGCTGAAATAGAAAATTATTTGAGGGGCAAATAGAATCAGGAAATTTTTTCTACCAGTTCGGCAAGACGAGTTGAATAACCAAATTCATTATCATACCAGCCAATCACTTTCACCATTCTGCCAACAACGGAGGTGAACTCTGCATCAAACACGCAGGAGTACGGATTTCCGACAATGTCAATGGAAACAATCGGCTCCTCGGTGTATTGAAGAATTCCGTACAATGATTTTTCAGATGCCTTTTTGAAGGCCTCGTTGATTTCTTTTACATCGGTATTTTTTTTCAAGATGCAGGAAATATCAGTAAGCGAACCGTTCGGAACAGGAACGCGCATGCCGCACCCTCCTATTCTTCCTTCCAGATGAGGGAATATTTTTGTAATTGCTTTTGCCGCACCGGTTGAAGTGGGAATGATGCTTAGTGTTGCGGCTCTTGCTCTTCGCAAATCTTTGTGTGGAGCATCGTGAAGTCGCTGATCACCTGTGTAGGAATGAATAGTGGAAATGTATGCGTCTTCAATTCCCCAGTTTTCGTCCAGCACTTTTATCATGGGTGCAGCGCAGTTGGTGGTGCAGGATGCGTTTGAAATTATTTTATCTTCTTTGGAAAGAATACTGTCGTTGATGCCGAGTACAACGCTTTTTATGTTGTCATTTGCCGGAGCGGAGATGATTACTTTTTTTGCTCCTGCTATCAGGTGTTTGTCTGCGTTTTCTTTATCGAGAAAATGTCCGGTGGATTCCATCACCACGTCCACATCTAAATCCTTCCACGGAAGTTTTCCTGGATCGTTTTCGGAAAATGTTTTGATTTTGTTTCCATTTATATAAATGGAATCTTTTTCTGATTTAACTTCTCCCTGAAAAATTCCGTGAACCGAATCGTATTTGAAAAGATGTGCCAGCGTTTTGCTACCGGCTAAATCATTTACGGCAACTATCTCTATGTTAGGTTTCGATTGAGCAATGCGGCAGAATGTTCTGCCAATCCTTCCGAAACCATTTATGGCTACACGAATCATAGCACAAAGATAACGGTATAGAGATAGACGGATAGGGATCTTTAATGCAAGAAAAGACAAAAAAAACCCAGCCAAATGCCGGGATTTTTATATTGATGTTAGAAAGGGTTAACCTTACAGGTTAAAGTGTTTCACCTTCTGCTGATTCTGCGGACTCTATAGAGTTTTCTACAGCAGACTCTGACTCAGATTCCAGTTTGAAAACTTCGGTGCGTCCTTTTTTCAGAGAAGAAAGCTCATCGCTTGTCTTTTCCAACTTGGACTGAAGTTTTGTATTGTCAGTTTCGGCTTTCTTAATTGTCTTTTCGCTTTTTAGCAGATTATCTTTTACTTCTGCAAGTTCTGATTTTGTTTTATCTGCAGAGGTTTCAAGGTCAAGTACCTTTTTGCGCATCGCAGAATTTTCGGTATTCAGTTTCTGAAGGGAAGCTTCGTGCTGTTTGATGCTTGCGGCAAGGGCGCCTGCGCCTTTTTTCTCTGTGTCAATATCTGCTTTTAATTTTGCCTCTGATGCTTTCAGGTCAGCTACTTTCTTCTCCAGGTTAGAGTTTTCTGCTTTCACTTTCTGTATGGCAGTATCCTGGGCTTTGCTTGCTTCGGTGATGGAAGCAAGCTGTTCTTTTTCTGCTGCCTCCCTGCTGGTTTTAAGGTTCCCTGCAGAAGATTCAAGTTCAGCAATCTTATTTTTTAAAGAAGAGCTTTCATTTGTGGTATCCTGAATGGTCTGCTCTTTCTTGCTAATCACTTCTTTCAGCGATTCAATCTGCTTTTTGCCAAGGTCAAGGTCTGTCTTAAGTGCTGCGCATTTTTTATCAAGAGAAAAAAGGGTTTCTTTTAATAAAGAAATTTCCTTGTTCTTTAAAGCGGTTTCATTTTCCAGCGCATCCACATTTCCTTTCAGAGAAAGGATCTCTGTTTTATTGGAATTAATCTCTGCCTGGAGGTTGGAGCAATCGGTTTCGAGATTTGAAAGTTCATCGCGCTTTTGGGATAAATCATATTCCAGAGAAGTGATATTGTTTTTGAACGAAACGATTTCTTTTTTCAGAGAAACGATTTCGGTGAGCGATACAAGCGTTTTTTGCATGACCGCTTCGAGGGGATTATTTTTTTCAAACATGGTGTAGTAGTTATGGGTTGATCATTATTAGTTATTCGTTAGCGTCTAACAATTTTAAGTTTTTGTCCTTTATGAAGTTTTGATTTTATGCTCAAGTCGTTGTCTTTGGCAATCTGCTTGTACTTTGTTCCGGTCTTAAAATATTTTCTTGATATGATCCAGAAGGTATCGCCATTCCTTACTGTGTGAATGGTAGTTCCCTTTTCTTCTGAAGTTGCAATTGCAGGAGCAGAAGTTTTTACAGCAGGATTCTCCTTCACCACCGGTTTTTCTTTTATAACGGACTTTGCTTTCAGCACATTCATTTTTTCAGTGAGAGAAGATATTTCTGATTTCAGCGTTTCGTTTTCTTTTGTAAGTACTGCGATTGTTTCAACTTCTTTTTGTGGAGCATTCACATCATTTTCATTAGTGATTGCCGGAGACAGCTCAATGGGCGCAGGTTCAGTGGTTTTGCCGGAGAAAAGTCCCACGGATGCCCAGCCGATGGCGGTTACAGCCGCAAAAATACTGACGGCAGAAATGATCTTCTTATGCTTCTGCCTTTGTTTGCTGGCTTCAACGAGGAGGCCAAAAACTTCGAGGTCGGAATGGCATTGCGGACACGCGGTGGTGTCTTCGCTTAATTCGGTAGTGTTGCATACTGGACAGTTCATGTTTGTTTGGGTTAGAATGAATAGGCAAACTTAACACAAATGCCGCCTAAATTCAATATGCAATAGCCGAACTTATTAACTGGCAAATGTGAGTTACGTTACTGGAATGAAACCAACAGGACTTTCGCAGATAGGGTGAAGAAACAATTTTTTTACCTGAAAAATTTATTTTATCAACAAAATACTCGCGATAATCTCGATAGCTATCGGGAGGATTTGTCGGAGCGTTCATACACACAAAACGAAAACGGAAATTTATTTTTCTCATCGGGTTTAAAATCCGTCTGCATCGTTTTCTTCCATCTGGCTGAATCTATCTTCGGAAAAAAAGCATCTCCTTCAAATGAGTGATGAATTTTTGTGTAGTAGATTTTATCGGCAATGTTAATCGTCTGACGGTAAATATCCGCTCCGCCAATGATGAAAACTTCATCAGGGTTGGGAGTGAGGAGTTGGGAGTTGGGAGAAAAAACTCCCGACTCCTGACTCCTGACTTCTTTCAACGCTTCTTCCACTGAATTCACAACCATACATCCTTCCGCTTTGAAATATTTTTTCCGTGTAACAACAATATTTGTTCTGCCTTCGAGCGGACGGTATTTCAGTGGAATGGAATCATAATTTTTTCTTCCCATAATCACGCAATGTCCCATAGTTATGTCGCGGAAATGTTTCATGTCGGCAGGTAAATGCCATGGTAAGGCATTATTTTTTCCGATCACATTATTTTCAGAAACGGCAACTATGAGGGATATAATCATATAGTAACTTAATTATTACATCGAAGGTTACTGTTCGGGGTACTGTGATAATGGCTCTTCCTGGTAACGAATTTACGAATCTTGTTACGAATTTTACAAATCAGGCGTTACCGGCAATTCGTAATATTCGTTATCTAATTCGTTACTTCGTTACCAGGGAAATGACTACTAACCCGAACAGTAACTAAAATTCGTACTTCGATGCAATTACGCGTAAGAAATACTCGCATTAAATGTTTCTTCCGAGCTATGCATCATGTCCAATTCCCATCCTACGGGAAATGGCGGTTCCATCAACGCACCGCGAAGCATGTTAGGATACATTTCAGCATACGTTTGAATCTGGCTCGCGCTGATTCTCCTATATATAAAGGAACGATGTAAATGTTTCGGATGGTCAATTCCCGAAGCTGACATCAACTCCACCGCGCTTTTCACCGTTTCGTTATGAAAATTTTTCACGCGCACTTTTTTATCATTCACATCAAGCCCTTTCATAAGGTTCGGGTTTTGCGTTGCAACTCCTGTGGGACAAGTATTGTGATTACACTCCAGCGCCTGAATACATCCAAGCGCAAGCATCATGGCGCGCGCGCAGTTGCACATATCCGCACCGAGCGAAAGATTTTTTACGATCTCAAATCCTGAAGAAACTTTTCCCGAAGCGATAATACGAATGTGACGCCTGATAGCGAAACCATTCAGCGTATCATCTACAAACGCAAGCGCATCACGCAATGGCATGCCCACGTAATTTGAAAACTCAAGAGGCGCTGCGCCTGTTCCGCCTTCGCCTCCATCCACTGTAATAAAATCTGGCATGATGCCTGTCTTTGCCATCGCTTTGCAAATCGCGATAAACTGTAATTTTCTTCCCACGCAAAGTTTGAAGCCGATTGGTTTTCCTCCTGAAAGTTCCCGCAACTGTTTTATGAAATTCATCATCTCAATCGGTGTCTTGAATGCGGTATGATAAGGAGGAGAAATCACATCCTTGCCCATTTCTACATGACGAATTTCTGAAATTTCTTTTGTGACTTTTGCCGCTGGAAGAATTCCTCCATGCCCGGGTTTCGCACCTTGCGAAAGTTTTATTTCAATCATCTTCACATTCGGATTCACAGCGCGCTCGGCAAATAATTCATCGTTGAAAGTTCCATCATTATTTCTACAACCGAAATATCCCGTTCCGATTTGCCAGATAATATCACCGCCCGGTTCCAAATGATAAGGACTCAATCCTCCTTCACCCGTATTGTGCGCGAAGTTTCCAAGCCGCGCTCCGCCATTGAGAGCGAGAATTGCATTTTTACTCAGCGAACCAAAACTCATAGCGGAAACATTCAGAATACTTGCTGAGTAAGGTTGTTTGCAATCAGGTCCGCCCACCATTACGCGCGGATTCAAGTCGGCTTTGTGTCCGTCAAGCGGAGTGATAGAATGATTCAGCCATTCGTAACCAACTTCATACACATTCAACTGGGTGCCGAAAGGAGTGGTATCGTTCACTTTTTTTGCGCGCTGATAAATTACATTTCTGCTCAGGCGGTTGAAGGGAGTTCCATCCGTATCCGATTCAATAAAGTATTGATAAATTTTTGGTCT
>Ga0114940_10000408_pt1 | contig 21386 bp, 16 predicted proteins | sample ColdCreekSource_FD_87195 | JGI IMG/M metagenome (GOLD analysis project Ga0114940, IMG submission 87195) | Groundwater microbial communities from Cold Creek, Nevada to study Microbial Dark Matter (Phase II) - Cold Creek Source | ecosystem: Environmental > Aquatic > Deep subsurface > Groundwater ... | reverse complement strand
TTTTTCTCGGTATTCTAGGCTTTATTCCCGCTTCAGTTTTGGGCAAAGCAGCGATCGCCAAAGCTCTATTATTTATCTATCGTGGTGCTGGCACTTTTGCTGGGCTACTGGGGGTAGATTATGAGGAATATAAAACAGTTCACACTGATTTAGCTTAATTGGCAGCGATTTAAATCGCTGACGGTTATTGAGAATGGTGCAAGATCTCAGTTAAAACCAAGAATTCTTTATCTCCCTATTTCCTCTTTGGAGACACTAACAAGTTTTCAACTTCAATAATTAACATGGCGGTAGATTATGACTTGGTAGTAATTGGTAGTAGTTGGGTGGGCATATATGCCGCGCAAAAGGCAGTGCAACTTCAGGCTCGTGTTGCTTTGGTGACAAGCTGTGATGATCTATTTTTGCCTAATGATGCTTTGATGATTAATACCCTCCGTAAAATTGGGTGCTGGAATGATCAACTAGCAAATAATCCTGCTACTAAAGTTTCAGCCAGAGTTTCTCTGGCAACCGCTAAAAATCGTCTGAACAAAGTTACTTCGACAATCCAGGCTAAGAATTCTCTGGCTAATTTAGCAGCTTTAGGGGTTGACGTAATTGTCGGACAAGGGGAGTTTTGTCGTTTGCCCCATCTCGCTTTTCAAACTGCTCAACGTAAATTGCGATCGCGGGCTTTTCTCTTGGCTACAGGGGCTAATTATGTCGCCGATTTTGCTGATCAGGATGCTAATGACTACTTAACATTACGGGATTTGTGGCAGACAGATCTAGAGAATTTAGGGCAAAACATCATTATTATCGGGGGCGATCCTGTTGCTTTGGAATTAGCGCAAATTTTAGCCAGATTTGAGAAAACGGTTACTTTAGTCACAGCGCAACCGAGAATCTTACCCCAAGAAGATCCTGAATTTGCCCTGTTACTTCAGGCGCAGTTGGAAGCGGAGGGAATTAGGCTTTATCTAGATTCTCCCCTGAGTCAGATTAAAACTATTGAGGGACAAAAATGGGTACAAGCAGGCGATCGCGCTTTAACTGCCGATCAAGTGATTCTGGCTGATCATCGGCAGCCTAATATTGAGGGATTAAATTTAGCGGGAGTAGACGTTAAATACGATCGCCATCGGGTTTATGTTAATCGCAAATTGCAAACATCTAACCCTAGCATCTATGCTTGTGGAGATCTTATTGGTGGTTATAGCCTGCCCAATATTGCCCGTTATGAGGCGAATTTAATTCTCAAAAACACCCTGTGGTTTCCTTGGTACCAAGTGAATTATCAGACTTTGCCTTGGGTAATCTCAACTCAGCCGACTTTTGCCAGGGTTGGTTTAACCACTAAACAAGCTCAAAAACAATACGGCGATGATTTATATTTAGTCACCGAATATTTTCAAGATCTAGAGCGATCGCTCATAGCTGATTCCCCCACGGGAATGTGTCGGTTGTTGGTTAGAGAAAGCGGTGAGATTGTCGGCTGTAGTCTAATCGGCGAGCGCGCAGAAGAATTAATTACGGCGATCTCTTTGATGATCCAACACCAGATTAAACTAGAGTCAAACCCCATGAAAGGATTAACTTCTTTGTCTCTTCCAACTATATATCTCAGTGAGTCGGAAATTTGGCAGCGAGTCTGGAATAATTATTATCAACAGAAGCTACAGCGCCATCCACAATTATTAAACCGTCTGAGGAGTTGGTTTTCCCTTCGCCAAGAGTGGCAGAAGTAAGCTAAGTAGTCATGCAAAATTAGTTACCTAGTTAAGGTCGGGAAAAGGGAAAAGGAGGAGCAAGTCAAGTGTGTAATTAATTTTGCCTAGGGGCTTATTTATTCTTGCTGCTTGCAGTAAACAATCACTTCTTGGGGACGAATCAGTTGCCCTTGAAATAAATACCCTGATCTAACGGTGTCGCAAATATATTCATCTTGTTCTGGATCATCGGTAGTTTGGGTAGCAATTATTTGTTGTCGTTCGTAATTGAACAACCCTGTATCTTCAATGCCGATTACTCCTTCTTGGGCTAAAATTCGCCCTAATTGTTGATAAATAGCAGATAAAACGGTGTTATCTTCTTTGGGTTGATTTTTTTTTGCTAACAGTACCCAATCTCTTAATTTAATTAATTCTTGAATTGTGGCTGACAATGGTAACCTAGGTACTTTTGATGCTGACGGCTGAGGTTGCTTTAAAGCAGTCTGAAGTTCTAAATCCGCTGATGTTTGTAAAAATTCGGCTCGTTCTACCAAACGTCTTAAAAGTAAACAGGTAGACTTTAAAACAGAAATTATTTCTCCTTGTTCAATAATATTTGTCAATCCGTTTAATTGACGGACATAACTTTCCGCTTCTAAAGCTAGTTCTTGAGCTTGTTGTTTTTCTTTGTTCATCGAGCTAGTAATTTTAAAGTAGTTTAATAATTGATAATTGACTCTTAAGCTTATAGCTAGAATAAATCCTATTTATTTCAACATTTCTTGGGCAGTGCTTTGAATTTTTGACCATCCTGCCCAATTAAATAATGGTTTCTGTTGTGAACAGTAAACTTGACGATTTTTCAGGTCATAGACTACAGGAAATATAAAGCTAGGTCTAGTCACTATATCTTCTGAAGTAGGTGGTTCTAGAGCAATGGAGGAAATGATATTGCTATTTGCTTCTTCAACTACAGCCACGGGATAACAGATAATTCCCTGAAGTTTAATTCCTGAGCGAGAATTTTTACAATGGCTAAAACTTTCTCTAGCAAAATGTCTAAAAGTAGGTAAGTCCAAATTGTCAAAATTAGCAAAAACAAAGTAACTGTCTCGGGAAAAACCCATGATCATATATTTCCCTTGAGCAACAGCTTGAAAGGAAAAATTTGAACTATCTACTCTTTCATTCCAGCTAAAACTTCTATTTATAAAAAGTTGTTTCTTTTGGCTTAAATAATTTACTGAATTTGAGCTTTGTCCACGGGTGAATTTTTGTTGGCTACTGACAGTGTTGTTGTTGGAATTTTCAAAAAGTCGCTTGATGTTGCTTTGAAAGTACTCGGCAATTTGAGTAGAATCTTTTTGTGTAGCAGCCGCCATCATTTTATTGTGTTCAACGCGATTAAACTGATTGTCGAGTTGTGGTAATCTTTGACAGTCTTTAATTGCTGGAGAATGATCTCCTAAGTAAGCTTTTAAAATACTACGACCAAAATATGCTGCTGCGATACCACAATCTTGATAAATTGTATGGTTGAAATCTTGTAATGCCCCTCGATAATCTTGATTCATAAAGCGGGCAAAACCTCTAGCAACATAAGCACTCAAACATTTTGAATCAATATGAATTGCTTGGGTAGTTTGTTCGATCGCTTGAAGATAATTTTTCGCTGCAAAACAAACCAAAGCGTCACTAATATAAGTCCTAGTCTGGCTTTGATTGCCCGTGGCTGGATTTTCTGAGGTGCTTGGTTTGGCGTTAGGTGGTGAAGGTTGAGGCGTTACGGGAGTAGGCTCTTGAGGGCGATCGCGCCTTAGTGGTTCAGGATTTTGAACTGTTGTACGTGCCGCAGGAACTTCCTGGATTTTTTGCAGGACTTTTTGATATTGAAGATAGTCCTTTTGATTAAAAAACAATTTAGCTGCTTGTTGTAAGTCTTCAATTCCGCCTTCGCGATCGCCTAGTTGCTGGCGAATTTCTCCTCTCATACTATAAGCTTCGGGATAGTCTGTTTGGAGTTGTAATGCTCGATCTAGATTATCCATTGCCGATAAATAATCTTGGGCTTGATTTCTAGCTAGGGCTATTTGGTAGAAATTTTTGGCTGCCCGAGTTGGAGTGGTTGTTTCTGGTTTAACGGGAGATGGCGTAGGTGCTGAAATTGGTTGAGTAGCTTGTCTTTGCTGTGAGCCAGCTACTGACGGATTTCCCTTGTCAGATTGAACGACAGGTGTATCAACACTATTTACAGGAGGTTTTAGATCATGGGATTTAACTTCGGTTCTGATCGATGAGAGCAAAACTGTTGGGGCTGTGGTTTTGCTATCTGTACTACCAATTGCTGCACCTAAACATACTGCCAATTCTGGCTCATCCACCAATAAAGCAGGACACTTAACTTTTTGCTCGATGGTTTCTTTAATAAAAGGAATGCGACAACTACCTCCCACCAATAAGATGCGATTAATTTGTTGCCAGTTAATTCCTGCACTTCTCACCAACTGATCGCAACATTCTATTGTCTCCGTAATTAAGGGAGCGATCATCTGATTAAATTCACCTTGGGATAAGGAGAAAGACTCTACCGAAGTCAATCCCATCGGAATATATATGGTTGCGTCTTGTTGCTCACTAAGCTGATGTTTAAGATCACGACAGGATTCAGTAACAATAGCTCTAGCTAACCAAGCATCTCTAGCTTCTAGCTGTTGGCGTAACTCCTGACTGCAACGATTTCTTAATTCCTGATAAATTTGACGGTCAAAATCAGTTCCGCCACAATGAGCTAAACCTCTGGGAATACCGATAATTTGATAACCTGACTTTTGTTTTTGAATCAAAGTTGCATCAAACGTCCCTCCCCCCAAGTCATAAACTAAAACAATCTCTTGTTCTTGAACTGTAGCTTGACGAGAATAATACATCGCAGCAGCCACAGGTTCTTCTAAAAGCTTAATTTGGTTGAATCCCGCCTTCAAACCCGCCTGTTCCATTAACTGGCGTTTGTAGGGTTGGTAAGTTGCAGGAATCGTTAGCACCGCACTGGCAATTATGTCTTCCCCCAATCCCCTAGACATTTTCTCCGCTTCTGTTTTGAGCTTGCGGAGCATTTCTGTAACCAATTCTTCAGGCAGTCGGACTACGTTGCCGATGGTATAAGGGTTAGGACTCCCCAAATCCCGCTTGAACTCGCGGCGATAGCGCTGGGGATCTTTTTGTCGGAAATTTTCCGCTGCTTGCCCAATTAAAATTTGCTCTTGATTATTAATAAAAATACTCGAAGGAAACGAGTAACCGCGATTAATCGGCTCTTTAATCAGTTTAGGATTATTTTTGGTTCCTAACGCTGCGCTAGAGTAACAAGTACCAAAATCAAGACCAAGAAACATTGCTTTAACCTTTTGCTTAACTAACCTAATAATTCTTCTTTCTTATACGGTTTATCTCTATCGATAATGCATAACATTGATGATATGAAAACTCTCAGAGCCATGAGATATGTCTGACTTCTGACTTCTGACTTCTGACTGCATGCGGACACACGAATGTCCTTTGCGACTTCTGACTTCTGACTTCACACTTCTGACTTACGCTCAGCGGTACTAGGGTGCAAGCCAACTAAAAGGATGGAAGGGAATATTCCGTACCACCCAATAAGCAATAACTACTTGTAGTAAAAACCAAATTAATTTTGCAGGGATGAAGATTTGCCATAAAGATTTGCCTGTAATAGCTTCAACACCATAATTAAGATAAGAACCAATCAAAAATGGTAAAGAAATCAGCATCAAGGGATTTAAACCAAATGCTGTAATTAAATGTCCGTGAAGTAATTGATGCAAGGCTCTTAAAGTGCCACATCCTGGGCAGTACAGACCAGTTAAGACTCGAAATGGGCTAGGGGGATAGAGATCACTGCTAGCTGGATTGTAATAAAAAAGAGTAACAGACGCAGCAATAATGATGAAAGTAATTAAAGCAAATTGACCACGTTTTGGGTTTTTTACTTCTGAATGGTTTTGGGATACTTTTATTAGTTTAGACATAATTCTTAATTCTTTTTTTGTAGGTAGTTATTGCTTAAAATGACTTTACTAACTATTTAAGTGCCTCCTGATACCAATCCAATAATGAAATAAAGTATAAATACGGCAATGCCAGCATACAAAGACCACCAACAGTATTTTTTAGCTTGTTCGGAAGCTAAAACTGCTCCTTCGTAATCCCCTACTTGCAGTTTGCTATTTACTTGGGCTGCTTGAACAATAGCAGCAACACCTAATGGTAGACAACAGAAAAGTGTGACTAGGATTGCTTGAACGAGGTAATTGGGAACTGATTGTTTGGTCATAAGAATATTTTTATTTGCTTTTCGATATAAATTAATTACACAGTAAGCTTATTTTGTGTCGATGGTGTTTAAATTTTTTTTAATTTTAGTTTTTTTAATTTTAGAATAGAAAAAAAATCTTAATCAAGCTTTTGCTCAAAATATAAATATTTTTTCGCTTTTTGTACTCGATAAAGAATCTGTTCGTAGGAGCGAGTTAGAATCTTCGCAGCAGCAATGGTGTTGCGATCGCTACCTAAATAGTCATTAGCTCGTTGATTCCAGTAGTACATTCGAGTTTGCGCTACCGATAACATTTCTTCGATGGTGGCTTGTCGGCTCAAACCCAGGCGATCGCTACAAATTGTGCCGTATTCTCCTGTCACTTCTAGTAGTTGTTGTTGTTCGGCTTCGTCGAAATCTAATTTTCCCTCGTAATAACTCCGCAAGATGTTCAATTCCTGAAAAACATGTTCTTTAGCTTGTAGGGCATCGAATTTACTGGTAACGGCTTCAAAAATGACCAAAGAATCTTTTGGGAGACGGGCGCGATGCTGAAAATAGGCGACGGCAATATCCTGTAAGACTTTGCTTAATTTAATTAAGAAAGCTCGATGTCCAAAATGGGAGACGATTAGCTGACGTAATTCAGTGATCCCAGTTTTCTTGAGCAATTCTGATTTTAGCTGCTCTTGGCTATGGATGCCCGATGCCAGCAGTTGATAGGCTTGGGTGATACCATATAAGCCCAATTGTTGATAAATTTCGTTTCTATCTCCTTGGTTAACAGGAATATCTGACCCTGGATATTCTGCCAAAAACTTAGGGACATAGCGACTCAGACGGGCAAATCTTGGTTCAGGCAGTTGTGATAGCTGAGTTAAAATCTGCCAGTGGCGATCGCTTAAGGTTTGAACTCCTTGGGCTAATAAACCGCAAATCGGATAAATCGTATAAAACAGATTATTTACTTCGGGTTTTTGGCACAGTCGAGCAGCAACTTGTTGCCCTGCTACCAGAGGATCTTCGATCTTGGGATCCGTGGCATAAATATCCACTTTGGTTAAAACCCCGATCGCATTAATCGGCGTGGTATTACCACTTAAAGCACCCTGAAAAGCTGCTACTGTTTCAGTGTCCCCTTTGCCCAATCCTTGGCTAAATAGGTAGAGTACCGCATCGGCATCCGCTGCTTCTTGGTTGGTAATATCGTTTAGTTGATCGCTATGTAATTTAAGAAAATCCTGAGTATTTTTAGCATCTTCTGCAAAAAAAGATTTCAAACCAGGAGTATCAATAATATTAAAAGTTTTTAAAATTGGATTGGGATAAGTGACCACCAAGTATTTAATACTGAAAAGATATGCTTGATGTTTTTCGGGGCGCAAAGTTAAAGCTGCCAGTTCCTCAAAGGATTTCGTTTCAGGCGATCGCCCGTCTTTAAAATAAACTTTTAAACCAGGATTCTTACCATATTTGAGCCAGTTAACATTGAAAGTAGCTTCTACTGCCCCCGTAGGGACAATTTTTTCCTGTAATAAGGCATTCATCAAAGTTGATTTACCAGCTTTAATCAACCCCACTATGGCGACGCGCATCGGCTGTTTGAGTCTTTGACGGCATTGCTGTAAAAGACGATGGAAATCTTTTAAATCCGCTATGTTGGCTGTTTGAGCTAAAGAATCGGCGAGTAAACTCTCTACTTCTGTTTCTAGGGAAACAAACTTACTCATCTGCCCAGTCTCCATAGTCAACGCCACTACTGGCAGTTGCTACGGTTTTAGGTTCAGGAGGTTTGACCTTAGCCTCGACTTTCTCTGGCGCTGCTAAAGGAGGGGTGGTAATGGGTTGTTGGAGGATAGTTTGAGCGAGGGATTGAACCTGTGCTTGTAATTGACTTAGTTGTTCTAGGGAATCTGGTAATTGTTGACTCCGCTGGGCGACTTGTGCTGGAGAAAGCTTGCGTGATTCTTGCAAAGAGCGGAGGGTTTTTTCCCATCCTTCTTTTTGGCGCTTAACTTGCTTGGTAAACTCGTCTCGCATTGAATGTTCTAAACCCTTGATGGCTTTGACCAATGTTTGATTACAAATACGTTGACAATCATCTAAAAAAGGCGCAATTACTCTGGTAACTTTACTTTTAGTAGTAGCACGATCCTTTTCTTCTATTTGTGCTAAACCATCTTTAACACCTTTGGCTCCCCCACCGATCCAGCCAATTGCTCCACCGATAGCTGCACCCACCTGGACTCCAGGAGCGGCTCCTACCCCAGCGCCAAAAACAAACCCCAGAACTCCGCCAATAGTTCCCCCAACTATTCCGCCGATAGTTCCCCCCGCACTAGAACTAAAAACAGCGTTGCGGGAAGTATTCCAGGCTTTGTCCGCCACTGTTTTCTCTTCTATTTTGATTTCTTCTCTGACTAAATGAGCTTTTTGTCGTTCGGCAAAACCCACTTCAAAACGGGTTAGGTCAAGTCTTGTAACTGTTTCTATTTCACCATACAAATCCGCTGCTTGCTGATTTAAGTCTTTGTTCAAGTTAGACATTAAACCATCAATATCAGACTCTACCAAATCAGCTATTTGTTTCGGAGAATTAATTAAACGATCGTCCTCGATGTATTCACTAGTTTGATAGCGAATCTGAGCAAAGTTTCTTTGAAATTGTCCCTGGGTTTCAATTTGCAGGTTTTGCAAGCGATCGCTTAATATATTACGCCACTCAGCATTATTTTCGAGGAGATTACGCAATTTTTCTTGGGTTTCGATTAACTGCGCTTCTAAATTCTCGGGGGTGCGATTTTGATCTGCTGACCAAGCTACTTCTAAAGGAGCTTTCATTTCGCCGATGGCTTGATTGAGTTCGTTAACGGCTTTGAGTAATAGGGTTTGTCCTCTTTGCTCGCCGACTAATTGCCACAGTTGCTGTTCTAATTGAGCAAAATTACTATACTCTAAATCTTCTGGTTCTTGGTATTGCAAATAGTCAAGTTTAGCTCGACTCGACACAGGAACGATGGTAATTGTTTTAGGGTCGCAATTTAAAACCTGAGCTAGTTTTTGCTGATTATTAGTAATAATTTCTTGAATATCACTGACTGTATCTGCCTTCGTCAAAACAAAAATAATATTTTGACAGTGGGGTAGGATTCTGGTTTTTAAAAAGTCTAACTCTTCGGTTGTCAGTGGTTTTAAGGCATCGCTGACGAACAAAACAGCGTCAGCGTTGGGTAGAAAAGCGTAGGTAATGGCAGTATGTTCGGTATTTAAACTACCAATACCTGGGGTGTCTACTAACACCAACCCTTCTTGTAACTGTGAATTGGGGGATTCCACAATCAACATTTTGGCTTGTTTAGCATTTTTAGCATTACGCTGTTCCGTGACATATTCGGATATCTCACTCCGTTGAATTTGCTTGACGGTTTCTTGACCCGATTCCCCCAGAACCACAGTGATTTTTTCGGTTTTGCCGTAAGTAATTGTCGAAACTAGGTTAGTTGTGATGTCAATATCAACGGGAAAAATCTCAGTTTCATTTAAGAAAGCATTGAGTAAACTAGATTTTCCTTGTTTAAACTCTCCTGCCACCACAATAAATAATTTCCCCTCCAGCAAATGCTTTTGTGCCTCTGCTAAATGATTGAAGGTTGGAGTCAATTTATGTGCTTGAGCAAAAGCGATCGCTTTATCGAATAGCTGAAGAATTTGCTGTTTATGTTGTTGATAATCACTCATAACGCTTGGTGTAAATTAGCTTCGTTCAAATGGACTTGTTCGTAGCTTCTAGCTTCTAGCTTCTAGCCTCTAGTAGGACTACCTTCGCGTTGTCCGCATACAGGTTTGGTGTTCTTTTCCCCCTCAAACTTTAAAAAATCACTAGTCCAAAAAGCGAGCAAAAAACTTAGGATTTAAGGCGCGATAATAAGGAATTAATGGGGGTTCGACTAAAGTATTTAGTAAATCGGAAAATCGCTGCGACCACTCGGGAGATAAAGGATTGTTTTGACCCAATAAGTCAAACATTTGATCGTACATGCTCAAAAGTTCCTGTCGTAGCTGTCGATACTCCCTTACAGTCATCTGACTGATCCCAGGGTGGGGGAAAGTTCCCACTTGTTTTGTCCAATCTAATTCTGGTGCAGGGGGACGGAAACGCAGGTTAACGTATTCTACCAGTACTTGATTCGACCAATCTAGAGTAGCGATCGCCAAAGGCGGATACAATTGCGTTCTCCCCGCTTCTGCTGTGGGACTAAACCCAAAAAAGGGTAAAGTAACGTAGATTTTGCCTTCTTTCCTTAACGGGATCGGCCAGCCAACCCCCGCTTCTTGAGGCACAGTTTGTCTAAAAAAGGGCATCTTACGCACCCCTTTGATTAACAATTCGGTACGACTGGCAGTTTGTTCTGCTACTGATGTAGCTTGATCCTTTACAATCATGATTGTGTCATTCAAAAAATTAGTTCAGTTTATTTTTAAAGCTTTTAGATTAAAGCTTTTAGACCCTAGCTACCTGCCTTTCGCTCACTGTCGAGACCATGAAATTATCGCTATCTTCCCAAGCAGCCATAAAATCATCGGCATCAACCCGAATTCCTTGACCATCAGGAGTACCAGGATCGTTAAGAATCACCACGGGATTGTCAGGATCGCTGTAATCAACACCAATTACCTGTACAGCGTGATTAGAACCTTGTTCGGGCATTCCTGAGACATTAGACAAAACTTGATCCGAATCAATTCCCCCTGGATTCCAAGTTTCATCGGCATCAATCCCGACAATTACGTTTTCGCCATCAGCTAATTTGGCACTGATATCGTCTAAGGTGCAGTCATATTCTTTTTCAATTTCAATACCGTTAGCTTCTAATAAGTTACCGACATCCTCCATCGGCGTACCACCACCAGGAGTGTACCAACCATTCTCCGTTGCTTGTTGGGTTAACTCCTCTTCTGTAAAGTCTTTTCCTGTCATTTCATCCAAAATAAATTCTTGACAAACAACAGCACAAGTATCAGATTCGGTTTGTTGATGCCAGTTTGCTGCATCGCCTTCGGGATCACCCACGACATCAGGATTTTCTGTATCGAAGAGATTTTCACTATCCGTTGCGACTTGGGTATCCGCATTTTCTGTATCGGGAACACCATCACCATCAGTATCCGTTGCCACAACTGATTCATCAATAACACCATCCCCATCGTAATCTGTCGATTTATTCCAAGTTTCTTGATATCCATCGCCATCGGTATCCGTTGCTTCAGCAATGCATGTTTCATCGGCAATCCCATCGCCATCGTAATCTGATTCAGCGACGATCAAATCTACTAAACCATCGCCGTTGGTATCCGACTCCACCATTACAGTATCAATGTAACCATCATTATTACTATCAATTTCTTGATAATAACTTTCATTGATACCGTCACCATCGACATCCACGGGAGTAGCATCACTGCTGGCAGCAACATTCTCCACTTGACCACTAGCTAATTGGACATCAGCATTGCCGTCTGCATCACTGTCGGCTACTGTCATTGATTCGTCTACCACACCATCAAGATTTAGATCAGTAGCGATCGCCCAAGTATCTTTTTGTCCGTCCCCGTCGGTATCCACAATTTCCACCGCACTGGCTTGATCGGTGTAGCCATCAGCGTTTGTATCCACCTCCATATATATACTGTCGGCTTGACCATCACCGTCTACATCTGATTCCAGCGTATAAGTGTCAATATAGCCATCACCATCATCATCAACTTCTTGATAGAAACTTTCATTGATGCCGTCACCATCGATATCTATAGCCATCCCGCCTTCATTATCCCCTGAGCCAAGATCATAGTCAGCGCTAAAATCATCTTCCAAGCTGGGTTGATCGACAAAAGCATCATCATCTGACTGTACCAACCAATTGTCTTCCATAAAATCTCCATCGGTAACAAACGTAAGTTTATATTTAGTGAATAATGTCTTTGATCTATATAATCAAAGCTTGTTTCTTTAAATTATCTATGTTGAAAACTTGCTTTTATGCATGTAACTCGGTGCAGCTTTCAATTTTTATTCGTTATTAGATGATATTTTTAAATGATTTTGAGTTCCGTATAACCAGTACCCTATTTGAATTTTGATGTCATAGATATATTTTTAAGCATTTTTTTAGAACAGTACAATAAACAAAGCTAGAAGCTAGAGGCTAGAAGCTAGGCGCTATTGAATGCCCTGAACCTGTTTAATTAAGTGATTTAATTCGGGCAAGATAAGTTTGCTCATCGCTAATTCCACTGCATTGGCAGATCCAGGCAGGGAAAAAACTAACTTGTTGCTTCTAACTCCTGCTATGGCACGGGAAGACATCGCTCTAGAGCCAATTTCTTGATAACTTAAGTGGCGAAATATTTCACCGAAACCAGGAATAGTTTTTGTCAGCCAGGCACTCACGACATCATAGGTAGTATCCCTAGGGGCAATTCCTGTGCCACCACTAAAAATAATTACTTCTAAAGCAAACTGATGCTCTAAATAATCTAGTAAATCCTGAATTGCTGAGGGTTCATCCTTGACAATAGTGTAGGTTAAGATCTGGTGTCCTGCTGTTTGGAGTAGCTGCTGAATTATTTGACCACTGCGATCGCTTTGAGGAGTACGAGTATCACTAACGGTAATTACTGCACAGTTTGCAACCAGGTTTTGACTATCTGGGTGAGGAATCATCAAGGTAAGACCAGATAAGTAGTTAATTTGAACACGAAGAAGGGTAGCGGGGTAGGGAAATCTTTTGACAAACGCATGTCTGAACGTACACCTAACAGTACTAAGATTTCCCTAACTTTATTGATTATCTTAATTTTTTTTTTAATATGTACCGAGCAAATTAAGACTTTCCTAAGCCATGTTCTTCAGCGTATTTATTCATAAAGCGAACAAAGCGATCGAATTCTTCAGGAGATTTCATCACCAATACTGCTTCAATCGCTCTAGCCTCGCCGTTAATAAACTTGCCCTTGACTTCCCGCGTCACAATTTCTCCCTCATCGTCAATGAGATACAGTCCCGTGATCTCATCGCTGCTTTCTTTTTTTAAAATCTGGGGATCTTCAAAGTAGAATGTCGCTGAACCAGTGTTACCTGTCTTAGAGCGAGTAACTTTGACATCGGGAATAATATCTTCTGCTACACCTCTTGCAAATTGCATTTCTGCCATGTTCTGTAACTCCTAATTTATACTCATAATCTGTTAATAACTCTTAATCATCTCATAGATTAAGAACCAGCATCAGGAGTCTGAACAATTCTGGAGGAGATTTTGGGGCAGAGCTAGATTTGTCAGGTCATATTGAATGAAAATATTTTGTAGAATTCCAGTTGAGGTTATTAATGGCGACTAGTTACCGAAATAGTGATGCTGCGATCCCCTGTCAAAATCATGACCAAAACCATGAGCAAAGCCATGATTTGAAACATCCCAGACCTATCGCCGTCGATCTTTTTGCTGGGGCGGGAGGTATGACCCTGGGTTTTGAACAGGCAGGATTTGATGTTTTAGCCGCAGTGGAACTAGATCCGATTCATGCTAGCGTCCATGAATATAATTTTCCTTTCTGGACAACCATTTGTCGCAGTGTCAGCGAAACTAGCGCGCAAGAAATTAGAGAATTGTCTACCATTGGCGATCGCGATATTGATGTAGTCTTTGGAGGTCCTCCCTGTCAAGGTTTCTCTCTGATGGGCAAAAGAGATCTTAGTGACGATCGCAATTCTCTAGTCTTCAGTTTTTTACGTCTAGTCTTGGACTTACAACCGAAATACTTCGTGCTAGAAAATGTGCGGGGTATGACCGTCGGCGAGCATCGACAAGTTTTAAAAACCGTCATGGTAGAGTTTGAACGTCATGGCTATCAGGTTAAGCAGAATCCTCATGTCTTAAACGCGGCGCACTACGGAGTTCCTCAAAACCGTCAACGATTATTTCTCCTAGGCTGTCGTCAAGGTTTGAATCTTCCCCAATATCCTCAAGCTATCACCCAGCAAAAGGCGGGTTTCCCGCCAGCACCAACTGTAGCCGAAGCCCTTGGCGACTTACCAGAGGCAAATGACTATCCCGAATTAAAGTTACGAGACTGGGTGGCAGCTAGTTATGGCAAACCCAGCTTCTATGCCCGCACACTCCGTACTCCTGAGCTAGTTAAAGATAATTATGCTTATGGTCGAGAATATCCCACAGAACTTTTGACCTGTAGCCGCCGAACCAATCATACCGCCGAAACTATTGCCAGATTTGAGAAAACAGTTCCTGGAAAAAGCGATCGCATTAGTCATTTTTATCGCTTAGATTTGGCGGGTTTGTGTACCACCCTCAGAGCAGGAACAGCCAGTAATCATGGTGCCTTCACTTCCCCCCGTCCGATTCATCCCATTACCCCCCGCTGTATCACCGTCAGAGAAGCAGCCAGACTTCACTCCTATCCTGACTGGTTTATGTTTCACGCCACTAAATGGCATGGCTTTCGTCAAATTGGTAATTCTGTTCCTCCACTTTTGGCTCAGGCGATCGCGCAAGAAATCATCAAGGCTCTAAAGTTAGTGCCAATAAAACCCCAGCAGCAGTTTGATTTGGTTCTCACAGAATTACTTCAGTTCAAGATGACTCAAGCAGAACAATATCATCACTTAGAAACTAGAGCGATCGCTCGTAGAAGTATTCCATCTCATCGTAAAGGGATTTAGGGGTTTAGGGGCTTAGAGATTAGTCACTGACCCAGAAGCTGATTCCGCCACGCTCACAAATCATTGTGATTACAATCTCATGTTTAGACTAGGTGAAGTCACTGTGAAGTAGTTGTAAAGCATTTATAAAGGTAATCAGGTTGCACCGAGGACTTCTAATTCGGACACAACAATCAATCGATTACCAATTTAAATTCAAAAGTTACTTGTTATGGATACTTCAAAAAACAATTCAAAAAATATTTTCAACACCAATACATCGATTACGGAAGATTGGCAGGGAGGATACAAACTAGAGTTAGACCTAACCGCCGAAGCAAAAGCACAGGATTGGCAACTAGATTTTAGTCTGCCTTACGAGATCAAAGCTGCTTATGGCGTAGACTTGATGGACAACGGCGACGGCAACTACACCATCAAAGGACAAAACGATCAAGCAACTCTCGAACCAGGACAGTCTATCAAACCGATTTTCATTATCGATGACGGTGGCAAAGAAGCCGTAAAACCAGAATTTAGCATGCCCGACCCTGTGAGTATGCCTGAGCCTGTGAGTATGCCTGAGCCTATGAGTACTCCTGAACCTGTAAGCATGCCTGAGCCTGTCAACATTCCTGACTCTTCTGGTGAATCTGTAGGGCAAAGTGGACAATTCTCCTATGGCGAAGCATTACAGAAAAACTTCCTCTTCTTTGAAGCTAACCGTTCTGGCGCTTTACCCAAGGATAACCGTTTAGAATGGCGCGCCGATTCTACTACTAACGACGGTAAAGATGTCGGCAAAGATTTAGGAGGGGGTTATTTCGACGCAGGAGATCACATCAAATTCATTCAGCCGATGGCATTTAGCAACACCATGCTGGCATGGGGTGGGGCAGACTACAAAGAAGCCTATGCTCAATCAGGACAACTGGATGAGATGATGGAAGCGGTCAAGTGGGGAACCGACTGGTTCTTGAAAGCTCACGAAATGGACAGCTCAGGGAAAACCGAGCGCCTTTGGGTTCAGGTAGGAGATAAAGCCGACCATGACCACTGGGTATCTCCTGAAGAAATCGAAAGTAAAGCAGCTCGTCCATCCTTCTATATTGATAATAGTCGCCCAGGTTCTGATGCGGCGGCGGGGACTGCTTCGGCTCTTGCTTCGGCGGCGGTACTATTCCGTGGTACTGATGATGCCTATGCTGATGAGTTGGTTAAAAATGCCGAAGCCCTCTATGAATTTGCTGAAACCCATCGTGGTAAGTACAGTGATTCCGTGCCTCAAGCTTCTCCTTTCTATACTAGCTGGAGTGGTGATAGTGATGAAATGACTCTAGGTGGAGCTTGGTTATATCGAGCTACGGGCGATAGCAAGTATTTAACTAAAGCTGAGAACTACTTTAAGAGTGAGGTGGGTTCTTTGGGAGACTGGTCCTATGCTACAGATAATCATTCCTATGCTGCTGCGACATTACTCGCTAAAGATAGTAGTGACCCCTTCTTTAAGCAACAGACCCAAAATTGGTTAAATACTTGGGCAGACGGCAAAGGTAGTGTGAAATATACTAGCGGTGGTTTTGCTTTCCGTAACAACTGGGCTTCTGTACCCTTAGCTATGTCTGCTGCCTTTGCTGCGGAATGGTACAACGACAAGGTGGAAGCTAACTCTAAGTTCAGCGATTTTGCCCACAAACAAGTGGACTATGTTCTGGGAGATAATCCTGCTAATTTTAGTTATGTAGTGGGATTTGGGGAGAATTATGCAGAACGTACTCACCATCGCGGTTCTGCGGATACTGCTCCTCTAGATGGTAGCGATCGCCCTAATGATCACCTTCTTTATGGTGCTGTGGTAGGTGGCCCTGGAGCAGTGGATGATTTCTCTCATAATGACCGTCGTAATGATTGGATCACCAATGAAGTAGGTACTAGCTATAATGCCCCCTTCGCTGGAGCGGCAATTCAACAGTACGAGAACCTTGGCGGCGACCCGCTTTCGGAAGCTCAACTGGATGAGTTGATTGGTGTTGATGCTAATGGAACTGGGTTTTAATTAGCTTCTAGCTTTTAGCTTCTAGCTTCTAGCTATCTGTCTTAATCAAACAGTAAAACGATATTAAGTTCTGACTTCTGACTACATGCGGACAAGTCCTTTGTGACTTCTGACTTCTGACTTCATTATTAAACGATCGCTCTTGTCATAATTTTGATAGAGCGATCGTTTATCTTTTAGGACTTTATTTTTTAAGACTTTTGTACGGGCGAACGGCCGTTCGCCCCTAACTGAACTACTAACTTTTACTCAACAGACTACGCATCTTATCTTCTTTCTGACTAGAGCCATATACGGGAGAGAATTTTGCTAGTAACTCCCGAAATTCAGCGCCGTTAATTGTTTCTTGTTCGATCAGAATATCCACAATGCGATCGACAGCTAATCGATTCTCACTGATAATGCCCCTCGCCTTATTAAGACAATCAAAAGCGATGTTTCTAATACGGATATCTATCTGAGCGGCAACTTCTTCGGAATATTCGTTGCGGGAGCCTGAATCCCCTCCTAAGAATACAGGTTGCTCCTGACCTTCTAGTGCCAGCGCTCCTAAATCAGACATGCCAAACTTGGTTACCATTTGTCGCGCAAAAGAAGTCACCATTTGAATGTCTTGGCTAGCTCCCTGGGTCACCTCATCCACCCCAAAGACCTCTTCTTCTGCTGCTCTACCTCCTAGGGTGGCAGTAATCTTAGCTAGAATTTTGCTCTTACTTTCTAATCCCATTTCTTCGTCGGGAGTGAACCAGGTTAGTCCTCCTGCACCACCACGGGGAATCAGGGTGACTTTTTCTACAGGATCGTGACCAGGAACCATCGTCGCCACGATCGCATGACCAACCTCGTGATAGGCAGTTAGTCGCTTGGATTTACTATCTACCAAGGGAACGCCTTCCATCCCCGCGACAATACGGTCTACCGCATCATTAACTTCTAGCATAGTGACGGCAGTTTTATGTCTTCTGGCAGTTAAAATGGCTGCTTCGTTGAGGAGGTTTGCTAAGTCTGCACCACTAAAACCAGGAGTCCGACGGGCGATCGCTTCGAGGGATACTTCAGGAGCAATCTTTTTGCCACGAGCATGAACTTCGAGAATACCCAATCGACCATTTAAGTCGGGATAGTCTACAATTACCTGGCGATCGAAACGACCTGGACGCATTAGCGCTTTATCTAAAACATCAGGACGGTTGGTGGCAGCAATTACAATAATGCCACTGTTGCCCTCAAAACCATCCATTTCTGTTAGGAGTTGATTGAGGGTTTGTTCCCGCTCATCATTACCCCCGCCAATACCTGTCCCTCTCTGGCGACCAACGGCATCAATTTCATCGATAAACACCAAGCATGGAGCATTTTCTTTGGCTTTTTTAAATAGGTCACGGACGCGAGAGGCTCCCACCCCCACAAACATTTCGACAAACTCCGAACCTGAAATACTAAAAAAGGGTACTCCAGCTTCTCCTGATATTGCCCTGGCTAACAAGGTTTTACCCGTCCCAGGAGGCCCGACCAATAATACGCCACGAGGTATTTTTGCTCCCACTGCCGTAAACCTTTCAGGCTCTTTGAGAAAGGTGACAACTTCTTGTAATTCTTCTTTCGCTTCTTCAATGCCTGCCACATCATCAAACTGAATACCTGTCTTCGCTTCCATTTGAAACTTGGCTTTAGAGCGACCAAAGTTCATCGCCTGACCCGAAGCATTTGCCGAGCGACGCAAAATCATAATCAACCCCGTCAACAGCACCATGATGATCAGCAGGTTGAGCAAAATCCCCACCGTGGTGGAATGGTCGGTAGAGTTTTTAATCCCAAAGTCAACGTTCTTGGCTCTGATCTGGGGAATCAAATCTTGGTCGCGCTCAAATAATAGTACTTCGCTGGCAGGATCGTCTTTGGTCTGTCCTTTTAAAACGACACTGGCTTTATGAGTAGTTTCGTCAATCTCTACTTTTTCCACCTGGTCAGACTCTAGTTTTTCGATAAATTCACTGTAGCTGAGGTCATTTTTAGAACGCTGCTGGGCAAGGACTGGAGTTGCCAAGAAACAGGTTTGCAAAATCATCCATCCCGCAGCTAGCCGACCAATAATGGCTTTAGTTTTTTGGGTTTGTCGATTGGGTCGACGGACGGGAGAGATGTCTAGGGTCATTTGCTGCTGATTTTGACAATTTTCCATAGTGTTTATTAGCGTTTACTGTTTAACTATAGTTATTATGATTATCGCAATACGTAAGATAAAATTTGCAAATTAGAAAATAATTTCTACTTAACCAAAAAAACTTTTTTTCCCTAATCTAACAGATTTAATTACTAATAAGCCACGCTTTTGGGTTAGTTTATCAACAAGCTTTTAGCTTTTAGTCTTTAGCCTTGATGTAATTGTTACAAGGGCGATTGAATGTAAGATCTTATTGTCTGCGGGATGTCTAGGGCGGCTTTTACTAAAAAACAAGCTTCGCGACGGGTCGCTAGTCCTTTTTGATTGAAGCTAATAAGCTGTTAATCATTTAAATTGGGTATGTTTGAATTAGAGGAAAAACTGTCAAATCCTCTCCCAGTCTCCCAGTCCCCCCTTCGGTCTAGAAAGACAAATTAAATACCTGACAGCTTAGCTCCAGAAGAAGCCTGTTTATCTTCCTCGCCGTAGGTCATAAATTACTTTTTCTGCTAACCAATCAGGGTTGCGATCGCGATGATGTTGATGCATACCCATCAGTAAACGATTCGCCGTTTGAGGATCATTAATTAACCGCAAGAGTTGGCGACGCAATTTAAGACTTACCCGATCAATCAGAGCTTTCTGACTAGTTTTCCCTAATAATGGCAGAGATTTGACTGAATGGCTCTGACGAGATAATTGCCAACCAATGACACTTACTCCAGAAACTAATCCCGCCAAAATCAAGATCTTGGTCAAGTTTTCCTGTGAGTTCTCCCCATTTTGATTTGCTACTCCATTGTCTCCTAGGAATATTTGATTCTGGAAATTGGAACTATTATCTTCGAGGGCGATCGCCGACTCGACCTGATATCCACAGTAAACTGTAGTCCAGATAATCAGGGATACAATCTTGACCATCATTAGTAATTAATAATTAATAATTTAATAGTAGTTTGTATTCTGACATGTTTTTCGCTAGATAGCAGTACAGATAGCAAGATTTAACAGGTAGTAAAATCCGTAAATAAGATGTAAAACTTGAGCTTTATCTAAGTACTTAAACAAGACTATTTGCCGTTCTACTGGGTTTAAACCCTTTTCCTTTTACGACAACTACTTTGAATATTAGCTATTAATTATTAGTTTTTGTAGTGCAATATTTATTAATAACAACTACTTGTTTGAATTCAGGATTTAACACAATTTAAAGTAACAAATGCTCTTAATCTAAATCGTATAGCAATCCTATTTGATTCATGAAACTACATTGATTGGTTTTAAGTAGTAGGGAGTAGGTAGTAGGGAGTCCTAAAGGATACCGCTTCGTGACCGATAGGGAATCCTTTAGGGCATATAGAAATTTTTCATTTCATTTAGAATTGCTATATAGCAATTCTTAGATCCATGAGGTACAGCTTTTTCCCTTTCCCCAAAGAAAACCCAGGTTTATCTTATAAATACGAGAAACGCTATATATGCTAATTGCTATTAGCTCTAAAAGTTCAAAGCTAATAGCTGGGGCGAAGCTTCTTTACTTACCACCAATTAGCCCGCGACGGTTATCTGCTAGAGAAAACTGGATAAACTTCTGAAGATACTTAACATGGGGGTTATCCGTTAGCTGATCGAGTTGGGCGATCGCTTCTTGTACAGGAAGATTTTGCAGGTAAAGGGAACGAAAGGCTTGTTTTAACTGACGGATTTCTTCAGCACTAAATCCCCGCCGTTTCAAACCCACTAGATTTAGCGATCGCACTTTGGCAGGATTCCCTTCCACCATCATATAAGGGGGTACATCACGGCTAATACGACTCATTCCCCCCACCATCGCCATCTGGCCGATATGGACAAATTGATGAATCCCCAGAACACCACTAATAATCGCCATTGACTCAATATGTACATGACCAGCGATCGCAACACTATTGGCAATTACCACCTCATTCTCAATCATGCAGTTATGACCAACATGACTATAGGCCATCAGCAGATTATCGTTGCCAATTACAGTGGCTTCCCCGCCCTCCGTCGCGCGGTTAATGGTGACATACTCTCGAATCCGATTGCGATCGCCAATAATCACCTCGCTATTTGCCCCCCTATACTTGAGATCCTGGGGTTCTAACCCAATGGCCACACCAGGAAAAATCTGGTTTTCTCGACCAATGGTAGTTAAGCCGTCAATGACTGCATGGCTGCCAACTACTGTATTTGCCCCGATCCTGACCTGACTACCGATCACTGCATAAGGTTTGATCTCCACCGTCGGGTGTATTTGAGCATTTTTATTGATCACAGCAGTGGGATGAATTAAGGCTGTCAAAATCAATTCTCCTAGATTAAGTCAGAAGTCAGAAGTCAGAAGTCAGAAGTCACAAAGGACTTGTCCGCATGTAGTCAGAAGTCAGCCTTAAATGACG
>Ga0114940_10000407_pt1 | contig 21417 bp, 11 predicted proteins | sample ColdCreekSource_FD_87195 | JGI IMG/M metagenome (GOLD analysis project Ga0114940, IMG submission 87195) | Groundwater microbial communities from Cold Creek, Nevada to study Microbial Dark Matter (Phase II) - Cold Creek Source | ecosystem: Environmental > Aquatic > Deep subsurface > Groundwater ... | reverse complement strand
TGCACGTGTCCGACAACACGCATTGCGAGCTGCACGCGTAGTACCCGCTGCGACCATCACCACCGCACTCGGCATCTCTGCTGCCGGGAACGCATGCACCGTCGCGCGGAATGCATTCCTGGTTGCCCGTGCTGCGGTCGCACGGCCCCCAGTTTCCGCACTGCCCGTCGCACGATCCACCCTCATCGCCAGAGCAGCTGAAGCTCGTGACCTGGCAAGTCGTCGACAACACGCACCGATCACTGCACGGATAATAACCGGTTCCACGCGACGTTTGGCAGCGCTCATCCATCGTGCCGGGCGTACACGCACCTTGGTCGAGACATTCTCGTTCGCCGGACGACAAACATCGTCCCGTCGTGCCGCAGTTGCCGCACGCTACGCCCTCTGGCTGCCCGCAGCTCGGATCAGTGATCGTGCACCTCGCGTCGTCCTCGGGCCAACGACAACTGTCCGTGCACCGCTCTGTGCCCGTGCCCTCACCTGTGCGACATGTTCGCGGTGTTCCCGGTGTGCATCGATCGCTCGGGAAGCTGCGGCCATCTTCGTATGTCACGCGCCCAGTCGCGAGATCGCAGACGCCGCGCCGGATGCCCGCATCGCACGCGCCGCACGGGATCATCAGCGGCTCGGCGCAAGTGATCACGCAGTCCTGCCACTCGCAGCTGCCGCTGCAGACTTGCCTGCCCAGGTTGTCCGGACCGCAGCCGCGTGAATCACCCTCCCTGCACGACCGCTCGTTCGCGCAAGTCGTGGGGAACCGCCACTCGCCGCTCTCCGTGTCACACATCGGCGTGCGCGTGCCGCAGTTCCCGCACTCTTCTGCAGCTGGCCGCGGCGGCGGACAGTTCTGCATCGTGCAACTGTCCTCCCAACGGCAATCCATTCCGCAGCGCTGTACGCCGTCCGCTCCGCAGTCCTGCGTCGCGCCAGGCGCGCACTGGCCCTCGCCGGTGCACGTCGACCAGTTGGCGCGACCGGTGTCGGGATCGCACGCGCTGGTCTGGCGACCGCAGTTGCCGCACTCGCGCTCTTCTGCCTCGGCGCACACTTGGCCGGTGCACGCACTGCCCCAGCGACACTCGGCGCCACAAGCCTGCGTGCCTTGCGAGCCACACGATCGCGTCTCGCCATCGCGGCATTCTCTCTCATCCGCGCACGCACCCCAATCGCTCAGCTGACCCGTGGTCGCGTCGCACGTCCGGCGCTGCAAGCCGCAGTTGCCGCAGGGGCGCGCGGTCTCGCCCATGCAGCTTTGACCGCTGCACTCGCTCTCCCAACGACAATCTGCTCCGCACGCCTGTGTGCCTGATCCGCCGCAGCTGCGCGCGCTGTTGGCGCGGCACTCGCCTTGGTCGCGACATTCAGACCATTCCCCGAACGAACCGCTCACGCCATTGCAGCTGCGCGTCTGCTCACCGCAGTTGCCACAAGGCTGCGTTGTCGCGCCAAGACAGCTCTGCCCCGTACAAGCACCATCCCAACGACAGCTGCCGTTGCAGACTTGCGTGCCACCTCGCCCGCAGCCGCGTTCTTCGTTGGGCGCGCACTCGCCTTGCTCCGTGCAGGGCGACCATTCTCGCCACGTGCCAGTGGTCATGTCGCACGAACGTGTGCGCGTGCCGCAGTTTCCGCACGCCATCGAACGCTCGCCCACGCAGGTCTGACCGGCACACGCGTCGTCCCACTGGCAGTTGCCGCCGCAGACTTGCGTGCCGTTCACGCCACACTCGCGCGTCGCGTCCGGCATGCACACGCCCTCATCGCTGCACTGGCCGAACTCCGACCACTGACCGCTGGCACGGTCGCACGTCCGCGTGCGCGTGCCGCACATCCCGCAAGCTTCAGTCGGTGCGCCGGCACAACCCTGGTCCCCGCATGGACCCCACTCGCAACTGCCACCACAAGCTTGCGTGCCTGACGTGTTTGCCGAACCGCACGCTTGCTCCGTTCCCGGCTCACACGCGCCTTGCTCACCGCACGCGCCCCAGTCGCTAAACTGGCCCGTTTCCCCGCAGCTCCGGCCTTGTGTGCCGCAACGCTCGCAAGCGCGCACCGCTACACCCTCGCAGCGCTGCCCGAGGCAGTCTCCCCAGCGACAGCTTCCGCCACAGGTCTCGACACCCTCGTTGCCACACAGGCGCATCTCATTGGCCGCGCACTCGCCCTCGTCGACGCACTCGCCGAACTCACTCCAGCTGCCGTCTCGACACACGCGTGCTCGGGTTCCGCACATGCCACACGCGTCGATGCTCCCAAGCTCGCAGCCCGGAGCCACAGGTGGCGCAAAGCCAGTCGTCACGCCGCTATTGGCTGCATCGCCGCTGCTCTCGGAGTCCGTCCCACAGACGGCCGCGCCGGCGCGCTTGGCACCGCAGGCGCTGCTGAACGCCACCGCTTGGATGCGCTGGTCTCCATCGCCGTGCAGGCGCTCGCAGATGAGCTCTGGCAAGCTGACGCGCCCAGCATCCAAAGTGTAGCCCTCGTCGCCCTCGTCGAGCGGAATGTAGCAACTGCCATCACTACAAACGCCGCGGCTGTCTGGCGCCAGGCGCAGCGCAACATTCAGCTGGTTCGCGCGGATGTTGGGGTTGATCCGAAACGCGCACTGGTCGTCCAGCTGCGCTTCGCTTGCGTTCGAGAAGCAGCCCAGCAGGTTGAAGCAGCTGCCGACGCCGCTCTGCACCTGCCCTGGTGTGATCCCTCCACCCTCGCGGTATTCCGACAAGGCGGCTTCCGTGACCTGCGCTGACTGACAGCTGCCCTGCACGCAGGTCTGCTCGTCTTCACAATCCTCGCTGCCGACACACAAGTACTGTAAGCGCATGGACAACATCGCCCAACGCTTGCTCGGGATAGCAGTGATCGCGAGGCGCTCCACGAGCTCCTGCCCCATACGCAAACCGGTCACGCGAAAGCGTGCAGGCGCAGCCTCCCCGCGATAACCGATCGGAACTCGCAACGGCAGCCGCTTGTTGGATGCCCCGAGCGCGTATGTCTCTTCGTGCAGTGTGTTGCCCGATTGGGTGACGATCACCCGGACGCTGTCGAGATCCTTGGGCGTGGCGAGATCGGTCTCGACCTGCAGCACGATCCCGAAGCTCGTCGCATTGTCGACGCTGCAAGCGGCGAGCACCAACGCAGCGCAAAGCTGCAGCCAACGGCTGCAGCTTTGCCGGAGCGCTCGCGCGCAGCTCGTTGCCAGTTGCATCCGTGCTTCCTGCATGGGCCCCCGATACTTCAAACTAAGTACTATGCAGCACACGAGCGAAAGCGCGTATGACGGCGCGCGTACGCTATCACATGCTTAGCAAGCGTGAACTGTAGTTTGCACGCAGCGCGAGCGCGCCGTCAGCGAGCAGTGAAGCCAATCACTTTGTTCCCGGGCTGACAGTCGTCGCTAGGGCAGAGGATACGTGCCCCAGCTACCGGGCATGAGCTCGGACGTGGATGAAGAGTCAGACCGGAGCGCAAAATACGAAGCGACCGCAACGCCCGACGCCGCAGCCAAGCCCATGGCCACCCATAACAAAGGCGAGATGCCGGAGGCTGGCTCGGAATCCAGACGCACGTACAAGTTCCGCGTTCGGTCGTCCTCTATGAACACTTGGCGCTCAAACGCGCGCATGCCAGACGCTGTCACGCGTAAGGCGTGCTCGCCCGATGGCAGCAGGCCTTGCCAGACGCCATGTCCCACCAACCTGCCGTCCACGCGGATGGCATCGCTGACGCTTGCGCTGACCGCCAGCGTGCCTTGATGCTGCTCGAGCTGCAGCCGGAGGCGAAGGATCACCTCGGAGGTGTCCGAGAAGGTGCGCGTGATCAGGTGATCTTTGTAGCCGGATTTGTGAATGCGGATCTTGCGCTGACCGAGATCCACGAGCAGTGGCTCCGCGAGTGGAGTCGTGCCGACAAGAACTTCGTCCAGAAACACGTGCGCACCATCCGGGTCGGCGAGGACATGCACGCGAGTGACTAACAAGCGCACCGTCTTCAGCACATCCGTGAATTCTGCACGGTGTCCTGGCGACATGACGCCACGGTACTCGCGTTCGTAGCGCTCCAGGAGGCGCAGGACTGCTGCGTAGTGTCGGAGGAACTTTTCGCAAGCGGCCATGTTCCAGAGCAACCGCGGCTCACCCGAGAGCCCATACGCGCGCTGAAACTTCACGAGCGCGCCCGCATAGTCCTGATCCATGTATAGAATGCGCGCGGCTTGGTAGTCGGTTCTGGCCTCAGCTTGCAGCGTCACGCTCATCGGCGCCCCGGCAGCGTCACCTGGCGCCGCGCTCGCCGCTGTCGGCGGCACAGGCGACTGTGCCGAAGCAGCAACCGCTTGGAGGCCTTGGAGACAGAGCGCGATAGCCAGGATGTACTTCATGGTGCGAGCGCCTCTCGCGGAAACGCGAAGATGCGTCCAGACTTGTTGAGCCAGAACACGCGCTCATCATTCGCTACGATGCCTGCTTCGGGCGCGTCGCCCGAGAAGTCAGCGAGATACTCGGCACGCTCCTCGCCTCGCCGGATCATCATCACGGAAGCGCTGAAGCGCCCGCCTTCGAAAGATTCTTCACGCGCGAAAAACACGGCGCCATCGAGCGCGCCCAGCAGCCGCAACGCGGTGACACGTGGATCGGCAGGCACTTCGAGCTCGTAGATCGGCATCAGATCGCTCGGACCCGCACTGCCCGGATCAGTCACGCGGCCGATCTGCAGGCGCTCTCGGCCCTGACTCGGCGCGCTCTGGAACAGTGCGAACACGTCCGATCCATCCGACGCGAGGCCGATGTAGCCGCCGTACTCGGCACGGCTGATCTCGAGCGTCTGCGGGTTGAGAAGCGTGCTGGACTTGTGCGTCTGTTTGTCGATGCGCACCACGCTCGTGACCCTTCGGAACATCTCGGAGTCGCTGGCCTGATCCTGATTGTTGACCGCGTAAAAGCCGTCGGCGTCCTGCGCGATCTGGAAGACGGCGCGGCTGCCGAGTGGATCCTTCGAGGTCAACTTGCCGTCGCGGCTGTAGTGAAGGAGATAGACCACGGCCACTTCGCGGCGGCCGACCTCATCCAAGCCGCTGGTCTGAAAATGCAGACCGCTGGCATCGGCGAGCGCAGTCCCTTTCGTGTACAGACCGCCCGTGCCGGGTGTGCTCGTGGGGACCGCGGCCGCAACCAACGGCAGCTGAACGAGCTGCGACCGTGTCACGCCATCCATTCCCAGCGTCTCGCCGGCCCAGGACAGCGTTTCATCGGAGATGACTGACGCTGTGGTCGTATGCCAACCGCCGACCGGATACGACTCGCGCTGCTTGGTTTGCATGTCGACAGCGAACACGACCGACGAAGCGTCGCCGCCCTCGAGTGTGCCCTTGCAGAAGCACGAAAAGAGCCGATTGCCTTCAGCCAGGAGCGGGCAACACAGCTTCCCGCCGTCGAGCGACAGCTCACCGAAGAGCTCCGGCACGATCGCAGGCTCATCCGGCACGATCGCGCGCGTGGTCGGGACCGCTGACCACGAGGCGCATGGCGGCAGCGCTGGCGTCTTCATTTCGCACGCGGTGCTGACTTGAACCGCCAGCACGCTGCGCTCATCGATCCGCCTACACACCTCGGCGGGTAGCTGTGCTCGCGCTCCGTCCGCCGTGGTGGTCCAGCCCTCGGGATCTTCGCCGTCGAGCGCCACGAAGCAGGTCGTGGTCGTGCCCTCGTTGCAGATACCGCCGTTGGCCACGCGCAGCGCGACGTTTACATCGTCACCCGCAGGCTTTTCGATCGTGCAGTCCGGGCTCGGTTCTGCCGTCGTGCCCGCACTCATGCACGCGATCACGTCGAAGCATTTGCCGTCATGCGGTTCCTTCGCGCCCCCGTACAGCTTCGTGGCGTCGTACGCCCGCGGCGTGTCCAGCTCGCTCGGCAGACACTCTCCCGCTTTACAGGTTTCGCCTTCGCCGCAGACCTGCGCCACGATCTCCCTGCCATCGTCGTCGACGGTCACGTCCGGCTTTGCGGAGTCATTGCACAACCACTGGAGCGGCATACGCAGCTCGGCCGCGAAGTCGCGCGGCACAGGCGTCACGACCTCGCGATAGGTGCGCCACTGCCCCTCGCGACTGCCGGTCACAGTGATCCTGAACGGCTCGACGTCTTCACCCGCGGTGAACGCCAACGTCCCCGGCATCGGACGATCGTCTGGCGCTCCGCCGAGCGCGTGGTCGTCGTAATAGGCGACGGCACCACTCATGCTCGTGATCCGAACGCGCACATTGTCGATCTGACTCGGCAACGCCATGTCCGTTTGGAACGTGATCATCAGCTGACCGCGCTTTTCTGGCTCCTCACAGCCAGTCGCGAAGCTGACGGCTTCAAGCGCGATGCCGAGAGCCGCCATGACACTTGCGCTCGTTCGGCGCGGCGGGTGGTGTCGGCATCCCCACGCTAAGCCGGCATTTTTCACAGTCCCGACTTAACGCTCCAAGCGTAAAGCGCAAGCGAGCAGCTCACAGTTCCTGCAAACTCGAGCCCGTAACGCTGACGCGAAAGCGCCCGATACGTCTGCACGTACCGGGCGCGGTTGTTCGCTCACGTTGTGTCAGTGATGCAGCGGTGCCGCTTCGTGCGGGTCCTGACCTTCCCGCTCCGGGGGTTCGGAATCAGAGTCGTGCCCGTTCGCCTCATGACGCGGCCTGCGTAGCAGCAGCTCCAAGATGCCTGGCAGGATGAACATCGTGAGCACCGTCGAGAACGCGATGCCGCTGACGACGACTGTTGCGAGCGGACGCTGAACCTCCGCACCCGCACCCGTCGCGATCGCCATCGGAAGAAAGCCGAGCGCCGCCACAGCGCCGGTCGTCAACACCGCACGCGACGTGTACACGGCGCCATCCCGAACAGCTTCTGTTACAGGCCAGCCCGACTCCACTTTCGAGCGCACCTCATTGGCGATCACGACGCCGTTCAGCACCGCGACACCCGCCAAGGCGATGAAGCCTACGGCGGCAGGAATGCTGAACGACAAGCCCCGCGCCACCAGGCCCAAGATGCCACCAGTCAGGGCGAATGGGACGATCGCGAACACTGAAAGCGCCAGGCGCGCGTCGCCGAACATCCACAGCAACATGCCGAAGATGATCGCGAGCGCGAACGGAACGACCATGCTCAGGCGATCTTTGGCGCGCTCGAAGTTCTCGAACTGGCCACCCCAGGTGGCTCTATAACCACTGGGCATCTGGACCTTTTCGGCCACCTGCGCTTGTGCGTCGTGCACCCAGGACACGAGATCGCGCCCACGCAGGTTGACGTCGACGCGCACAGTGCGTTGCAAGTTCTCACGACGCACCTGCGCCGGTCCCTCGCTCTGCTTGATCTCGGCCACTTCCGAGAGCGGGATCAACGTGCCGCCCGCAGCTTCGACGAATAGCTCGCCGAGCGCTTCCGGTGCAGCTACCCGCGGCGGGACGATTACGCGCATCTCGAAGCGCCGTTGCTCCTCGTAGATGACGCCGACTGGCACACCGACGCGCGCAGCACGCACCGCGTTCAACGCATCTTCGGCGCGCACACCATAACGCGCTAAACGCGCACGGTCCGGGCGAATCGTTATCTGCGGTGCTCCGAGCAAGCGCTCGACACGCGTGTCGCCGGTGCCGGGCACCTTGCGCACGACAGCCGCGACCTTCTCGCTCATTTCTTTGAGCTGTTCCAGCTCAGTGCCGAAGATGTTGATCTGAACGTCCGCGCGCGAGCCGCTGACGAGCTCGTTGGTCTTGTCTTCGATCGGCTGTGAGACCGACACGAACGTGCCTGGAATCGAGCCCTCGATCGCGTCTTTGACTTTTACCGACAACGAGTCGAGATCGGGGGCAGTCGTCCATTCCTCTTTGGGTTTGAGATGGACGAGCACATCGGTGTTGTCGTTGCCGACCGGATCGATCGCCACCTCGGCGCGGCCTGTCATACCGAGCGTGGTCAACACCTCTGGGAAACGCTTGAGCACGCGTTCGACTGCCAGATCCAAGTCTCTGGCTTGCTCCAGATTGATCGATGGCGCACGACGGATCGTGACCACCATATCGCCCTCATCGATACGCGGTAGAAAGTCCGCACCCGCGCCGGCGATCAAAACGCCAGCGGCGGTCAAACTCACCGCAGCGCCGACGAGCAAGAACGCCTTGTACTTGAGCGCCCAAGGCAGCGCGCGGCTGTACCACTCACTCACGCGCTCCATGTAACGCGGGCCGTGATCCTTCGCTGGCGGCACGAACAGCGCGATCAACGCAGGGAAAAAGACCACCGAATACACGAGCGCCCCAAACAGCGCGCAAGCCATGGTGATCGCCATGGGTCGGAACATCTTGCCTTCGATGCCGGTCAACGTCAGCAGCGGCAGATACACGAGCATGATGATCGCGACTGCAAATGCCACCGGTCGCACGACTCCGCTCGCGACCTCGGTGTACGCACCGTCGCGCGCCTTGCCCTTGAGCTTCTTGCCTGCGAGCCCTGCGATCACGGCTTCCAATATGACGATAGGCCCGTCTACCAAGAAGCCAAAGTCGATGGCTCCCAAACTCATGAGATCGCCGGTGATGCCGAACAGGTGCATACCGAGCACAGCGATGGCCATCGAAGCTGGAATGCCTACGACCACCACGAGTGCGCCGCGAATCGTGCCGAGGAACAACCACAACACCAGGGTGACGACGAGCGCACCCTCCACCAGGTTGCGCATGACGGTCGCCAGAGTTCGACCGACGAAGTCAGAGCGATCGTAGATCGGGTCGATCGTGACGCCAGCCGGCAGCTCATCGGCGATCTCTTTCACCTTGGCTTTGACAGCGGCCACGACCTCGCGGCTGTTGGCGCCGATCAACATCATCGTGACGCCCGTTACGGCTTCGCCTTTACCATCGCGCGTAATGACGCCGTAGCGTATGGCCGCGCCGATCTGTACTTTGGCGACGTGCTTCACCAGCACGGGCGTGCCATCGGGCGCAACGCGCAACACCACGTTGCCGATCTCCTCTTCGTTGTGAAGGAGACCAACGCCGCGCAATGTCAGTGATTCGCTCGCGCGCTCGATGTAACCGCCACCGACGTTGGTGTTCGCGCGCTCCAAAGAATCGGCCACCTCAGTCAGCGTGAGGGACTGCGCGTGCAAGCGCGATGGATCGACGCGTACGTGGTACTCCTTGAGGTCGCCGCCCATCGTGTTGAGCTCGACCACGCCCGGCACCTGGCGGATCTTCGGAGAGATCTCCCAATCGAGCAGCGTGCGCAGCTGCGTCGGCGAGTGGTGCTCGGAGCTGACGACGAACTGGTAGATCTCACCGAGGCCACCCGATACGGGCGACAGCTGCGGCTTGCCTGCCGTCCTGGGCAGTTCGTTTTCGACCTGCCGAACACGCTCGAGCACGACCTGGCGCGCGAGCCAGATGTCTGTCCCTTCTCGAAAGATCACGGTCACTGCAGATAGACCGGAGCGCGACACAGAGCGCAGCTCGACCAACCATGGCACGCCGTTGAGAGCGAGCTCCATCGGAGCCGTGACAGTGCGCTCTACTTCAACGGGAGATAAGCCCGGCGCGTCCGTGAGCACCGAAACCTGAATGGTCGAGACATCTGGAACAGCATCGATCGGCAACTTGCTGGCAGCCCAACCGCCCACACCGAGCAGGGCCACGAGCAGCACCAACATCAAGTTCTTGAAGCGGATCGAGCTATGTATGATCGCCGTAAGCATGGCTACCGGAAGATCTCCGACTTGAGCGCGAACACGCCGTTCGACACGACGCGCTCACCCTCTTTCAAGCCTTTGACGACCTCGACTTGATCGCCATCTTGTCGACCGAGCTCGATGCCACGTGGCTCGACCGAGGTCTCGTCGTGCGCGACGAATACGGTCCACTTGCCATCGACGCTGGTCACGGAGTCGCGCGGCAACACCAAGGTCGGCTCGGCGCGCGCGGAAGTGTGGATGGTCGCCATGACCGATTGTCCTGGACGCAGCGGCGTGGGCGGTTGCTCGACGATCACGCGCACTGCAGCGGTCTTCGTCTGCAGATCGATCTCGTCGCCTACGTACGACACACGCCCCGGCACTTGCTTGTGGCCCGTGCCCGGCACGATGAACTCGACTTTGTCGCCCGTGTGAATGGTGGTGACGTCGCGCTCGAACACGGCGAGCTCGACGAACACGCGGCTCAGATCGGCCACCTTGAATGCAGTCAACGTCGGCTCGACGAACTGACCTCGCAACAAGTGCCGCGCGACCACGCGCCCTTCGATCGGGCTGCGCAGCTGCAGGATGCCCGGCTCGCCGTTCGGCGTGCCACCCATCGCGCGAACCCGACCTTCGGCGGCTTGCAGCTCTGCGCGTGCGCTGGCTTCCACAGCGGCAGCGACTTCAGCGTCGCGGTTCGAAGAGATCTTCGCGTCTGCGAGCTCTTTCTCGCGGCGCCCGTTGGCAAGCGCAGCCGTGTGAGCAGCGCGTGCGGACAGCAAGGCTGCTTGTGCAGCGCCGAGCTCCGCGCTCTCGATCTCGGCCAGCACATCGCCGATCTTGATGCGATCGCCTTCGATCTTCATCACGCTGCGAACACGGCCGCCGATGCGTGCGCCGATCGCTGCGACGCGATCAGGATCGTATTCGACCGTGCCAGTGAGGTGCACGACGGGTGAGAGCTTGCCGTTCGACACATTCACGAACGACAGCTTGTTGCGCTCGGCGAAGCCAGCCGAATAGCGAATCCATTGGCCGTCCATGTATGGGACGTCGCGCGCTGGTTTGTCGCTCGCGATCGGCTCTTGAACTTCTGATTCTTTGCGGGAGTTGTTCCAAACAACGAACCCGACGGCAACCGCTGCGCCGATGATGAGGACCCACCACAGCGTGCCCTTCTTGTTCGCGCTTTCGGTCGCTGCCGGCTTGGCGCTGCCACCGGCTGTTCCACTGAGCTCGTGGGAATGTTCAGTCATGGCACATCACCTCCTCTAGCGCGCGCAAGAACCACGCGGGCGTTCCACAAAGCAGCCAGCGCTTCGATGCGCGCCCCCCGCAGCTCCACCAAATCACGCGCAGCCAGTGCCACGCGAAACCAATCGAAGCGTCCTGCTCGCCAACCAGCCTCTGCCAACGCAAACGAGCGCTCGGCAGCAGGCAATGCAGACTCTGAGAGCACAGAATACTCGGACATGCGCCGTCCATGCGCGTCCCAAGCCGCACGGATGTCGCGGAAGATGCGGCGCCGCTGCAGATCCAAGCGGGCCTCTTCAGTTTCTATCTCGCGCGCGACCACCGCTCTTGGACCTTGGTTGCGTTGAGCGACTGGCAGCTCGCCCACGATGCCGAGGATTCCAAAGATCGGTGACACCGGTGCGGCGTCCACACCTGCGACGAGACCGAGCTTCGGGAACAGCTCGCGATTGAGGCGCGTGCGTGTCGCAATCAGAGCCTCTGTGCGCGCTTGGATGACCAGAAGGTCAGGATGATTCTTCTCTGCGCTCTGCAAGAAGGTCTGCAGTGGTGCGAGCACTTCCGGGCTCTCGACCGCTGTCGTGAGCTCGAGTTCGGTCGACTCGGACAGATCCAAGCCATCGCGCAGCGACATCAGCGCTTGCTCGCGCTCACGCAGCGCAGCGTGCTCGGTCACGCGTACGCGCGCCAGCTCTACTTCTGCGGACGCACGCTCGAACTCTGCGCCGGCACCGGCTTCGATGCGCTTGGTGGCAGCGTCCAACACGCGCTCGGCGAGCTCGATGCCGCGGCGTGCTTCACTCACCCGCAACGCAGCGAGCTGCGCTTCCAAGTACGCCAAGAACACACGCAGACGCGCATCGATCCGATCGATGTTGCGAGTCGCGTTGGCGAGCTCGACATCACGCTCGACCTCTTTGACGCGTGCGCTCGGCGCACCACCGAGATCAAACAGACCGGTGACATTGCCCGCATAACCCATGTCACCCAAAAAGCTGCCCCCCGTGACGGCGGGACGAGCTTCAAGCGTGATTCGAGGATTTTCGGGCAAGAGAATGCCTGCGCCAGCGCGACGTGCGCCAACCTGCCGAATCTGTAAGTCCGCGAGGACCAATTCGGGAGCGCGCTGATTCGCCCGCTCCAATGCATCAGGCAAAGTCAGTCTCAACTGCTCCGCTGCAGCCGCATTCACCGGACAGACAACACACAAAACTACCAACGCTGCGCACATGGCCCCGCAGCCGGGCCGAGAAATCCACACGGACTGGCCTCACACGAGTTGCTTGACAGACGGTCCTTACCTCACCCCAACCTGGGGCTCCAGGCTAGGTCGAGGCAATTATCACTTGGAACGGCGTCAGACTCGCGGCGGTCGCTCGAGCTGCGTGCGCGGTGCACGCAGTACGTACATCTCAGTCGCCCGCGCGCCTACAGCGGAAGGGAACGGAAAAGGTTCCGCAGCAGCAGACCACGCGCCCGCTAAATTCTGATCGTCAGAGTCGTCGACTTGAATCGCAAATGAGCCAAACAACACTGGTTGTTGATGCTCAGGTGCGGGCTTCACGACGCAGCGGCCCAACACACGTAGTCGCGCCACGTCACGTGCTCGAAAACCGGCGTACACGCGCACGCTATGTTGGTGTGGCGTTCGCGCCCAAGTGCGCTCTATGTGTCCGAGTGGCACGAACTCAGCAGTCACTTCGTGACTCGATACTGTCGGACACAGCTCTACGTTCGCAGCACCGTTCGTTGGCGCGAACAGCGAAGCGATGAACAACAGAGCGTGCGACAAGACAGCCACAGATACTTGAAACTCCAACCAATCTGACGATTTGTCAAGTTCAGTGCCTTTTCGGCACTGGCACCGCCCAAGGATGCGCTTCGGACGAACACAGACGCAATGAATTTTATTTCATCAGATCAGAGGCGTATTCGCACCGAACAAGAGATGCACAGTGCTGCACTCTAGTCTTCAAACTCGCCACACCTGCTCGATCAGTAAGCCGCGAATGGAATGAGGTCGCCCTTCCATGGCAGCTCAGGGCGGCGCTCACCGGTGGCCCACTGATAGCGGAAGCCCGCAGTTCCAAACGCGCCGAGCGACAAACCCAGTTGATCTGGACTGTCGATCTTGAGCGTGACACCTGCGTTGAACTGGAGATGATCGGTCAACTGCATGGAGACGATCGGACCCGCGCGCCAAACGCCCTCGCCGCGGCCTGTGCCGAAGCCGTATTCGGCAAGCACGCCGAAGCGTAACGCGCTTTCGTTCAAGATCCGCGCGAGCGCAACAAACCGCAACATATAGAATGTCGCGGTGTGCGTGATTAGACGGTAGCTCTCTTCGTAGAGCGCGCTGTTCGGCGGCGTATCCCAGGTGTGCACCATGACGAAGTTCACGCCGAGCGCGGCGTACGGCAGCGGAATGAGCGCGAGCGCGTCGAGCTCAGCAGCCCAATAGCGCGCGAGGTCCCCGGGAGCATTCCAAACATCGGAGCTCGTGTAGCGCGACTGTTTAGGCAAAAAGGGCTTGTTCAACGACCAGTTCGGTCGAACGCCGAACGAAACGTCGAAGACCGGCGTGGCCAAACGCAGGCCACCGAAGATCTCCACCACCTCCATCGTGATGATGGCGTTCACGTCGATGCCGGCCCAGATCCAGTGCGGCAAACCGTAGCCTGCCGAGAAGTACGGCTTCAGATAGGGCAACCCGAGCTCGTTGCGCGACGACACGAAGAAGCGATTCTCGCCCTCGCTCCAGTAGCCGTTCTCCGGTCGCTTCTCCTCTTGCTCCGCGACTTCAGGCTTATCTGCAGTCTGCGCGGAAGCGCGATGGCTCACGCCGATCCAGCCAAGTGCGACAGCAATAAAGGCCCACACGCAGCACGCGCGCCACGTTGCACGGGACAGACAAGGATTAAGCGAGGTCATGGAAAGGCGAAGCTCACGCAGAGCGAGAAACATGCCACAGGAGCCGACGCGAACGCAGTTCTCAGCAAGCCGTTCGCGGAAAACACGCACACGGGATGCACTACGCCCACCAAGCATTGTGGCTTGGCAAAAATGACCCAACGATCACTCACGGCTCGGGTGTCGCGTAGAGCTTGTACAGTGCGCGAACTTCCTCGAGCGAGCTGGCCTGCTCCGCCGTCTTGTCTGGTCGATAGCGCTTCACCCGGGCGAGTCGCAGCGCGAGCCCGGCTGGATAGCGCGGGCTCTTCTGGATGTCGCTGACGGCGATCTCGACGACCAGCTCGGGGCGCACGAACACGGTGTAGCTGTCCCGGTGCGTCTCGCGCTCTTGCAGCGCGCGGGTTTGAAACTGGAGCAGCTCGTCGGTCAAGCCTTTGAAGGTCTTGCCGAGCATGACGTACTGACCGGTCTGAGCGTCCCGGGCGCCCAGGTGCAAGTTACTCAAAAAACCTTTGCGTCGCCCACTGCCCCACTCTGCCGCGAGGATCACGAGATCGAGCGTGTGGGCGCGCTTGATCTTGAGCCAGTTGGCGCCGCGCTTACCGGCGGCGTACGGCGCCTCGCAAGCTTTCGCCATCACGCCTTCATGACCCGCTGCGAGCGCAGCAGCGGCGAAGCTCTCGGCTGCAGCTCTGTGATTCGTGACGAGCCGCGGGATGCGCGCGCGCTCCGGTACCACGGCTTCCAAGATCGCGATGCGCTCAGTCGTCGGTGCGTCGAGCAGGCTGCGGCCTGCGACGTACAAGCAGTCGAAGAAGAATGCCGACAGCGGCAGGGTCGCGCGCAGCGCCTCGATGTCGAGCTTGCGCCCGAAGCGGCGCATGGTCTCTTGAAACGGATAGGGCTTACCGTCGGGCCGCAGCGCGATCACCTCGCCGTCCAAGACCAGCTCAGGCTCTGGCAATGTCAGCGCGAGCTCGACGACCTCGGGCACCGCAGCGCTGACGTCGTTGCCCGTGCGCGTGTACACGCGAACCTCGTCGTTCCGGCGGTGCACTTGAATGCGGGCGCCGTCTAGCTTGTGCTCGAACGCTGCCAGAGGTAGCTGCGAGAGCGCGCTCTCTACGTCCGCGCATGGCTCGGCCAACATCGGCAGCACGGGCCTGAAGAGCTCGAGGCTCACGCCGCTCAGCGCTGCCTCGCCGCTGTCGAACGCAAGCTGTACGACCTCAGCCAAATCACCTGAGAGCATAAACGCGCGCCGCATGAGCGGCGGAGGAACCTGCGCAGCGGCCGCAGCGGCATCGAGCACCAAGCTCTCCAGCGCACCTTGACGCAGCTCACCGAGCAAGAGACCCGCGACAAAGCGTTGCTCTTGTGCCGTCGCGCTAGACCACAGCGAGCCGAGCAGCTCCATGCGACGCGCGTTCGAGCCTGTGCCGTGTGTGTCGGCGATGCGCTGCAAAATCTCGTCGAGCGCGCGCAAGGTCAAGGTGCTCGCTTCAGCACCGGTCAGCTCGCGCAGCCGCGGCAGCTGTGCGTAGCCGACGAACAGTTTCGGTTGGCGCACTGAGCCAGCGAGGTAGAGCGCGGCAAGGCCGCGGTCCGGCTCATTGCAAGCCAACAAGGTGGCAGCGAGGATGCGCTGCTTTTCCCCGCGTTTTGAGGTCGCTGCCAGACGCTCGGACGTCTCGGCCAATAGAGAAAGCGCGGTCATCCTGCTCTACTAGCACTCCTGCTCGCGAACGTTCGGACTAGGCGGCAGCTCGACGCGGCTCGAGCATTGGGCAGCGGTGTAGAAACGCGCGGGCTTGCGGGCCGCTGGGATGAGCGCGCGGCCCTGTGCGATGCGCTGCGGCGTCGAATGCGCGCAGGGTGGATGCGCCGCGGCGTCGAATGCGCGCAGGCTCCAGTTGCTCAACGCGCGGGCTTGCGGGCCGCCCGGGTGAGCTCGTGGCCTCGTGCGATGCGCCGCGGCGTCGAATGCGCGTAGACTCCAACGGCTCGCCCTCTCAAACGCGCGGGCTTGCGAGCTGCTACCGGCAGACGCGAAAACGCCCCCTTGCGGCGGTCGGAGCGCTGTAGGTGAGCAGGCACCGCGTGTGATCTCGACCCGATCCCGCTGGGATGCGAGGCTGTCGATCATGAGTCCCCGACCCGAGCACGCCGTGACACCCGACTCGCATGCGCAGCCACCAGCGGCAGGTCTCCCACAGCCCAGCGCGGGCTTGCGATCATTTCTAGCTAGCCCAACGGGCAGCACCTTCCTGCGCTCGATCGCCGGGTACTTTCACGCCACGCTCGAAGGCCACGAGCACATCCCGCGGCAAGGGCCCGCATTGATCGTCTCGAACCACGCGCTGTTCGCGCTCGACAGCGCAGTGCTCGGCGCGTTGCTCGTCGAGCACGTCCAACGCTTCCCGCGCTTTCTCGCCGATCGTGCGCTCTGGAAGATCCCGGGCTTACGCGAGGTCATCCGCGCGATCGGCGGACTGCCCGGCGATCCGCGCAGCGCAGAGGTGTTGCTACGCAGCGGCGAGCTCGTCGTCGTCTACCCCGGAGGCGTCGACGACAGCCTCAAACACAACTGGCAACACCACCGCTTGATCTGGAAAAAGCGCGCAGGGTTCGCACGCGTCGCGATGACCGCAGGCGTTCCGATCATTCCGATCGTCGGCCTCGGCATCGACGACATGTACCGAGTGATCGGGCGCGAACACGTCGTAGGCCGCCGCATCTTCGGCAGCGAACGCTACGATTTGCCATTCGCCGTAGGCGCCATGGGCACGATCCTCCCGCGCCGCGCCCAACAACACTACGAAGTCCTCCCACCGATCGACACCAGCGGAGACCCGACAAACGAAGCCGATCTAGAACGCGTCCGCGCAGCCACCTACAACGCCCTAGAAACCCGCCTAAGCGAGTTCAGACGAAAGCGCGGCGAGCGCGATTAAACGACTGAGGCCACATGCGCTGCTTTGCTGCAGCACCATGTGGCCCTGTGCCGATCGAGATCACCCTGCTCTATTCGAGCGTGTAGCGCACCAATGCGTTGTCAGAGGCGAAATACATCTTGCCCTTGGCAACCATCATGGTTTGGAACCGGTCCAACGACAGCATGCCGTCGCCCGCACCATTGCCGCCGTAGATCATCGTGCCGTCTTCGCCGTTGAAGCCCATCAGCCGGCTACCGGCCACGTACCAAACGACGCTGTTAGCCATTCCATCTGTCGTGGTGGAGATGGGCGACGTCTGAGAGCTCGATCCCGCGCACCAAGCGACTTCGAGCTTGGAGCCGTTGATCTTCAGCGCACCCAGATTGCCATTGCCCTTGCCGCAACCCATCACGGATTGCACCGCACGGAACGCGAGGAACGTGCCGGTTGGAGTGGTGTACGACGTACCGGCCTGGATCATGCCGCCGCCGATTCCACCCGACGCGACGCGCACGGAGTTGAGCTCACCGCCCATGCCGCCGAGCTTCGCGTGGTCGAGCAGGTATGCGGTGCCACCCTTACCCATCGCGACAACGACCTCGGCTGGCGTTCCACCTGGCACGGAAACGATGACAGGGCCGGAACCTCCGACATCGAGATCGCTCGAGTCGAGCATCTTCCAATCTTGCGGCGCGAAGAAGTTCGCGGTGTCGCTCTCCGCGATCGTCTTCAAATCAGCGCTAAGTCGCAGGATCGCGTTTCCGTGTCCCCAGGTAGCTGGTGAGGAGAACGAGAAACCTACGAGCGGACCGGACATGGTGTTGCCAGTGGCTGCGAACACCGAGGTTCCATCCGTCGCAAGTGCACCGGGTGCCCAGATACCACCCGCTTGTGCAGTCGTTGCAAAGGCAATGGGCTTCGCTCCGGGCGTAGCGAGCGGCAAGCCGATCACCCAGCCGTGATATTCGGAGCAGTCTCCGAAGTGGCCGCCGTACGGCACGTAAAGCGTGTCGTTGACGATGAGCAAACCGCCGCGCTGGTTGTGGCTGGCTGATGCAAATGTATGCGAGCCACCTGAGACACCTTCGAACGAGACGGGAAACCCTGCCTTGTCCATGCCGTCGTCGACACCGACCGCGAACACCTTGTGCTCGGGACCCGAGACCATCGCAGCCACGTAGAGCGTGCGAGTCTTGGGATCGATCGCAGGCGTACCGGTCACGCCGAGCGGCGTGATGTTACCGCAAGGCAGACCACCGCTGACCGCCATGCCCAAGGTCTTGCGCCAAACTTCTTTACCATCGGCGGCATTGAACGCAGTGACCTCGTTACGCTCAGTGGCAGTGATCACGAGGTCGGGTTTTCCGTCGGCGCCTTCGATGAAGAGGGGCTGAGCGTACGTCGGACCTGCGATGGTCGCGCTGAACGCGGTGTCCTTCTTGATGTTCGCTGCCGCGTCGCGCGTGAACGCAGCGTCGACATACGAGCCGGTGCGCTTACCATTGCCGCGATACTCGAGCACAGATGCTGCACCCACGCCTGTCGAGGGAGTTGTCGGAGCGCCGCCACCAGCTGCGCCCCCAGCGGGCGTACTCGGACCAGTACCAGCAGCTCCGGTTCCTGCAGTCGCCACAGGCGGTTGGGTGGAAGATCCTGCGGCGCCAGTGCCGGTTGGCGTGGTGGGCGCTCGATTGCCGGCTGCCGCCGTCGCGCCACCCGTTGGCGAAGCGGTCGTTCCACCGGCTCCGGGGGTTACAGGGGCCGTTGTGCCGGCGCCGGTCGTTGTGGTGTTGTCTGTTGATGACGATGGGCCCGATCCGCCGCCACCGCAGGCTGCAACAAGCAAGCAGCTGAAGAGCAGACCTGGGCGCGGATTCATTCGGGATCTATCTCGTAGCATTGGACCTCTGCTGCCAAGTAAAACGCTACTCGCTTACCACGCTCGTCGGTACGCCACGAGTCCAGGACATCGGACACCTCGCACGCCCCGTATTGCCCCACGCACGCGTGAGAAGCGCACTCGCTGAAACGGCAACGTTGCGCAGTTCGATGCAATGCCGAGTGAATGCGCAGACTCCAGCACAAATGATTTGGGCCAAGCATTTCTGCGGGCTTGTTCCCGGAACGAATCATAGTCCTAGCGTCGGGTAGTCTTATGACGCAGCTGATGGCTGCCAACTCGGAGCGGAAACCTTCTCACTTGGCCGCGAGGGCCGACCGGTCTCAAGCTCGTGTCTCAATCGCGCGGCTGTGCGCAACCTGGCGTGCACTAGCCCAGATGGTCGAGAGCGTTGATTCAGAAGGCAGATCGCGCCACACCTGGCAACGCCGTAGAAGCGGAACTACCTGTGACAAAGGCAGCGAAAGTCAGGTCCTGCCGCTGCGCTAGGTAAGAAGTTCCGATCAAAACGCGGAATGACAACAGGCAGCCGCAATCGGCGAGTACGACGGCCGAAGTAGGCGCATGCCATTCGCGAGAGCACGCTGCCTGGGGCCTTGCTTTCGCAACAACGCGAGGGAGCGTCGACTGTGATGCATCGAGCCATGTTATCTCCTTACCCACTTGTCGAGCATACAAGGTGGCTCGCCCTCCTCGTTCTCTGCGTGAACTTGTCAGCGGGTTGCACACGCAAGTGCCGAACCGGAACAGTTCTAGAAGGAGGCATCTGCAGGACTCTAAACAGTACCGCAGCGGCCGGCAGCGTCGCTATGGGCGGGGCAGAGGGACCATCCGCTGTGCAAGGTGAGACGGCGGCTATCGCATCCGGGGCTGGAAGCGGCGCCTGGGCTACGGGGAACGCCGCGCCTAATGCTGCGCCAGTGAGTGGCGCTAGTGCGGGCATGACAGGCGCTGCGATACCCGGCAGTGGAGTTGCAGGAGCTTCTGCCCCTGCATCAGACGGAAGCGGCGCCGTCCCCCCGGGTCAGCCCGCGGAATGTTCAGCAGGTGACTTTTCGTGCGCAGGAACCGGTGCACGTCAATGCGGATCAGACGGTCTGTGGATGCAGCCAGTGGCGTGCCCCTTCGTTTGCGCTGATGGCACATGCACCGGGGAGTGCGAACCCAACACTCGCCAATGCTCAGCCAACACAGTGCAGCAATGCGATGCTTCAGGAAGCTGGGTTGACGGCGAGCTGTGTCCAAACGTTTGTTCATCGGGGGAGTGTGCCGGCAGCTGCTCCCCGGGCGCGACGCAGTGCAGTGGGGCGACTCCGCAGACATGCAATGACACCGGAACGTGGGACGACGGCACCGCTTGTGACTTCATCTGCAACGACGGACTCTGCGCGGGAGAATGCAAGCCCAATGAAGTTCGGTGCACGGATGGCAGTGTTGAGAACTGCAACGCCGATGGCGTCTGGCAGCGCGGTCCGTCGTGCCCATATGTCTGCGAGAACGGCTCATGTTCGGGAGAATGTCGTCCGGACGATGTTCGCTGCTCAGGCCTTCGCGCTGAAACTTGTGGCTCCCGCGGCACCTGGGAAACTTCGCAGAACTGCCCGTACATATGCTCCGACGGTCAATGCACAGGTTCATGTAAACCCAGCGAGGAAAGGTGCTCCGGGACACGCGAGCAACTGTGCAACGCAACCGGCTCGTGGAATGCGGGGACTGTAAGCACCAAATGCGGCGCGCAATGCTCCCCTGGTGAAAGGCCAAATCCCCCGTGCGACGAGACGGTGCCATTGTCCTGCAGTAGCCAAGGTACACTCGTGCGTGGGCGCATCGCGGTAGGCAACGGGTGCAACGCTGAATGTGCTCCTGGAGTGACATTACTAGATCCATGTGATGGAGCAGTTCCACTCACTTGCAACAGCCAAGGGATGATAGTGCGCGGACGGGTAGAGAAGGGCAAATGCGAGGCCGATTGCGTGCCTGGCCAGCGCGGGTGCGACTTACTGTCCGACTCTCAGCCTCCTTGTTTCGGGCCGAGTTGCAACGTGTTTGGTGTTGGGGCCTCTCAGCCTGGACGCTGCAACGATAATGGCAAATGGCAAATCGATACCTACTGCCCACAGTTCGACTGCACGATTGAAGGTCAAGTGGTGCAAGCATCCGGCTGCAGAGATGGAGTGTGCGCTTCAGCGTGTCAGTAAAGAGGACAAGCGAGCAACCAAAGCTTTGCCTCGAGCGCGGCGAGGTGTGTGGCCGCACTGCAGCGCCCACGAGGTCCGCGCACCCATGATCTTAATCTGCGTTCCCGCGTGCGGTCCGAACTGCGCGAATCCGCCTGCTGCATGCCAGCTCACGGGAAGTCAGAATGTTGCCTAGGGTCAATGTCCGTTCCGCAATCGGAGCGCAGATCGTGAGCAGACGTGTGGCGAGGGCGCCCGTCTTCAACCGGTCTATCGCGTCGAGCTTTTTTCATTTGCAGGCAACCGGCCCCTTCGTTTGACCGATGACCGAAAGCGCGCTGGTTGTGCCAGGTAAGTGACCTGTTGGTTGTCAACACGGAGATACACAGTGATCCCATGTCAAGGCTCGGCAGATGTGATCAGGTTGAGTTCGGCAGATCTGATCCGGCCAGTTTGGCGCATCCCGATCTCGCGTACGTGTCGATGCGCTGGTTCGGCAGACCTGATCCGTTACGGGGTC
>Ga0114940_10000406_pt1 | contig 21421 bp, 13 predicted proteins | sample ColdCreekSource_FD_87195 | JGI IMG/M metagenome (GOLD analysis project Ga0114940, IMG submission 87195) | Groundwater microbial communities from Cold Creek, Nevada to study Microbial Dark Matter (Phase II) - Cold Creek Source | ecosystem: Environmental > Aquatic > Deep subsurface > Groundwater ... | reverse complement strand
GCGCCCGTGGGTGATAAGGAAGCGCTGCTGGCCGAGCTTTGGTGCGAGATCTTGAGCGTGCCGAAGGTCGGGCGCGATGACAATTTCTTCGAGCTGGGCGGTGACTCGATTCTTTCGATCTTGGTCGTGAGTCGAGCGCGTGATCGCGGCTACGCGCTCACGCCGCGTCAGCTGTTCGCGAACCCGGTGCTCTCTGCGCTGGCGAATGAGCTCACACCGGCGCTGCTCGCGAACGAGAGCGCGCTGCTGGCTCGTGCGCCGGAGCTGAGCGCCGGCAGTGTTCCGCTGACGCCGATCCAACAGGTCTTCTTCGACACGCAACCGCTGGATCGGCATCACTTCAACCTGTCTATCCTGCTGCAGCCTCGCCTGCCGCTTACGGCGGCACATCTGGAGCGCGCGCTGAGCGCGCTCGTGGCTCATCATCCAGCGTTGCGTCTGCGCTACACAGATGTGCAGTTCTACGAGGCCGCATTTGAACAGACCGACCTGCTTTGGCATGAGTCAGTCGCAGTGTCGGAGATCGAAGCAGCGTGTCAGCGCGCTCAACGCAGCTTGGACCTCGCAGACGGACCGCTGCTGCGTGGCCTGCTGCTCGACGTCGCCGATGGCAGCCAACGGCTGCTGCTCACGGTCCATCATCTAGCGAGCGACGGCGTGTCTTTCCGGATCTTGCTGGAGGACTTGCAGACCACCTATCAGCAACTAGAGCAGGGCGCTCCGGTAGCGCTCCCCGACAGCTCAGTGCTGTTCAAGACGTGGGCCGAACGCCTGCACGCGCACGCGCAGAGTCCAGCGATCACTGCCGAGCTCGAGTACTGGGAGAACACGCTCGCCAACGCCGGTGCGGAGCTGCCGACCGATGCGGAGATCACGCAGCCAGAGCGAGCGAGCTGCTCGATCGAGCTCGACCCACAGGTCACCGCGGCGCTCTTGAAAGCGGCACCCAACGCGCTCGGCGCGCAGGTCCAAGACGTGCTGCTGGCCGCGCTCGCCGGCGCGCTGCAAAAGTGGACGGGGCGCTCGACCCACTTGGTGGAGCTCGAGGGCCACGGCCGCGACGCACCCTTCGCCGATCTCGACACATCGCGTTGCGTGGGCTGGTTCACGCGTCTGTACCCGATGCTGCTCACAGCGGCAGACGGCTCAGCGGCCACCGTGCAGAACATCAAGCGCTATCGGGAGAGCATGCCGGATGCCGGGCTCGGCTACGGGCTGCTACGCGAGCTTGCGCCGGAGCCGCTGCGTTCGCGCATGCGCCAGCTGCCGCGCCCGCACATCGTCTTCAACTACCTCGGCCAGTTCGATGGCACATTCGAGGCCGATGGCTTGCTGCAGCCTGCGCCGGAGTCTGCCGGTGACGAAGTCAGCCCGCGCGCGGCCAGCACAAACTGGCTGCAGCTGGACGCGCAGGTATACGGAGGGCGCTTCGAGTGCACGCTCCAGTACGACACCAGTCGGTTCGCTCACAACACCATGACGGCGCTGCTCCACGCGTATCGCCGTGAGCTCAGCGCGCTCGCCCAACAGGCCGGCAAGCTCGCAACGCCGTACACGGTCGCGACTGCCGCTCCGAGCGACGGCCGCGAGGCGGATGACATGGCGCTCAAGCCGCGCCAGTACTCCGGCTCCCCTGTGATCCAGCTCGCGAGCGGCAGCCAAGCGCCGCTGTTCTGCCTGCATCCGGCTGGTGGCGTCGTGTTCGACTATCAGATCCTTGCAAAGCGCCTCGCTGGAGCGCGCAGCGTGTACGGTATCCAGTGCCGCACGTTGCTCGACCCAACTTGGCTCGACAGCTCGATCGAAGACATGGCTAGCGCTTACATGCGCTTGATCGTCGCGACCCAGCCCGAAGGGCCGTACCACTTGCTCGGCTGGTCGTTCGGAGCGGACCTCGCGATCGAGACCGCGTACATGCTTGAGCAAACTGGCCGGCGCGTAGCATTCCTTGGCCTGGTCGATCGCCTGGTGCAGGACGATGCTGAGACCAACGCAGCACAAGACGAAGAGAACGACGTGCTCAACATGGCGTGTAACCTACTGGCAGCCCGCTACTCGAGCTTCACGCGCAAAGAGCTGTTGTTAGAAGCTCACGGTCGACGCAAACGCGGCGAGGACGATCGCGCGATCGTGCGTGTGCTCGTCGGCAAAGTCACAGGTGCAAGCCCCGATGCTCAGGACAGCTTCGACCTCGACGGCCTGTTCGTCATGCACGACGTGCTGCGCAACATGTTCCGCCTATCTGAAGGCTTCGCGCTCAAACAGCTCGACGTCGCCCCCCACTGCTGGTGGAGCAGCGATACCCAACCCACCCGCGAAGATGCCATCCGAGCCGTCGAACAAGGCCTGAACCAAAAAAGCGCAGCGGCCATCGACGTGCCCAGCAACCACATGCAGATCGTCTACGACAAACACTTCGTAGACACACTCGCCGACGTTCTCTCTAAGCTCGACGCCTAACAAAACACAAAGGCACGAAGTTCTACTTTGTGCCTTTGTGTAACTCTGTGTCAGGTCAGGTCGCGTTCGTCGATGTCATAGGTCCGAGCGTAGTCGCGGTTGTTTTGGCCGCTGCTTTGCCATTGGACTGGGGGGCGTTCGAAGTCGGTGCGGTAGACTTCGCGCTTGGCAATGCTATTGACGATGACTGAGGCGCGCCAGGCAGCGAGGCTTAGCTGTGGGTCCGCGATGCCGTGGCTATAGCGTCCCGCGTTTTGCATATAGATGCGGTTGGTCTCGGGGCCGTTCCAGCTCGCGACGTAGTCTTCCTTGAGCTTGATGTGTCCCTTGCTGTCGCGTTGGAGCATGTCGCTGATCGGCTTCAGAAATGCGGGCAGCTCGTAGCTGTAACCGGTGCACAGAATGACTACGTCGGCTCCGATGATTTCGTTGCCGTGGTCGAAGCGGTTGCGCAGCTCGATCCGGAACGCACCGTCGTTGCGTGTCATAGCGTGTGCTTCGCGGTTCGGTAGGATGCGATAGCTGCGCCGCTCAGAGCTGAGAAAGTCCCCTTCGTAGAGCAGCTGTGAGAGCTCGCGCAGTGTGTCAGGTGACACGCCATCGCCAGCAAGCTTCTGGCTCTCTACCAGCCCCGCGCGCACTGCATCAGGCAAGCGGTGATACTGACGCACATAGTCTGGTGTGAAGTATTCGTTGACGAATGTGGTCTCGTCGAGTGGTTCCAGGTTGGGCCGACGACTGACCCACGTGAGCTGACTGGGTTGCTCGTGCGAGGACGCAATATTCAAGAAGATCTCGGCGCCGCTCTGGCCACCGCCGATGATCACGACGCGTTGCCCTGCAAGCGATAGCTCTCGGCGCAAGTAGTCGCCGCTGTGCAAGCACACGCCGCTCATGTGTTTACGCGCCCAGCTCGGCACGTGTTGGCTCAGGCCTGAGCCGAGCACAAGGTCGCGCGCTCGCACAGGCTCTCGCCCTTCGAGCTCGATCTTGAAGCTCTCGCCGTTGAACGAGACGTCGTGCACTTGTGCAGCGAACGTCAGACTGGGAATGCGCTCTGAAGCCCAGCGCATGTAATCAGCAAACTCTACACGTCTGACACGAGGAAACTCAGCGTTGATAAAGCGATAGAAGCGACCTGTCGCAACCAAATAGGCCAGAAAACTAAACGGATTGCTGGGATCGACTGGCGTGACGAGGTCCTTCAAGTACGACGTCTGCATGCGCGTGCCAGGCAACATCATGCCGGCCTGCCACTCGAACGCAGGTCGACGCTCGAAGAAGCGCCAGCGCAGATCCGGTAGCGGATGCAGCAATGCCGCTAAGCTTAGATTGAACGGGCCAACCCCCACCCCGGCGATGTCGAGCATTTCCATTACGCACAACCTTTCTGTAAACACGAAGCGAGCGAACCGTTTAAAAGCCCCAAAGCGCCGGGCCGCACGAAGCAAGCCGACGCCGCAGAGCTTTTGTCAGTGAGTTACGGGGCTGCGGTGATCTCTACGCCCCAGCCGCCCAACGAACCGTCGTACCAGTACCAGTCGTCGGCCACGTAGAGCTTCCACGTACCAACCGGTGAGGTGCCGTTGAACACGCTGAGCGACGGACCAGTGTTGACCGTCGGTCCGGGGTTCTGCGACGGATTGCTGATGTTGTAGGGCCCCGCGGGGTAGGTGACCGTCGTGGCCGGCGAGCTGCCGAGATCCAAGTCAGGCATCTCGTCGTAGTCGTCCGTGCCGTCGAAGTCGCTGGGGCGGAACGTACGCTCGTTCGTGCTGGTCCAGATGTTCTGCCACTCGGGGTAGATCAAGTTGTAGAACGCGTTGCTCGTGTTGTTGCTCACGCGACCAGTGTTCGAGTTGCTGTTCGGCAGCGGAACCTTGGCCGAGTCATCGAACTTCCAGTTGAGGTTGGTCGCGTTGACCGTGCCGCTCGACACGTTCGACACGAGCCACACGTGCTGGCCTTCCGGGCCGACGAGCACGATGTCGACGTCGTCCACCAACTTGTGGCTGAAGTTCTTGAGCCGAACGTTGATGTCCGTGATCTTCGCGCCCACGGGGAACGCGGCCTCGGGCACAACGATCTCCGACGGATAGAGCGAAGCGGGAGTCGCTTCGTACTCGATGAATTCGCCGCCGCCGTTGTAGTGGTAGTCCGGCAAGGCTGCACACTCTGCGTCCGTGGGGACTGGGCAGCTGTCGGTGATCTCGATGGGGGTTTGGTTGTTGAAGCTGCGCGTGCGCGTGTTGGGAAAGCTCTGTGCGGAGCCGATGCTCGGCAAGACCGCGCCGATCATCGCTGCCGACAGGACGCTGCCTGTGATTAGCTTGTTCATAACGTTTCCTTGGCTAGATGACAGAAATCGTAACTTGACAGTTGAGTTGACATGTCAGGCGAGCCGCAAAGGCTCAGCCTCATTCGACCGCCGCGGAGCAGTCGTTGTGGAGCGAGGTCTGGTAGGACTCGAGCCACTCGTTGTCGGTGTAGATGCCGCAGCCGGGATACGGCTCGACGACGAAGCTGTCCTGGTCGAGGTACGACTGCACGATCTCGTTGATCACGTGCGAGCCTTCGGTGGCGACGTGTTGGTAGACTTCTTCGCAGGTGAACTCGAAGCGGTTCGCGCACAGACCGGCCGGCACGCGGACGAAGAAGCCGTCCGAGCCGAGGCCGCCGAGCTCGATGGACAAGCGGCAGTACACGTCAGATGCGAACTGACCCCAGTCGGCACCGTCGAGCACGCACTGCTTGAACAGCTTGTTCAGGCCGAAAAGGAAGCCCTCCGTGTAGCCCTGCGCGCGGCACTTGATGTTGAGCGAGGGCTGGTTGGTGCCCGTCAACGCCGTGAGGTATTGCTGCACGGAGTCGAGAACGTTCGGCAGCAGATCGCTCAGGTTGTCGAGATCCTGACCAACCGCGGTGGACTTCCACACGCTGTTGATGCGGCTCTCACCGGCCGTCTTGCCAGCCTTCCACGCCGATGCATCGCGGTTCGCGCTGCACTCGCTCGGCTGCGTCGGCGCGGCAGGAAGACCCGGCTCGTTCGGAAGCTGTTGTGCGGATGCGCTGGCGCTGAAGAGTCCGCTGACGAGAGTCAGCGAGAGCAGCCAATTCCTGTTCGATTTGTTGATCACGTGTGTCCTTCTTTCGTGGGTTGTAGTCAGCTCGATTACGAGCTGGGTACGCGGCAATGCGCCCACATCACGAACAGTTAGATCGTGCTGGCACGCACACCTGAACCAAAGCGCGACGACTCAACGCTTAGTGAAGGTGTTAGATCACGCACACACCTGGAGCGTGCGCCTCATCACAGACGGCCTTGTTCTACTGAAATCGATATTCATTTGCATTTTAATTCGACGGCGGGTTCGCCGAATTTGCTTAAACTACCCCCTGTTGTGCGAAGAGTTGCGAATCAAACGCAAGATGCGCCGCCAGTGGCTGCTGGCGGCGCATCTTTAGGTGCTACTCGGAAGAGTTAGACTGTCTGACGTAAGGGATGGGTCAGAGCAGTTAACGAAGCTTCAATAGACGCATGGTCCAACCTTCGACGTCGAATACAGCCTTGGCGTCCTCGGGATTGCTGACATCGAAGATGGTCGTGCCGCCTTCTTCGGTTTGGAGCAGGATGTAAGTCTTGCCTTCCACCACGGTGCCGTAAGCGGATCCAGCGTTCCAAGGGATCGAGTTGTTCTCGGTGGCCTTGTTGGTCTTGAAGTCGTACGACCAGAAGCGCCAGTTGGAGCCCCAGGCAACGTCCTGAATCTCTTCCTGGCTTTCGGCGTGGCTCGGATCCAGCACCGCTAAGCTGGCTTTGCCATCACCGGTGTAGCGGAATACGCCGCCTTCGAGGCCACCGGTCACGTCTTTGACGTTGAATGCCAGCGTGGCCGTGTCTTCACCTTTTGCAATCTTCGCGACACAACTAGACGGTTGGTCGAGCAGTGCTGCGCCGGCAGGTGCAAACACCCATGCAGAGAAGTAGAGCGTGCCATCTTCGGCTTGCGAAGCATGATCGAGCCCAGGGCAGGGCGCTTCGATCACTTTGACCAGCTCGTTCGTCTCCACGTCGTACACCGCGATCGATGAGGTCGGCGCGTATTCGAAGTAGTCGTCGTTCGTGTAGTAGAACGGGTGGTAGAACAGCCCGTCGCGCACGGCGACGCTGCGATCGGTGTAGCTCGCGAACGGCTTGAGGCCGTTCTTTTCTTCGAGCTCCGGCATGGGGATCGTGCCGGTGATCTTCATCGTCTTCGGGTTCCACACCACGTACTCAGTGGTGCCGTTGATGAGAAACGCCTTGTCAGGTGCGACAAACGTATTGACCCAGAAGGCCACGCTGACAGGGGCGTATTCACTGAAGTTGATAGCGACGTCCTTTACGAGCTCGTCGCCTTCCACTTTGTACTTCGTGACGGTCGACTTTTCGTCTTCCGTGATGAACACCGCGCCGTCCCACACCCACGCGTCCGCACCGCCGGTGAACTCGCGCGCGCCACTCTCGAGCGTAACGTCCTGCGGTTCGAGCTTGTCGATCACCTTCAAGTACGTCAGCGCTTCTTCCGATGACTGAAGCTGCGTCATGACCGCGTACAAACCGTCGCCGCTCTCAGCGGCAGCGTCGCTCGTGCCAGCATCGCCAGTCACAGAGCCTGCGGCTCCGCCTTTGCCACCCGAGCCACCTTGACCACCCGTGCCCGAAGAGCCGCCCTTACCACCGCTGCTGCCGCTTGTGCCGGCTGCACCCGCATCCGCGGAGGGTTCGGGATCGGGGTCATCTTCGCAAGCTGCCATAGGCGCGCTCAACAAAAGCGCCACGAGCGGTCCAACGAGCCTCGTCGAACGCGCGCTGAACACCAGTTCTTCTGCTGCTGCTTGTTTCCGAAGGGCTTCGTTGTTGTTGAACATGCGAATCTCTCGCATTTATGCGAGCGCCTGTCAACAGATCGCGCCCCCCGGATCAGTGCAGCTCCCCGGTCAATTTGAGCCAATAGCTGCGCCCTGGACGCTGCACCCCAATGAAGTCGTAGAGCCGGGCGTCGGCGAGGTTCTGCACTTCAAATGTCACTGAATAGTCAATGACTTGCGAGGCAAACATGTAGCTCACACCCAGCGTGTGCGACAGCTGTGCGGGGACCCGCTGCTTGAACTCGACGTCCCCGCGGCTCTCCCAACCTCGAAAGAAGCTGCCGACTGCGCGCGCGATGTAGAAGGGCTCGAGTCTGTGGCGGCGCTGATACGCGAAATGGAATCTTGCGCCCCAGCTGCCGAAGATCCACGGTTTGTTGGGCAAGCGGTCGCCGTTGAAGGCTGCGAACTGTCCCTCTGTGGAACGGTTGCGAAACTCTTGCAACGTCATCGATCCGTCTAATGTCAGATAGCGTCCTGGCGAGGTCCAACGCAGCGCTGTCTCGAAGCCGAGCGACGACGAGCGATAGACGTTTTCGTACTTGAAGACGCGGTCGCTGCTCAGCACGACGATCTGATTGTCGGTGTCTCGGACAAAGCCGGTCAGCTCGTAATGGAGATCCCCGATTGCTGTGCGCATCAAGTCGAGCACAGGTGTGAGGTTGACGTTGTGACTGGTCTCGGGATCGAGGTCCAAACTTGGCACGGTCTGGCCGCCGTCGCCGAAGAGCTCGTGCGCACGAGGCAAACGCACTGCGTACTCGTACGAGAGCTTGAGCATGAGCCACCGCGTGAAGCGAAAGCGCACGCCGTCGCCGATTCCGAACTGGCCGGAGCTCGTGCTTCGCGTGCGTGTCGCGCCGCGCCCGCCCACGATCTGCTGCTCGGTCCAGAGGTGATAGTGGTAGTGCTTGGCGAACAGCCGGTTCTGCAGTCGAAAGTGCGCTTCCTCCACAGGGCGCACCGCATCTGGCATCGCGAGCCAGTTTGACTCGTGCTCCAGGCCCGTCACCACAGTCAGCCGTTGGTTGAGGTTCGTGATCTCTTCCGCTTCACGCAGGTTGCGCTCGATGCGCGTCTCGCCGTCTTGGCTCGCGTACATGGGGGAGCTGGTCAGCGTGAGCAGTTGCCCCGGCGCTATCGCATAGCTCAACGATGCACGGCCCAGTGCGCTGTGCCGAAAGCTCAAGGTGTCGAACGGCCTATCACCGGTCTCGCCCGGCACCGCTTGCTTGCGGCCGCGTTGACCGAACCAGTCGTAGACCCACTCGGAGCGATCGACGAACGAGTACACGCGGTACGAATACGCGGCGATCGCATGCAGCTTGAGTTGCGGCAACAGCTCGACCTCGTAGCGTGCGGTCGAGCCGACCACGCGTTGGCCCGCGCGCGCCTCGCCGTACGGCACGGTCATGATCAAGTTGTGCTGGAGCTCGTGCGACGAGCCACCCGCGTAAGCTTGCATGAGCAAGCGACGCGCCCACGGCTTATCCACCACGCCGAGCTCCGCCGCGACGCCATACGCGCGATAGCCGTCGTGAAAGCGCGGCACCTTGCGGAGCTGACTGCGCCCTTCGGAATCCGGCACCTCGACCTCGACCTCGTAGTCGTTCTTGGCGTGATCGTAGTAGCCGACCAAGCTCGCGACAAAGCCGCTCGGCTCATGGCGATACGAGCCACCGAGGCTGATGCGTTGCGTACCAAAGGATCCGATCTCGGCCGACGCACCCACGCGATTTTCGAAGTGCTGATCGGTCACGATGTTGACCGCGCCGCCGAGCGCGTCGAGCCCGAAGCGCACCGGCACCACGCCTTTGTACACTTCGATGCGATCGGCGAGGTTCACCGGGAAGCTGCCGAGATCGGCTGTGAGGTACGAGAAGTCGAGTGGGATCGTGTCGATGAAGGTCGCGACTTGTTCGTCGGATAAGCCGTTGAGCGAGAGGCGCTCGCCCGAGCCGAGGCCGCCGCTGCGCCGCACGGATACACCGGGAATGCGCGCGAGCACTTCCGCGAGTGGTGCAGACTCACGGCGCGCTGTCTTCAAGGTCTGCACGGTGACGGCTTCGGCGGACTGCGCGATGCGCTGCGCTTCCTGTTGCTGGCCGTGCACGGTCACTTCTTCCGGCTGGTTCGCAGGGGTGCTGCTGTTGGCGGCAGGCTCCGGTGGCGCGATCACCGCGGGTTGCAGGGGCGGCAGCTCGATAGACGGTGGCGTGAACGCGATGTGTACGTTCAAGCGAGAGGCTACGGGCGCGCCCGCGCGTAGGCCTGGCGCAAAGCGATACTGCAGCGCCGCGTCGCGTGCGGCCTGGTCGAGCTCGGAGCCAGCGCTCTCGATCACTTCGGCCTCGGTGACGCGGCCCTCAGTGTCGATGGTCACGCGTACGACGACTTCGGCCGCCTCTGGCTGCAGAGTCCGCCCGGCTGGGTACGAAGCGGGTGCAGCTTCGAGCAGCGCTGGTGCTTGCAGTAGGGAGGCTGTGCCAGCGTCAGGCTCCGGCGCCTGCGCAGACGCGATCGACGACAGGAGCCATGCGGTGCCGATCAAGCACGACGTGAGCCGAGACTGCACCATGCCTGAGTTAGGTCCGCTCCCAGCGCTGCGGCTTCGTCTCGAGAGCAGACCTTCTGAGCTTGTTCACTGGGCGCACGGGGAGAGGCAGACTTGAAAACGACTTTCATGTTCGTCTATCCCATATCGCCCGCGATGTCGAGGCTGGAGCGCCTCCCCACTCTCCACGTAACCGTGGACGTAGATGGAAGTGCGGACGGTCATCGGTCACGTCGACGGTTACGGGGCGTATGGGGTCACGACTCGAGCCGGGCGCGCAGGTCATCCGGCAACGGGACTGGCTGCAGCGTTTGAGCAGAGACACACACCTGCACCAACCGCGCATAGAACGTCGGCGTGTGATCGAGCTTATGAGCGTGGACACTGAGCGTGTACGAACGCTCCCCGAGGTGCTCGACCGCCACATCGATCTCCAAGCGATCATCGTAGGTCATCGGCGACAAGTACTCGATATGGAGTAGGCGGGCCGGCGGCAGGATGCCCGTCTGGAAAGCCAGCCGCGCCGCCGACGTGCCGAGTCGGTCAGTCATGAACGCCATCGCCGCTTCGACTACAAAGTGTGCGACGCGCGGCGTGTAGACAATCCCGCCCGGGTCGCAGTCGCCGAACAGCACCGTGCGTTGCATGCGAAATCGGCGTGGCGAAGGTGCAAGCTCGAGGTCCGGTCGGACGAAGCGCACGTCGCCGATCCAGTTGCGCTTGCGACGGGCCAGTCGTGTGGTCAGGTCCTCGTCGTCGAGGTCGACGGGTTGGGTAGGGATCTGCCCAGGCTCGAGGTCGCGGAACGAGTTGACATTAACGACCGCGTACACGGCCGAGTCGATCTCACTGGTCACGACAGGCACGCCGCCGCAGCGCGTACACACATGGAACTCGGCGCTATGCGTACCAAAGGTGTAATGAGAGACCAGGCCAGCAGCCTGGACGGTCACTGCGAGCCGGCCGCTCGGGACCGAAGTCCAGCTGGCGCCGCGTGCCACACAAAACGTACAGCCGCAGCTGCGAGCGGCCAGGGTCTCGGGGTCGCCGGTCCAGCGCAGCGCGAACGAGATGTTGCCGCAATGGCATTGGCCCGAGACCAGCTGTTCCTTCATGTGCCTCCTCGCTGACGCGTTGTGCTACCGGCAAGCGATGCCGTTGGCTCCGCTCGGCTGTCCCAGACAAGCCATCGTACACCGTTTGGCCAAGCCATCGCACGCGGACCGCCGCGCGCGACGCATCCGGTCCGAGTGGCCGCTCAACTGGACGCCAGCGCGCGTTCGTGAACGCAGCACAGAGATGCGATCCGTTGCACCAGGCTGGTGCTGCGAGCCGTCATGCAACGCGCGCGACCGCCGCACCTTGTGTCATATAACAATGACACTTAGTGCGAGTTAGTCCGCTTCACGATCACTAACAGTGACAGCTTGCACGCGTTGCATGAATTGATGTTGCAAGGTTGTTGGTGACCAAGCATTACTAAGTCGTCGCATCGGCATCCGCATGCGTTTTGGGGAAGGTGACGCATTATGAACGAGTCGCTCGAGAGCACTGACACGCCCAGCGCCGAGGCAGTCGTCCTTGGCGAACAAGCCCAAGTTGCCCAACTTGTCGAAGCAGAAGCAGAGGGCAACCCCGTCGAAGTACAAGTCGAAGTAGAAGCCCAGACTGAGGCCGCTGCACCCGCAGCTGTAGAAGAAGCAGCGCCCAGTCCAGTCAGCGAAGTCGTCGCGCTTGCAGATGCGAATGCAGATGCAGCACCGGCGGTCGACGCAGCCACAACCGAACCGGCAGAACCCGTAACGACAGAAGCAGCACCCGCAGCCTTGGCGGAGGAAACTGCTCCCGAAGCGACCGAGCCTGCTGAAGCAGCAGCGCCGGAAGCCGCCGAAACAGCGACCGAGGTGTCAGCAGTAGAGGCAGCTGACACAACGCAAGATTTGCCGACCGAAGTCAGTGCAACGGAGTCAGTCGAAGTCGCAGCGGAAGAAGCTGCTACTGAGGCTCCTGTCGATGCACAACCCGCTACCGCAGAAGTTGCAGCAGCCGAGGCGCCTGCCTCGGAGCCCCCACCTGCTGTCGAAGTTTCTGAGGAAGTGACGACTCTCGATCCAAGCCTCCAAGAAGGCGGCGAAGTGGAGCCCCTGGCCGCCGCGCCGGCAACCGAAGAGTGAAGCCCCGCTGGGCGCAGAGTCACCTCATGAACCAGCACCAAGCATGAACAGTGTCCTTTGCGCCCAGCTGGCAGCGACTCGATAGTCTGATAGTTCGACGCATGACGTTCGACTGCCCGTCCGGCTGGCGCGGTTGATAGTCAGATGCTGCGCCTCTGTATAGGATACGCCCGCCTACATTGTCCGATGCGCGCAGCGGACTCCTTGCTAGCTCATTCAAGGAGAATCAGCCTTGTCGAGCGCGTTTCGCGGTACACTGGCCTTCCGCCATGTCAGCGAACATGTATACGCGCACATGGTCATCCTGCGGGGGCACGCTGCAGGTAGTGATCAGCTTGCATCGACATGACGCGCCAACGACGGACGAGTGGTACGAGTACATGCAGGCGCTCGCGATCGCGATGGTCGCGCTCAAGGGCGACAAGCGCGGCATCCGCGGCTTATCGATCAGCGACGGCGGCGGGCCGAGCGCGAAGCAGCGCGATGAGATCAACGAGTTCATGCGCCAGTTCACCGGCGGTCGCGGCACGATCTCGATCGTGACAGCGAACCCGATCGTGCGCGGCATCATCAAGGCGCTCAGCTGGTTCAACCCGCAAGCGCGGGGCTTCGCTCCCGACGAGATGCCTGCAGCCATCGAGTACCTCGGGCTGACGCCCGACCAGCGCGCCGAGTTCGAATTCACGCTCAACGAAGCCTTGCTCGCGTTCCCGATCCAGAGTGTCCGGGGCAAGCGCTACACGATGCGTCGGGGCGCCGCGGGTTAGGTCACGCTACCCGTAAGCCTAGACTAACAAGTGAACGTCACACCTGTCAGGCGCTCGCTGAGCTCCCACAGTCGCGTCGCCGCTTCGGGATCGCGGGCACGCCGCGGAATGCGGGCGGGCGAGGGCGAGCCGATCAGCTCGAAGAAGCTCGACGGTCCCCAGTAGGAGCCGTTCGCCGCGCGCGGATCGATGGCCGCGCGCACTGTAGTGAGCGCGCCACCTTGGGCGGACATCGCGAGCAGTCGGCTCGCCTGGGTGATAAACGGCGAGTCGCGCGAGAGGTCGGTGGCCGTCCAGCCGGGATGCGACGCCGTGACCGTCACCGCGCCGCCCGCTTGGCCCGTGCGCCGCGCGAGCTCAAGCGCAAAGGCGCTGTTGGCGAGCTTGCTCTGCGCGTAGCCCACCCACCCCTGATAGCTGCGTCGCTCGAAGTTTGGATCGTCGAAGTCGAGCTTGCCCGTGTGTGCGACCTGGCTCGACACCGTGACTACGCGCGAGCCAGCCGTGCGAGCGAGCAGCGGCCAAAGCCGCGCGGTCAGCGCGAAGTGGCCCAAGTGATTGGTACCGAACTGCAGCTCGAAGCCTTGCGCGGTGCGGCCAAACGGCGGGTTCATCACGCCGGCGTTGTTGATCAATACATCCAAGCGCTCAGCGTTCGCGCTGAAGCGTTCGGCAAAGCTATTAACAGAGGCCAAGTCCGAAAGGTCCAGGGACTCGACCTCGACGCGAGCGCCTGGCTGCTCACGCGTGATCTGCTCGAGCGCAGCCTGAGCTTTGCCCTGATTGCGGCAGGCCAACACCACCCGCGCCCCGCGCCGAGCAAGCATGCGCGCGGCCTCAAACCCGATGCCACAATTAGCCCCAGTAATAACAGCAGTACGCCCCGTCTGATCGGGAGCATCGTCAAGCTTCCACTTCGCCATGCGTTACTCATAACCGCACCACGCGAACCCATGTCGTCGATTGTGGGAGGCTCACGCGTTTTCGTGCGCATCCCTTGGCAGACACAGCCTGCCGACGTCGAGGGCGCCCGCTTCAACCGTGTGCTGTCGTCGTAGACGCCGACCTCGAACCAGCCATCAACCGCCTGGCCCACCGCGACCGTCGTCATCCGGCAAAAGGACCGCTCACAGTCGTCGAGCTTTTGTCTTCGACTGTGCGCTGCAAGCCGCGTTGGAGTTGGTCGGCTACTGCGTCGAGCACGCGAGGTGAACCGCTGTTGGGCTCTTCTGTATCGTTGGCGACGACTGCTGCACCGAGTAACCCGTCTTGGCCTGCCGAGGGGTGAAATAGCAGGAGCAAGCGGTAGAAGCGGGACCCGAGCACGAACAGATCGCGGGAGGCCAGGGTGGGGATTTCAGTCGGGGGCGCGGTGGTGCTTTCGGCGAGCTCTTCGAGGATGCGTTGCCTGAGCCAGAGGAATACGCGCGCATCCAAGACTTCGGTGTCTGTGGACGCTGCGCTCCGGCACGCGCCGCCGCCTTCGACCCAGTACAAGTGCCCGAGCCGCCCGCGGTGCTGCTCGATCAACACTTTCAGCGCGCGCTGCGCTAGTGCCGGCAGAGGCAAGGCCTCACTCCCTGTGAATGAGCGCGCGACGCTGAGTGAGGTGCTGTTGGCGTCGGCTTCGAGCATCGGAAGGGCGCGCGAACGCGGCCGTACGGTCATGCGCTCGTTGATCAGCGCCTCGGTGCGCGCTCGCACCACCTCGCAGTGTTGGATGAGCGAAGCGATGCCAGTGCCTTCGTACCAGCGCGCCATCTCCGCGCAGTGCTTGCGCGCGGTCGCGTGGTCCTCGCACAGCAGTGCCACGCGCACACCCGCTTCGTGCAGCTCTGCGAGCGTGAGCGGACCCTGACTCGGACGATGCAGCTCGAGCAGCGCTTCGAGTCCCGTGCGCGCTTCCTCGCCCTTGCCGAGACCGGCGAGCGCTACGAGCCGCTCGCTCTGCACCAGCAAGGTGAGCCCGGGGAAAGCCAGATCATCCGCGCTGAACTCAGCGAGCACGCGATCGCACGCTTCGAGCGCATCGGCGTTGCGACCGAGCTCGTTGTACGCACGTGCGAGCACGCCATGGCTGCGCCCCCAGCCAAAGTTGTAGCGCTTCTCTTCAGCCAAACACTTCTCCAGCCAAGGCAGCGCTTGCTGCGCGCGCCCGCGCAAGAGCAAATACGCGCCGCGGCTGCGATCCGCGAAGATCTGCAGCGTCGGCACGACTTTGCTCGCGCTGCGCAGCTGTTCGGTCACGCGCTTCATGCTCATCGCATCGTGGTGGCGCAAGCTGACAACTGTCTCGACCAGCAAGGTCCATGTCTCGTTCTGCCAGATCGCACCTTGCTGGATCGCGCGCTGTTCCGCGCACTCGCGGTAGTGCGTGTACAAGCGCGCGTTGCCTTGGTGAGCGTGGTACATCGCGCGCAATTGATCGGTGCTCATCGGGTAGAGCGCGATGCCCATGCGATCCAGGCGATCGGCGATCTTGAGCGAGCGATCATCGTCGCGCTGCGAGTCCATGATGCCCATCGCGAACACGAGGCCACTCAAGTAGCGCTCGCGTAAGTTCATCGGTAAGCCGATGATCGGCTGCTTGCTCTCGAGCATCGCGCACACGCGCACCCAGCGTGCGTGTGACTCGCCGAACGTGTCGCGTACAGCCGTGGCCAGCCCGCAGCACACAGCGTACGAGAAACCCGGGGCAAAGCGCTCGCCCAACACGCCGAATGGCTCGAGCACATCCGCTGCGCGCTGCGTGCTCGGGTAATCGTAACAAAGCCCGCTGCTGGCCGAGAGCGCGGACGCGCTCATGAACAGCAGCGTCATCGCATCGACGAAGTTGGGTGCAGGCAAGGTGCGACGAAAGCCAATGAAGCGCAGCGCGGTGACGATCAGCGCCGCGATCAGCGACAATCGCGCGCCAAGCAAACGTCGCCAGCGCAGCGCGAGATCGAGCCCGAGCAGCTGGTGCAGCGCAGCGAGCGCTGCGTCGCCATGTGCGACCGCATGCTTGCGCTCCACGAAATAGCCTGCGACCGCCAATGCAGCCAATAGCGGCGCTTGCTCGCGCACGGGCCGGTCCGCCGCGCGCAGCAGATCGAGCGCCCGCTCGATCATGGGGATCGCGGGCGCCAGCCGATCGGGCTCGCGCAACGTGATCTCCGTGACCGCGCGCGCGATGATCGCCACGGCCTTTGTATGGCCGCTCTCGAATAAATGCGTTGCCGCTGTCAGCTGCTCGAGTGCGCCTGCGCCCGCCTTGGCGAGCAGCTGCTGTCCCAGTGCGTGCAGCGCCCGGCGCTTCGCTTCCGGCGCGAGCTCCGAGCGCAGCGTTACGCGCAGCTGCTCGTGTGTGAAGCGCAGCCCGTCGCCGTCGCGCAGCATGATCTCGTGCTCGAGCAGGTCTTCGAGCGAGCGCTGCTGGCCTGCGAGACCGTTCGCGAGCGCCTGCAGCAACGCTTCCGGGATCGCGCCCGCCTGCACGCTGAGCACACGCGCCAGCTCGCGCGCTTCAGGCGTAATGCGCTGCAGCCGAGCCGAGAGCGCTTGTTGCCAGCTGCTCGGCAACGCATCCGGAAGATCTTGCGGCAAGACCCAGGTCCCGTCTGCGAAGCAGAGCACGCCGTCGCGCTCCAGCTCAGCGACCAGCTCGAGAATGTGGCCCGGCGTGCCGCGCGCAGTGCGGTGCAGGCGATGTGTCAGGCGGATCAAGTGCTCGGGCTTGCCGAACACCGATTGCAACAGCTCCAGGCAATCGGGCTCGCTGAGCGCGCGCAGGCGCGTGCGATGAGACAGCGCGAGCAGCGCCCGCGCCGCCGCGGACACCGTGTGTTGTGCAGTCGTGAGCAGGCTGCACGCGATCAGAAAGCGCGCGCCCTTTCGGTGTTGTGCGAGCCGCAATAAGAACGCGGCCGAGCCGTCGTCGAGCTGCTCCAGACCATCGATCAAGATCACGAGCGTCTGTGTGCGGCACAGCGCGAGCACCAGTTCTACCAAAGCGTTCTGGATGCGTACGCGCAGCTCGCCTGCGATCTCGGGCACCTTGTCCATGCGCACGCCGAGCCGCTCGCGCAGCGCGAGTGAGGCGTGTGCGAGCGTTTGAGCGTGCGCTGCGATGGCGTTGGGCGCTTCGCTGGGCAGCGCATCGAGCAGCTTCAGCACGAGCGCACCTGCGGCGCCGTACGGACCGGGATAGCTCGCGGCATCCACGTGCACCACACACGCGTCGGCCACGCGTGCGTCCAGTGCGAGCTCCTGCAGCATGCGCGAGCGGCCCATGCCGCTGTCGCCTTCGATCACTGCGCTTTGACCGTGCCCGCGCACCGCCAGCGTGAGCTGACGGCGCAGCCTGCGTCGCTCGCGATGGCGCCCAACAAACGCCGTGTTCTTTAGGTGCAGCTCGGTGGGATCGGCGTGCGCCGCGCTGCTCCGACCGATCAGCGTGTTCAGGCGATCGATCAGCTCGGCAGTGCTGCCCGGCCGCAGCATCGGATTCTGACTCAAGAGCGAGAGCAAGAGCGCATCGAGCTCTTCAGGGATAGGTTCGGGCACGGCGCTGGCCACTGCCGCTGAGGGCGGCCGAGGTGTGCGCTGCCACAAGTCCGGCAGGCTCGCGAGCTCGCGCGCGGGATACGCGTTGCGTCCCGTGACCAGGAAGTAACCGACGCCGCCCAACGAGTACAGATCGGAGCGCTGATCGAGCGGGCCGCCGTGGAAAGCTTCGGGTGGCAAGAGCGGAGGTGTGCCCATCACGCGTTGCGCGGGTCCGAAGGGCATCACTGCGCCGAAGTCGATCAGCTTCACGCGACCGTCCGGCGTACGCCACAGATTGCGTGGGCTGACATCGCGATGCACGAGCCCGCGTGCATGCAGCACTCCCAGCGCGAGCGCCGCATCACGCATTGCGGCGCAGGCCTCGCGAAAGCTCACCGGTGCGCGCTCGCGCAGGTCGCCGCCCAAGAGCAGCTCCATCGTGTAGAACGCGCCTTGTTCATCGCGCCCGAACTCGTATACCTCGACCGTGTGCGGATGCTTGAGGCTCGCGAGCGTCTGGTATTCACGCTCGAACAAGCTGAGCAGGTCTGAGGATGCGTTCGAGCGCAAGCGCTTGAGCGCGAGCGGCTGCCCGCTGGAGATGTCCGTTACGCGAAAAACTTGCCCTACACCACCTGCGCCGAGCGTGTCCTCGATGCGATAGCGCCCGGCGATCAGCGTCCCAATCTCGCTCGTCGCGGGCGCCTGCTCGGGACTGGGTGGCATGTTCTGGCTAGTTCCTTGGGGGCTGTGGCGCAGTCCACGCTGCGTGCTTGGCTCTCCATGGTAACGCTTTCGGCGACTTCGCGGCTCCGCAGCGCACGGCGGCCCACGCAACGCGAGGTGTTTTTGCGTGTCTGTGTGCTTGTGGCCCGGTCGCAGGTGCTCGCACAGCACCGGTGCGTCGGCGAATGTAATCCGTTTGTATGTGCGTTCATGTCACGCATTGTTTTGCAATCAGCGACCTGAGCGGACGATAGAACCTAGCTAGGAATCTATCGTACGAGGAGATGCGCATGCATGATGGAAAGAGATGGCTCGGTTGCGCGTGTTTTGTCGCGTGCGCCGTGCTGCCCGCGCTGACCCGCTCGCCGTCCACGCGGTCCAAGGCGCCACACATCTGTCTCCGTACCAGGGGCAAGTCGTGAACGTTGGCCCTGCGATCGTTACGGCCGTGCGTAGCAACGGCTTCTACATGCAAGACGAAACTCCGCTGCCAGCTGCCGTGGTGCTCGGCCAGGTGCCGGGCAGCGCAGCGCTCCACTGCAAGTGATCAGCGACGATGGCATGGCGAGCTTCGATCCCGCTTCCCGCGTATCTTCGCGTGTCCCGCGGGCTGAAGGCTACTCACTCGGCAGGAGCAGGCGCGGCTCACGGGCCTCGTAGCCGCGCCGCTCTTGCCGCCACCACAAAGCGAGCGCGCCGAGCGCCGATGCACCGGCGACCACCAGCTGCACTGCACGCAGCCCGAGGATCGCGCTGAACGCGGCCACTGCGCTCAGCCCGAGCGCAGGCGCCACAACCACCAGCGCGGCATCCGCCGTTCCCAGCTGCGCCGGTACAAGCTCGCCGAGCGCGGCGCCCACCATGTAAACAGCTTCCAGCGTCCAGACATGCGCCGGTGCGATCTGCGCGCCGAGCGTCGCCGCGATCAGCGCGAGCTGCGACGCTTGCACCAAGCGACCGAGCAGCTGCGAAAGCACCGCAAAACACAGCGCGCGCGGCGTCGACAAGAGCAGCTGCGCCAAGCGCTCGAGGCTCGCGTGCACGACAGGCAAGCGCTCACTCGCGCGCCGTGCCCAAGGGGCTGCCGCAAACAACACCACCGCGAGCACAAGGCTCAATGTCAGCGCGGCGTACGTGATCAGGCCCGCGCGCACGGTCGCGCTGACGCCGAGTGATCGACTCGGGAAATAGCTCACGATCACCCAAGAACAGTTCGCCGCCAGCACGGCCAGCTGCATCGTGGTTGCGACTGCGCTCGCGACCGGTGTGCCCACGTAGCGCGAATACAGCACCGCCTTTGCGGTCTCTGCGCTGGTGCGCCCGAGCGGCATCAGCACGTCACACGCTTGCCCCATGAGCTGACCGCGCATCAGGCGCGAAAACGGCAGCTTCGCGCCTGCACAGCCGAGCAAGCTGCGCGTGGTCAGCACCTCGCACGCGAGGCGGCACAGCTCGAGCAGCAGGATCCACGGCCAGATCCGCTCGAGCGAGCGCAGCGTGCTGCTGACGGCGGCGATGTCGAGCTGAAAGAACATGAACGCGAAGCCGGCCAAACAGGCCAGGCTCGCGAGCAGCATCAGCGCGCGCAGGGGGCTCTTGAAGCGTGAGCTTATGGGGACTTGCATCGTCTAGTGAGACGGTGACCCCGCGCTGAGTCCAGGCCGCGACGAGCCAGCGGCACGCGCGTGCCGTTCTCGCGAAGCGTGGGTGACGTGATGCTGTGAAAAAACCTACAATGTCAGCCGACGTCGAGGATCGTGCGGAGCGCTTTCAGCGTCGCGTCGTCGTTGCCGACGAGCTCGATGTCGTCCGGCGTGCTGATGCCGAGCTTGATCTCGACCGCGCGCTTCATCTGGCGCGTCTCGAAGATCTTGCCGCGGATCGGCGCGCTCGTGGAACCCGCATTCTTGAGGATCGCGACGCCGACAGCGTCGAGCGCGACGCGATCGGTCGCCGCGACGATCAAGCCGGGCTCGCGCTCGGTGCCCGAGTCGGGACCGCCGTCGATGAAGCACTTGAGCGCGTCCATCAGGATCAAGTCGGGTGTGAAGCCCTTGTTGATATCGACCACCTTCTCTTGCAGGTCCGTGTGCATGTCGGACACCAAGCCGCGGCGACTGCGCGGAGGCAGACCGGCGGCGAGCTTCATGCTGAAGGTGTAGTCGGCGAGCGTGTGCGTCTTGCAACAAGGCAAGAGGATCTTCACGCGATCCGAGCGCATGAGCTTGGGGATCTTCAAGCCGTTGGCCCAGGTCATCCCATCGAAGTTGAACTCCTCCCACTCCACGCTCGCCTCGTCGAACGAGACGAACTCGACGCCGAGCTTCGAGACCAGGTCCATCGTGCCTTTGAACTCGGTCACGGCTACCGTGGGCTGCGCGCTGAACGTGGTCGCGCCAGCGGACTCACCCACGGTGATCTTGCCGGCCATTGCCGCCCTTAGCTGCTCGACGACGATGCTTAGCGTGTCGTTGTGCGTGGTGGCGGGGAACTCATACGTGCTGTTGTAGTTCGGCTTGATGATCACGTCGCGGCCGGCTGCAAAGCCGAGCCCGCCGAACATCGTGAGCGCTTGCATGATGCCGTCCCTGCGATCGGCGGCTTTGATAATGATGACTTTGGCTTTGCCGTTTGCAGCTACGGGCGGCGTCATCGTGCCCATTGTGCCGGGGCTCGTGACCGGGGTCTGCGGGGTGGTCGGGGTGGTCGGGGTGGCCGTACCCGGGCTGGTGGCCGGCACGTTGGACGCCGTAGCCGCGTTCATCATCGGAGGAGTGACGGCCGGTGTGGCTGGAACTGCAGGGGGCACGACCGGCGTGGTAGCGACGGGGCTGGTCGGAACAACTGGAACCGTCGCGCCAGCGGCCGGGGTCCCCGCCGCGCCCGCAGGACCTGTGCTTAGGACATCTCCTCCAGGCGCCACGGCTTCACCGCAGGCAGCCGCCAGCTCCGAGGCGACGATCGCGCCGCCGACAACGGCGATGAAATCACGGCGACTGATGGTCTTGTCTGACTTGTCCATGTTCACCCTCACGCTGTGGCGCGCGTTTAGGCCCGAGGCCTCGCGCCGAGCTGACGGAACACCATAGACAACGACCGCAAAAACAACCAGAGCCGCCGCGGTCACTGCGAATCCCGAGTGCAGCTGGCAACGGCACTCTGTTCCGTGCCCATGCCCATGCCCGTGCCCGTCTGACCATTGGTCACAAGTTTCGCAATGAAGTTGGTGCTTTTGCAGACCGAGAGGCAACCGCGCGAAACGGAGCGCGAAGCAAGAGAATGAACAGGGAGTTTAGGAGCCG